>Ga0210388_10000020_pt1 | contig 296586 bp, 287 predicted proteins | sample IncBWC19OmetaG_FD_155485 | JGI IMG/M metagenome (GOLD analysis project Ga0210388, IMG submission 155485) | Forest soil microbial communities from Barre Woods Harvard Forest LTER site, Petersham, Massachusetts, United States - Inc-BW-C-19-O ... | reverse complement strand
TTCCAAGTCAACATAGCTGAAAAGCGAGCCGGACCTTTCGTCACTTCCTCGCATCGCGTCCCCCAGATCAATCCTGATCCTAGAGAATCACGATCCGAAACGCTTCGCCACCACTTCTTCAACAGCCTGCTAGGCGGTGACCTCGTCGCGGGAATGTTGCGGCCCCTCGCGCGGCACCGCGAAGGTGACCCCGATCCGATTGCGCTGGATCCAGGCAATGCGGCAGTCATGGACCTCCTGGTCGATGACCAGGCGAAACTGCGTGGGCACGAAGGCCGGGTTCTCGACTTCGATGGCCGCGCCCTCGGCCGAGATGTTTCGTACCATGCAACGCATGACGGAGCCGCCCGATGAGACATAGGCCGGCCGGTCGACCTCGATCCGCGGGTGTTTTCGTCGCTCTTCCATAGGCCTGTTCCGCCCCGGTTGCCAATCGCGGGGCGACGCTAGCGAAGAATCTTAAACAAATTGGACGCAATCCCGGTCTTGCCCGATAGACCCGGTTATGCTTCACGGGCGGCCTGCCGAATTCAGCCGTCCATGCGATGCGGAACGACCGGTTTTTGGTGGCAAGATACCGCGAGCGCCGCTGTAGCGGGAATTCTTGCGGGCTGTTATAGCTCGCGCCTCGTTTGCAGGCACGGAGGCCTTTTTGATCGCTGTTTCCAGCCGCGCGCGCCGGAGGGCAGGAGTTTGATGAATACTGTATCGATCGTCGTCCCCTGCTACAACGAGAGCGAAGTCATTGCCGCCACCCATGGCGAACTCGACCGCTGCCTTGGCGCCTCGCCGGATTTCAACTTCGAGTTCATCTATGTCGACGACGGAAGTCGTGACGGGACCGCCTCCATTCTGCGCGACATTCGCAAGCGCGATCCGCGGGTCAAGCTGGTTCGCTTTTCACGGAATTTTGGTCACCAGGCCGCGGTGTCGGCCGGCATCGACCATGCCTTCGGCGATGCGGTGGCGATCATGGACGCCGACCTGCAGGACCCGCCGCAGGTGCTGCTCGAGATGCTCCAGAAATGGCGCGAGGGATTCGAGGTGGTCTACGGGGTGCGCCGCAACCGCAAGGAAAGCCTGTTCAAGCGGGCCTGCTACCGGCTGTTCTATCGGATCTGGCAGCGCATGGCCGATATAGAGGTGCCCGTCGACAGCGGCGATTTCTGCGTCATGGACCGCCAGGTCGCCGACGTCCTGCGCAGCCTCCCCGAGAACGGACGCTTCCTGCGCGGCTTGCGCGCCTGGGCCGGGTTCCGTCAATGCGGCCACCCCTATGAACGCGCCGCGCGCCACGCCGGCGAGCCCAAATACTCCTTCGTGCGGCTGGTCCGGCTCGCCGCCAGCGGCATCTTCAATTTCTCCGATGTGCCGCTGCGCTTCATTTCGCTTGCCGGCTTCGTGACGTCGGCGCTCGCGATCATGGGCGGGATCCTGCTGCTGCTGCAGCGTCTGTTCAATATCCATATCTTCGGCTACACGCCGCAGGACATGCCCGGCTACACCTCGGTGTTCCTGGCGCTGCAGTTCTTCAGCGGAATCCAGCTGCTTTCGCTCGGCATCATCGGCGAATATGTCGCTCGCATGTATGGCGAGATCAAGCGGCGCCCGGTCTACGTCGTGGCCGAAAGGCTCGGGCTGCCATCGGTCCGGCAGCAAATTCGGACCGATGAGCATGACCAAACGCCGACCGTTTCGGAACGGCCGCGCGTGGCGTCGAACTGAAGAGCCGGACTCGGTCGAAAAATGATGATTTCACAGCAAGAGTCCGCATCTCCCGGCCCTGGAGATCCCGCCGCCGCTGTTCCTTGGCTGACGATCCACGACATGACGAGCGACCGCGACGTGGTTTTCTCACCGGACCTCGAGACCGTTCCTTTGGGGCTGAGGTCGCGGTTGCGGGAAAGCTCGTCTATCGAACCCGCTCCTTTTCGGACATTGACCGTAGGGTCGATCATGTCTGCGGCCCGTTCCAGGTGGTTATTTTGCGCAGGGCGGAGGATGCGGATGCGAGTTTCGACGGCCGGACGCCCAATTATGTCCTCAGGATCGGCGGGCTGACCTTCATGCGCTTTATTGATTACCCCGGGGCTGCTAAGGGTTGTCCTTGATCCGGGGGCGCGGGACACGTGAATCCCGCTCTGAATACCTCCTCCGGAAGGAAAGCAGGCATGGACTATTTTAGCCTCGATCAGAAAATAGCGCTGGCGCGCAGCCTGGTGACCAAGACCAGTCCGGCCTATGTGCAGTTCTACATCACCGCGCGCTGCAACCTCGCCTGCGAGCAGTGCAACATCATCTATGCGGACGCCAATGCGCAGGAAATGACCATCGAGCAGATCCGCCGGATGGCGGACAACCTGGCGGCGATCGGGGTGTGCGTGATCCTCCTGATCGGCGGCGAACCCTTCGTCCGCAAGGACCTGCCCGAGATCGTCAAGGCGTTCACCGAGCGCGGCATCCATGTGCGGATGCAGACCAATGGGCTTGCCACCCGCAAGGCGCTGGAGGAATGCGTCCGCAACGGCGCCCACGACATCTCTATTTCGCTCGACAGCCTGCGCCCCGAACTGCAGGACACCATCAATGGCGGTTTCAGCAAGAGCTGGGAGCGCGCGATCGCCTCGGTCTCGGTGATCAACGAGATCTTCCCGGAGAACGGCACCGCGTTCTTCAACAACGTGCTGATGCCGCGCAATCTCCACGACATCCAGGACGTCATCCGGTTTGCGACCGCGATCGGCTGGGGCGTTTCCGTGGTCCCGGTGCACGTCTCGACCGCCGACAAGCCGCGCGGTTTCCAGACCTTCGACGACGAGGCGGTCGTGACCTTCCCGAAGGAGCGCTATGCCGAGGTGAAGAAGGCGACCGAGCATCTGAAGTCGCTGCGCCGCTCGGGCCTCAATCTCTACGACTCGGACGAGTATCTCGACGATGTCTACCGCTTCGTCGCCAAGGAGCCGCTGCAATGGCGCCGGCGCAACGGCAATGTCTGCGACTCGCCGAACCTTTATTTCGCGATTGCGCCCAACGGCAATCTCAAGGTCTGCTGCGACTTCGAGACCAGCGGAAGATATTCGGTCTACGACCCGGAATTTCCGGACTGGTATCGCGACGGCCGCATCCATGAAGACGCCTATTCGTACACCCGCTCCTGCAGCGGCTGCATGTATGGCAGCTATCCGGAAATCACGATCTCGGCGCGCTACATCAAGGCGATGATCGAGCGTTTCCACTATTTCAACGTCCGTCCGCCGGTGCTGAAGAAACTCAGCGCCCAGGAGTTGCGGGAGACCGCGGCCCAGATTCTCTGGGAGCGTACCGGCGAACATCTCGATCCGGCCGTTCTGCCGGAGAAACTGGTAAGGCGCGCCTCGTAAGAGGCCGTACCGAACATGAACAAGCATCACGCGCTGCGGTTTCTTCTGCTGAAGCATCTCTGGATGCTGCGCGCCCATGTCGCGCCGGAACGCCACCGCCGCATTGCCCAGAGCCTTGCGATCGACAAGACCGTGACCACCTGGATCGTGTCCTGGGTCGACGGCGACGAGCGCAAGACCTTCGAATTTCCGCTCGATGAGGTCGCACTTTATGTCCGCGGCGATCTGCGCAATGCGCCTGCGACGGGAAGCGATGCCCGCAACGAGGCGCTGGGCGATCGCTTCGCCCGCCAGGCGCTGGCAATACCCGATCATCTGCAGCGTCAGGCCAGGGTCAGCCGTTTCGAGCGGCTCGGATTCCAGCTTGCCGGGTGCGCCGTCGTCGTCGCGGCGATGATGGCCGCGGCATCGCTGCCGGCGCTCGCTTCCGTTGGGCTCGCGGGCGCGATGTCGCTTCCGGAGTTCTGGTTTCGCAAGGGAAAATGGCTCAATGCCGGGCTCGGCCTGGCGCTGGCGGCGGTCGGGCTGCCGGCGTCGGCATTGCTTGCAAATCTGGGCCTTGCGGTGCTGAACTTTTCCGATCCCGATCGCAAATGGCGCAGCTCGCGGATCGCGGCCCATCTGTCCGCCTCTGCCTGGTCGTTCGCAGTCCTGCTGCGCCATCCCGCGCCGCATTCCTCGCCGGCGCTGGTCGCGGCCGCCGGTCTCGTCGCGCTCGTCATCACCTATTTCCGTTGGCTCAACGGCTCGCATTTCCGCCTCTACCCGCTGGTGTTTCCGCTGGTCTGCACCGGGCTGGTCTGGGATGGTGAATGGATGGCTGGCGCGATCGGGCTATTGGGATCGGTCGCGGGATTTGTCGCCCCTCTCCTGCTTGCGCCAAATGTCACCTCGAAGGGTACGCAGGCGGCTGCCGTGAAACGATTGACCCCGATTGGCGCCGATCCGTCGGCCCGATGAGTTCTGGGGTTGGATTTCCGCCACGGTAGAACACGCACAGATGCAGGAACCGGGAGAACCGCGTTGGCCTTGGTGATCATTCCATCGGAGATCGTTGCAGCGAGCTTCGCGGCAAGCGCATCCGTCCCGATCTTCCTGCTGGCGCTGTCGCGACGGCCGATCTGGGTCCGCGATGTCGACAAGCGATTTCGCCTCGCCAGCATTCTGGCGATCGCCTTGTGGGTCGGCCTGATGCTGTCGGGCGACGAGGTCTGGCGCTTCGACGCGCGGGCGGTATCAGACGTGGTCGCGGGTGGGCTGATCCTTTCGTCCTGCATCCTGACGATCCTGATCCTGTTGCTGCTGGTGGCCGCCGGCGTCAGCACGACCCTGCTCGTCAGCCTGTCGGAGAAACCAGGCCCGGTTGACATCGAGCCGTGGCTTGCCGATTACGGAGGTGGTTTCGGGGTCGAGGATTTGTTCCGGGACCGCTTGAACCTGCTGCTCGGCACCGGCGCCGCGGTCGTCAGGCAATCGACGCTCACCCTGGCGCGCCATGCGCGCTTGCCCGTGGCCCTGCTCGAGACCGCGATGCTGTATTTCAATTTGTCGAAACCGATGGGTAGCTGATGTCGCTCCTGGTTGGCCTGATCAGCTTTGTCGCCCTGGCAATCATCGTTCCCATCGCCATCCGGATACGCCCGCAGCGAAATGCGATCGTGACCATCATCGCCCTTGCGATGGCAGTTCATGTCGTGGGCACGGTTGCGGGCGCGGTGCTGCTGCCGGAGCTCGACTATTGGCAAAATGCCGCGCCGTACTGGTTTGCCACCATCATCCTGCTCTACGCCTATGGCACCTGCTATCGCTCGCTTTCGGTCCTGATGCTGTTGGCCATTTCGGGGAACGCGGCGCAGACGATCGGGGTCCAGACGCTCTACGACGTGCATTTCAGGCGCTTCGTCCAGGATCGGATCGACGCTCTGCTCGAGGGCGGCCGGGCCGAGTTCCGTGACGGCCGCTTCGCGATCACCGCGAAAGGCCGTTCGAGCGCGGCGGTGATCCTGTGGGCGCGCCGGGTTTTCGGTCTGAAGGAAAACCGGCTTTATTTCGACAAGAACAGTCCGGTGGAACTAAGCTGAGGGGCGCTCGCGGCCATCGCATTTGGAGTGCCGGTCGACTTGCCGAACAAGACCATTGAGGGGCTCGCATTGATCAACAGAAAGCGGATACTCGTCACCGGCGGCGCCGGCTTTCTCGGTTCGCATCTGTGCGAACGGCTGCTGGCCGACGGCCACGATGTGCTGTGTGTCGACAATTTCTTCACTGGCACGCGCGACAATATCCTCGCCCTGCTCGACAACAAGCGGTTCGAATTCATGCGTCACGACGTGACGTTCCCGCTCTATGTGGAAGTCGACGAGATATACAACCTCGCCTGTCCGGCATCGCCGAACCATTATCAACACGACCCGGTGCAGACCACCAAGACCAGCGTGCACGGCGCGATCAACATGCTCGGGCTGGCCAAGCGGCTCGGCGCCCGGATCTTCCAGGCCTCGACCAGCGAGGTCTATGGCGACCCGACGGTGCATCCGCAAACCGAGGATTATCGCGGCCATGTCAACCCGATCGGGCCGCGCGCCTGCTACGACGAGGGGAAGCGCTGCGCGGAAACCCTGTTCTTCGATTATCGCCGCCAGCACAATCTGAACATCCGCGTCGCCCGCATCTTCAACACCTACGGTCCGCGCATGCATATCGACGATGGCCGCGTCGTCTCCAATTTCATCGTGCAGGCGCTCCGCGGTGAACCGATCACGATCTACGGCGACGGTCGCCAGACCCGTGCGTTCTGCTATGTCGACGATCTGATCGAGGGCTTCGTCAAGCTGATGCGGACTTCCGACGACGTCACCGGGCCGGTTAATCTCGGCAACCCCGTCGAGATTACGATCGGCGAACTGGCGCGCAAGGTCATCGAGCTGACGGGATCGGGCTCGCCGATCCTCGCCAAGCCGCTGCCGGTCGACGATCCGCTGCAGCGCTGCCCCGATATTTCACTGGCCAAGCGGTTGCTCGACTGGCAACCGACGATCGACCTCGAACAGGGCTTGCAGCGCTGCATCGCCTATTTCGACGGCGTGCTGAGAGCCTCCGCATGACCTCCGTGCTGGTCACCGGCGGCGCCGGTTACGTCGGCAGCCACAGCTGCAAGGCGCTGGCCGCGGCGGGACTCGTCCCGGTTACCTACGACAATCTCGACCGCGGCCACCGCGAGGCCGTCAAATGGGGCCCGTTCGAGCAGGGTGACATCCGCGATCGCGAGCGGCTCGACGCGGTGCTGCGCCGCCACGCGCCGGCCGCCATTCTGCATTGCGCGGCCATTGCCTATGTCGGCGAGTCCGTAGCGGACCCGGCCAGCTATTACGACAACAACGTCACGGGATCGCTGGCGCTGCTCGAAGCTGCGCGGGCGGCTGGAATCGAGTGTGTGGTGTTTTCCAGCAGCTGCACCGTCTACGGCCTGCCGCCGGCGATGCCGGTCACCGAGGACATGCCGTACGCGCCGCTCAGCCCTTACGGGCGCACCAAGATGATCGTCGAGGGCATGCTGCGCGATTTCGAGGTAGGTTACGGCTTGCGCTCGATCATCCTGCGCTATTTCAACGCTTCGGGCGCCGATCCGACAGGCGAAACCGGCGAGGACCATGATCCGGAACCGCATCTCATTCCGCGCGCTTTGATGGCGGCGGCCGGCGAATTGCCGCATCTCGATATTCTCGGCACCGACTATCCCACTCCCGACGGCACCGCGATCCGGGATTACATCCACGTCACCGACCTCGCCGACGCCCATGTTCGGGCGCTGCGGGAGTTGCTGGCAGGCGGCGGTTCCGACACGCTCAACCTCGGCACCGGTCGCGGCTATTCCGTCCGGGAAATCGTTGCGGCGGTCGAGCGCGTCACCGGCAAGACCGTGCCGGTCCGGATGGCGCCGCGGCGTCCCGGCGACCCCGCAGCCCTTTGGGCCGCGCCTGGACGAGCTCAATCGCGGCTCGGTTGCACCATGTCGCACTCCGATCTCGATACGATCATTGCGACCGCCTGGGCGTGGCATGTCGGTCGAAACCGGATCGCCGGTGGACCTGCGCCGGCGGCCTGAGCGATTCTGGATCGATGCTCTTCCGTTCGCCGCGCCGGCAGCGTAGCATCGTCCCATCGGGGGGTGTAGGCGCGACGCCCACTAAAAAACAACATGCGCCAAGGGAAAAAACGCCATGTTCGAGATACTCGATCGACGGACGAGTCTGACCGGCAACCAGATTAAAATCCTCGCCGCTGCCATCATTGGCGACGCGCTGGAATTCTTCGACTACTTCCTGATCGGCTTCGTGCTCGCCTTCCTGATCGGACCGTGGAAGCTCACCTTCGGTCAGTCCGCCATCGTGCTGATGAGTTCCGGCGTCGGCGCCATCCTGGGCGCCTATGTCTGGGGCTGGCTCGCCGACCGGATCGGCCGCCGCAAGGTCTTCATCGGTACCGTGCTGAACTTCTCGATCGCCACCGGCCTTCTCTATTTCACGCCCGACAATGGTTGGGTCTATCTGACGATCATGCGCTTCTTCGTCGGCATCGGCGTCGGCGGACTGTACTGCGTAGACCTGCCGCTGGTGCAGGAGTTCATGCCCTCGTCCAAACGCGGCTGGGTCGGTGGCATCGTCACCTGCGTGATTCCGCTCGGTGTCGGCCTCGGCGCGGTGCTTGGCGCCAACATCGGCAGCGGCGACTGGCGGTTGTTGTTCGCGGTCGGCGTGTTGCCGGCGCTGCTGGTGCTGCTGGTGCGGCTGTGGGTGCCGGAATCGCCGCGCTGGCTCTGCCGCCAGGGCCGTTACGAGGAGGCGCGCAAGTCGTTGGCGTGGGCGCTGCAGATGGAACCGTCGGCGCTGCCGCTGCCGACGGCGGCCGACGCCGGGCCCATCATCAAGAGCCGCTGGCTCGACCTGTTCAAATATCCGCGCAGCCTGATCGTCTCCTGGCTCGGCAATGCCGGTGCCCAGACCGGCGTCTACGGCATCACGCTCTGGGTGCCGTCGCTGTTCGTGCTGCTGTTGAAGGTCACGCCGCAGGAAGCCTCCAAGATGATGATCCTGCTGACGGTCTGCGGTTTCATCGGCCGCATCTCGTTCTCGTTCTTCTCCGAACTGATGGGCCGGCGTAACGCCGGCGGCCTGCTCGGCTTCGGCGCCGGTGTCCTCACCATCGTGTCCGGCTACAATTATGATGTCACGTTCATGGGCGTGTCCGCGTTCTGGCTGCTGCTGGCCGTCACCTTCTTCTTCGCCGACGGCGGCTTTGCCATTGTCGGGCCTTATGCAGCCGAGATCTGGCCCTCGCACCTCAGGACCTCAGGCATGGGCTCGGCCTATGGCTTCGGCGGCATCGGCAAGATCATCGGGCCGGTCGGGCTTGCCTTGATCGTGGGCTCGGGCAACTACCTCAAGCCGGATGTCCCGCTGCCGGAAATTCCGCTGGCCTTTATCTATCTCGGCTGCTGGTTTTTGATGGCAGGTGCGGTGTATTATTTCCTCGGTATCGAGACCAGAGGCAAATCGATCGAGCAGATCGACAGGGAGTTGACCGCTGGCGCCGACCTGCCCGCAGCCGCAGCCACCGTTCGACAGGCATAGACTTTGGATATGTTGATTGCGACTTCCGCAGAACTTGCGGGCGACCGGGACGTGGTCGCCCGCGCCGAGGCGGTACGCCCTGCGGTAGCGGCCGCTTCCAGCGAGATCGAGAGCACGCGCCGGCTGCCGCCGGAACTGCTCGACAAGCTCCATGCAGCCGGCCTGTTCCGTCTGCTGCTGCCGCGCTCCTCGAAGGGGATCGAGACCGACCCGCTCACCTTCTTCCATGTCATCGAGACCATCGCGCGCGCCGACGGCTCGACTGCCTGGTGCCTGAGCCAGGCCGGCGGCTGTGCGATGGCGGCGGCCTATCTGGATTTGCCGGTAGCGCATGCGATCTTCGGCAACGATCCCCGCGCCGTACTGGCCTGGGGCCCCGGGCCGAAGGTCCGGGCGGTCGAATGCGATGGTGGCTACCGGGTCACCGGCGTATGGGCCTTCGCCTCCGGCGGGCGGCACGCAACCTGGCTCGGCGCCCATTGTCCGATCTTTGCGGCCGACGGCTCGCCAAAACTCGACGACGACGGCCTCCAGCAGGAACGCACCATGCTGGTGCGCGCCAGCGACGTGGTCTGGACCGACATCTGGAACACGGTCGGCCTGCGCGGCACCGCCAGCGACCAGTTCGAGCTCAATGACTTCTTCGTTCGCGCCGACCACTCCATCACCCGCGAATTCGAGCGCGAATGCCGCGAGAGCGGCCCACTCTACCGGATGGGTGCGAGCACCTGCTACCAGGTCGGCTTCGCCGGGGTGGCCTGCGGCATCGCTCGCGCCGCGCTCGATAATTTCATCGACGTGGCGCACAACAAGGTGGCGCGCGGCAGCAAGGGCCTCTTGAAGGATAACGCGGTGGTGCAGTCGAATCTCGCGCAAGCCGAGGTCAATCTCCGTGCCGCGCGCGGTTTCGTGCTGCAGTCGATGGCCGAAATCTGGAAGCATCTCTGTGGCGGCGCCACCATCACTGTCGAGCAGCGCATCACCGTGCGCATGGCAGCGACCAATGCCATCCACAAGGCGCGCGAGGCGGTCGATTTTGCCTATAATGCGGCGGGTGCCACGGCGATTTTCGAGGGCCATCCTCTGGAGCGGAGATTTCGCGACATCCACACCGTGACCCAGCAGCTGCAGGGTCAGCTCAGGCATTTCGAAACCGTCGGCGCCTGGATGCTGGGCGCCGATGCCGATTTAACCTTCGTCTAAATCTAAAGGAGAAGACCGATGCCACTCGGCGGACTGCAACATTACACCATCGAACCCTCGGATCTGGAGAAGACCAAAGAGTTCTATTGCGACGTGCTGGGACTGGAGAACGGCGAGCGTCCGCCGCTCGATTTTCCCGGTTACTGGCTCTATTCCGGCGGCACCGCCACCGTGCATCTGATGGGCACGCGCAAGCCGCGCGACGGCATCGTGGTGCGCGGCACCGAGAAGAAATACGAGGATACCGGACGGCTCGACCATATCGCGTTTGCCGCCACCGACGTCGCGAGCGTGCGCCAGCGCCTGCAGTCAAAGGGCGTGAAATTCCGCGAGAGCATCGTGCCGCGCACCGGCGACACCCAATTCTTCCTCTACGACCCCGACGGCGTCGGCGTGGAGCTGAATTTCCCGAAGGCGTAAGCCGTCGTCATTCCGGGGCGATGCGCAGCATCGAACCCGGAATCTCGAGATTCCGGGTCTGGTGCTCCGCACCATCCCGGAATGACGAACTCTCAGGCTTCGCGTGTTGGCACAAAAGTCGTTCCTCGCAACGGCGAGCGCCATTCCCGACAAGGTCACGACTCCGCCACCTCTAGGGCGCGGCACCGTCCGCTTTTCTTCAACATCGCATGACGAATTAAAGAGCCGCGCCGCTGCGGCAGGATAGTCGGGTGCCGGGCCTTTCACCTACCCCAGGGCTCGTGTACCCGGCTATTCGCGCGCGGCACGGAATGATTGCTGCTGCGCGCGAACCAGCCTAATCAAGGCCGCGCTCGTGACTCAGGCGAACCATTTCCTCGATGAATATCTGCTTTTGCTTGTCGTCGAGGCTGGTGTAGAGCGGCTCGGCCGCGTCCGCGACGTTGCGCTGGTCGACCGCGCGGTCGTCGAGGAATTGCGCCTCGTTGCGCATCTGCTCGATGATGTCGTCGGGCGGATCGCGCTTGGCGCGCGCGATGCGCAGGTTGAGCCGGTCGGCGCCGTTGTGGCCGAGATAATGCATCGCGCTGTTGAACGCGGTCCAGTTCTTCTCCTGCTCCGGCGTCAGGTTCAGCTCGGCCTTGATCCGCGCGATGTTGGCGTCGCTGTTGGTAACGATTTGCTCGGCGGTCAGTTGCGGCTCACCCGGTTGGGTCATGACTTCCGTCCGGGTCCCCTTGGCGGCCTTCGCCGTCTTGGTCCCTGCCTTTGCGGGGCCGCCTTGCTTGGTGTCGTTCGCGGCTGGAGCGGCTTGCCCGCCCTTCGCTACACCCAACACGCCCGTGAACACGCCGACCACGCCGCCGATCGCGCCGCCCAGCACGCCGCCGACCGGTCCGGCGGCCTTGTTGCCGGCCTCCGCGCCCTTCTGCACGCCCTGAGCCACCTGCGCATCGACCGCCGATGGCGCGCCAACAAGCATGACGACAAGGGCCCCCAGCACGAAACGCAATCGGAAATGCGCACGCGCGCTCGATGTCGGGCTGATCATTATTTGGGCTCCATGGTCGATCTTGATCTGGCTGGCTTTTTGGATTTTGCGGGGCGGCGGATATCCGGCCGTGCCGCGACTCTATCGTTTTCGCACCGTGCGAGTCTACCTTCCCGCCGCTTTCGCCATGGCGAAGAAAGCCTTGCCGTGCGAGCTGTTTACACAAAAATGAATCCGGCCTGCGGCGCTACTGCACCCCGCTCAATGCATAGCGGACATCGATGTGTGCACCGCAATATCGGCCAGGCGCAGGCTCGGCGGGGAACAGCGGAACACTTGCTGCGACCAAATTGCACACAACGTTAGTTCTAGGGTCCTGACCAACCTGCTTTCTCGACAGCTGCCGGGAATTCTGTTCTGATCGCCCACAAAGAAATCTCCGCAAGCGCCCCGCAACGAAACTTTCGGCCCTGCCAGGCGGCGAAGATAAAAACAACAACGAGATTTCCCGAGCTCACCGATTAGCCCACCAGGGAGGGAACGCCATGTCACGGAAGAAGCTTTCTCGTCGACAATTCGTAGCTGCCACTGCACTTACATCCGCCGCACTGATTACCGCGCCCTATGTTCGTGGCGCCTATGCCGCCGGTAAACTCTCGATTGGCTTCTGGGACCACTGGGTTCCCGGCGCCAACAAGGCCTCCACCGATCTCGTCAATGAGTGGGCCGCCAAGGAAAAGGTCGATGTTTCGATCGACTACATCACGAGCAACGGCCGAAAGAACGAGATCACGATCGTCGCGGAATCGCAGGCGAAATCAGGCCACGACATCCTGGCGATGCCGACCTGGTGGCCACACGCCCAGACCGAATTGCTGGAGCCGATGAACGACGTCATGACGCAGTTGATCGCGCTGAACGGCAAGGTCAACGGTACGGTCGAATATCTCGGCCAACTCAATGGCAAGTGGCACGCGGTTCCCTTCTGCATCGGCAGCCAGATCAAGGGTCCGTGCTCGCGTATCGACTACTTGAAAAAGTACGCCGGAATTGACATCCAGGCGATGTATCCCGCGGGCAGCCCGCCCAAGGCCGACGACTGGAACCTGGATACCTTCCTGAAGGCGGCCGAGGCCTGCTTCAAGGGTGGCAATCCCTTCGGTATCGGCCTTGGCGAGACCTCCGACTCCGTCGATACCGCCGGCGCGATCTTTCAGTCGTTCGGCGCGCAGCTCGTCGACGCCAAGGGCAACCTCACGATCAAGACCGACGAGGTACGGCAGGCACTCGAATACTACAAGAAGCTGATCCAGTGGCTGCCTCCCGAGGTCGCGTCCTGGGACGACGCCGGCAACAACAAGTACCTGGTGTCGGGCAAGGCCTCGCTGATCATGAATCCGCCGAGCGCCTGGGCGGTCGCCAAGCGCGACGCGCCGCAAGTCGCCGAGCAGTGCTGGACACATGGTTTCCCGAAGGGACCGAAGGGCCGCTTTGCGCCGTATTTGCCCTACTTCCTCGCGACCTGGAACTTCTCCAAGAACAAGGAAGCGGCGAAGAGCCTGATCCTTTATCTGTCGCAACCGGCAGCGGTCGAGAAGCTGGTCGAGGCGAGCGGCGGCTACGACCTGCCGGCGTACGAAAAACTGACGACGCTGAAGGTCTGGGCCGAGGAAGGGCCGCCGAAGGGCACGCTCTACCATTACCCCAATCCCTACAACCACCAGATACTGTCGATTGCCGCCTCGCCGGCGCCACCGAAGGTGGCGCAGCAGATCTACGTGCAGGCCACGATGACCAAGATGGCGCTGCGCTTCGGCAAGGGCGAGAAGATGGAAGAAACACTCGCCTGGGCCGAAGGCGAGTGCGAAGGCTTCATGCGAAGCTAGCCGTCAGTCGCCGCGGCGGTCGTGCAAGGATTGCATGCCCGCCGCGGCGAAAGTTCGCGATGGCGCCGTTGCGCCAGGACTTCGGGGGTCGGCAGCATGCCGGTTCGCCGGAAAATCCGTTGCTCTGAGATGAACCGCGCGAGGAAACTGCATCATGGTTGATGTCGCATTTCAGCCGACCGGCCTTCCCCAGGCGCGATCGACGCGCAAGCGCGCCAGTTTGCGGGCAGCGCTCAAGCGCAAGTCGACCTCGGCCTTTCTGATGACGCTGCCGCTGATCCTGCTGATCTCGATCATGGTCATCTATCCCGCGTTCTATTCGATCCATCTGGCGACGCTGAACAAGGCGATGACCAAGTTCATCGGCTTCGGCAATTTCGAGTTCCTGTTCAAGCGCGAAACCTTCTGGATGGTGGTGAAGCAATCCTGCATCTTTGCCATCAGTGCCGTCTTCTTCAAGGCGCTGATCGGCTTCATCGTCGCGCATCTCGCGCACAACATTCCCTCCAAAAAGCAGCGCAAATGGCGCGGCATGCTGCTGGTGCCCTGGGTGATCCCGCCGGCGATGAGCACGCTGGCCTGGCTGTGGCTGTTCGACCCGTCCTACAGCGCCTTCAACTATACCCTTTCGTTCTTCAACATCGGACCGATCTACTGGCTTGGCGAGACCGGTTGGGCGCGCTTTTGCATCATCCTGGTAAACGTCTGGTTCGGCGCGCCGTTCTTCATGATCATGTACCTGGCATCGCTGAAATCGGTGCCGGAGCAACTCTATGAAGCCGCGGCAATCGACGGCGCCAACTGGTGGCAGAGGATCTGGTACGTCACGCTGCCGATGATGCGCAACATCATCGCCATCACCACGCTGTTCTCGCTGATCGTCACGTTCGCGAATTTCGACATCACGCGCATCCTGACCGCCGGCGGACCGCTGGATCGTACCCACATCTTCGCGACCTGGGCGTTCCGCCTGGGCATCGAGGGCGGCGATATTCCGCTTGGCGCCAGTGTCTCGCTGTTCATGTTCCCGATCCTGGGAATCGCGGCGATCTTCATCCTGCGCGACATCAACAAACGCGGGAATGAAGCCTGATGACCAGCACCGTCGTATTCGACAAGGGCGCGCCGACCCGCAACGTGAGGCACGGCAGCATGAGCCGCGACCGCATTTGGGCGCTGCGGTGGGCGTATTTCTTCCTCACGATCTTTGCGATTTTCTCGCTGGTACCGCCGATCTACATGCTGATCACCTCGCTCAAGGGCAGCGCGGAGATTTCGGCGGCGACCAATCCGTGGTGGGTGTTTCATCCGACGCTTGCCAACTATCGCGAATTGCTGGGGTCGAGCCAGTATATGAGGTTCTTCCTGAACTCGGCGATGGTCTCGGTCTTCGTCGTGACCCTCACCATGCTGATCAGCGTGCCGGCGGCGTTCGCGCTGTCGCGGATGCGGTTCTGGGGCTCGGCGACGCTCGCCACCGGCGTGTTCCTGACCTACCTCATCCCCGACACGCTGCTGTTCCTGCCGCTGTTCAAGATGTTCGTGACGTTCCGCGACTGGACCGGCATCGAGCTGATCAACCACTGGTACGTCTTGCTGGTCGTCTATCCGACGCTGACGGTGCCGTTCTGCACCTGGATCATGATCGGCTATTTCGCATCGATCCCGAAGGAACTGGACGAGGCCGCCATCATCGACGGCGCGTCCTGGTTCCAGACCCTGACCAGGATCTTCATTCCGGTGGCGCTTCCCGGCATCATCGCAGCCACCATCTTCGCCTTCACCGCGTCCTGGGCGCAATTCCTCTATCCGCTGGTGTTCACGACCTCGACCGATCAGCTGGTGCTGCCGGTCGGCATCATCACCACCCTGATCAAGGGCGACGTGTTCAACTGGGGCCAGATCATGACAGGCGCCCTACTCGGCGCCGCGCCGCCGCTGATCATCTACGCATTCCTGATGGACTATTACATCGCCGGCCTGACCGCCGGCGCGACAAAGGGTTGAACTCATGGCTGACGTGACGTTGCGTAGGGTGATCAAGCGATATGACGAGGTCGAGGCGGTGCGCGGCATCGATCTCGACATCGCCGACCACGAATTTGTCGTGCTGGTGGGGCCGTCGGGCTGCGGAAAATCGACCACGCTGCGGATGATCGCGGGGCTCGAGGACATCACCGACGGCGACATCATGATCGGCGGCGACGTCGTCAACGACGTGCCGCCGAAGGACCGCGACATCGCCATGGTGTTCCAGAACTATGCGCTCTACCCGCATATGACGGTGGCGGAAAACATGTCGTTCGGCCTGCGGCTGAAGCACTACCCGAAGGCCGAGATCAAGAGCCGGGTTACCGAAGCCGCCCGCATGCTCGACATCACCGAACTGATCGATCGCAAGCCGAAGCAATTGTCCGGCGGCCAGCGCCAGCGGGTGGCGATGGGCCGTGCCATCGTGCGCAACCCAAAGGTGTTCCTGTTCGACGAGCCGCTGTCCAACCTCGACGCCAAGCTCCGGGTTCAGATGCGGATCGAGATCAAGAAGGTGCACCAGAAGGTCCGCACCACTACCGTCTACGTCACCCACGACCAAGTCGAGGCGATGACGCTGGCCGACCGTGTCGTGGTCATGAATCACGGCCGGATCGAACAGATCGGCACGCCCAACGAGCTCTATCACCACCCGGCGACGCGTTTCGTTGCCGGCTTCATCGGCTCGCCGGCGATGAATTTCGTGCCCTGCCGGCTGGAGGAGACAGACGGCAAGCTCAACATCCGGCTGACCGATCGCATCGCATTTGCGCTGCCGCCCGCCCGCGCGGCGCGCTATCAAAACGTCGCGCGAAACGAGAAATTGCTGCTCGGCGTCCGGCCCGAACATCTCACCGAGGCGAAACAGCATGCGGAGGCCGGCATCGAGGCCTTTGACGCGGTACTGGACGTCACCGAACCGATGGGGATGGAGACGCTGATCTACTTCACCCTGGAAGGGAGCCAGATCTGCGGCCGTGTCAATCCCAACGCCGGGGCGCGCGACGGCGCCCCGCTGCGATTGGCAGTAGACCTCAACAATATGCACCTGCTAAACGAGGTGACCGGCGTCGTCCTTTGACGGCCGCAACCAACAAAAGCCAGGGGCTGGGAACAAGGGAATGGCCACCAACAAGAAGAAAATTTTCGTCACCGAATCGATGTCGCAGCCAGGACGGGCTTTGTTGAAGGAGCGGGACGACATCGAACTCGTCGAATTCCCCAACATGATTTCGGCCTCCGATTTCGAGGCCATGCTGAAGGCGCAAGCGCCGGTCCATGGCGTGGCGCTCGGCGGCACCCGGTTCGGCGAACCGGAGCTGGAAGCCTCCATGGACATGAAGGTGGTGACCCGGATCGGCGTCGGCTTCGACGCCGTTGACGTTCCCGCGCTCTCCCGCCGCAAGGTGCCGTTGATGGTGGCGGGCACCGCCAATTCGCCCTCGGTCGCAGAACAAGCCCTGTTCATGATGCTGACCTTGGCCAAGCGCGCCACCGAAATGCATTCCTGCGTGAAGGACGGCAAATGGGCCGCGCGCCTTGGCATGCTGCCCTACGATCTCTTCGGCAAGACCGTGCTCATCATCGGCTTCGGCCGGATCGGCACGCGTACCGCCAAGCGCTGCCTCGCGATGGAAATGAACGTCCTGATCTACGATCCCTACAAATCCGCCGCCGAGATCAAGCAGGCCGGCTGCGAGCCGGTCGGCGATCTCGACGCCGCATTGCCGCGCGCCGATTTCGTCAGCATCCACTGTCCGAAAACGCCGGAGACGGTCGGGATGTTCGACGCGGCGCGGCTGGCCCGCATGAAGCCTTCAGCCTATCTGATCAACACCGCGCGCGGCGGCATCGTGGTCGAGGCGGCGCTGCATGACGCGCTGGTTGCGGGCAAGATTGCGGGTGCCGGCCTCGACGTCTTCGAGCAGGAGCCGCCGCCGAAGGGCCATCAGCTGTTTGCGCTTCCCAACGTCATCATGGCGCCGCATGTCGCGGGCGTCACCCGGGAAGCGGTCGACCGCATGAGCGAGCAGACCGCGCGCAATATCCTGAGCGCGCTCGACGGCGAGCCGATCCGCCAGAACGTCATCAACCAGGACGTGCTCGGCTGATTGCCTCATAGGCCTTCGCCGCCGACATCGCCGGCATCATTGCATCGTCACCGCGGGTATCAAGATGGCCTTCAAGGAATTTGGCAGCTACGACGCGATCGGGCTCGCCGAACTGGTCCGGACCAAGCAGGTCACCCCAAGTGAATTGCTCAATGAGGCGATCGCCCGCACCGCAAAAGTCGATCCGCAGATCAACGCGGTGGTCGTCAAGCATTACGACCATGCCGAGCGGCAGATCGAAAAGGGACTTCCCGACGGCCCGTTCACGGGTGTGCCGTTTCTCGTGAAAGACCTCGATGTTCTGCAGGGCACGCGGACCACGTGGGGCGCGAGCATCTTTAACGACATTGTCGCCGCCTCCAGCAGCACCCTGGTCCAGCGCTTCCTCAAGGCCGGCGTCACCATCTTCGGCAAGAGTTCCAGTCCCGAATTCGGGCTGATGCCGACCACCGAATCCCGCCTGCACGGCCCGACCCGCAATCCCTGGAATCTGGATCATTCCTCAGGTGGCTCGTCGGGCGGCGCGGCCGCGGTCGTTGCCGCGCGGATCCTGCCCATCGCGCATGCCTCTGATGGCGGCGGCTCGATCCGGATTCCGGCGTCCGCCTGCGGGGTATTCGGATTGAAGCCAAGCCGCGCCCGCACGCCGCTCGGTCCCGATCGCGGCGAAGGCTGGGGCGGTTTCACCTGCGCTCATGCGGTGAGCATCAGCGTGCGCGACAGCGCGGCGATGCTGGATGCGATCCATGGCCCGGAAATGTCGAGCCCCTATATCGCGCCGCCGCCGGAGCGGCCGTACCTCGAGGAGGTCGGCCGCGATCCAGGCCGCCTGCGGATCGCCTTTACCGACAAGTCGCCCTATGGCGACGCCATCGATCCCGAGATCGCGGCGGCGACGCGCGAAATCGCGGCGCTGCTGGCCTCGCTCGGCCATGAAGTCGAGGAGCATGCTCCTGCGCTCGCCGCCGATCCGGCCGCCGTCATGGCGACCATCGTCGCCGCCAACACCGCGCTGACGGTGCAGTCTACCGCGCAACGTTTCGGCCGCGCCATGACAGAAAACGATTTCGAGATCCTGACGCTGGCATCCGCCCACAACGCGCAACACGCAACCTCGACCGACTATGTGGCCGCGCAGCTCAGCGCCTTCCAGATCGCCCGCTCACTGGCAGCCTTTCTCGAAACCTGCGACGTCTTCCTGTGCCCGACACTCTGCGCGCCGCCGCTGCGGATCGGTGAACTCAACACGATGTCGAAAGATCTGTCGCATATTGCGCCGACCCTGCGGCGCTACATGCCGGCGACCTCGATGTTCAACATGTCGGGTCAGCCTGCGATGTCGGTCCCGCTGGCATGGAATTCGGCGGGGCTTCCGCTCGGCATGATGTTCGCCGGCCGGCTCGGCGACGAGGCCACGCTGTTCCGGCTGGCGGCCCAGCTCGAGCAGGCGCGCCCATGGCGCCACAAATTGCCGCCAGTTTGCGCGTAATTCGACAAAACTCAGCCTTATTCGAGCGCGAGGTTTGCTTATCAGCGCAGCGGGGACACGTTTGCTGCTGACTGTTCGATATCCGGAGAACCCACGTTTTGACTCAAAGCGATCCGACCGATCATGCGCTGGCGACGATCGCCAGTATCCTCGACCATCCGGAACCTGCTCGCGCGCCGGAAAGGCCGCCGGCCGAAAGCACCCCGCTCGCACCCGAGCGGAGTTCCGCCGATGGTTATCACAAGCTCGGGCCCGGGCCGATGGCCGCAATCCGGTTCAAATGGTCGGTGCGCCGCGACGATGACGGCGAATATTACGTCGACGAGACCATCGGCGAGAATTCCCTGCCCGTCGTCAGCGGGCCGATGTCGGCGGAAGAAGCCGTCAGGCTGGTGGACGATCGCGAGACCGAGGCGCGGCAGCGATTCGACGCGCTGCGCAGCGAAATGGCCGGCCGTGGTGCGGCCGTCGGCATGGTCCGCAGGGACGGCGGCGAAATATAGCCAACCTTAATCTTCCGGCGGCGGCGTTCCCAGAAAATCCTTCTTGGCGAGTTCGACGCCGTTATGGCGCAGGATGTCGTAGGCCGTGGTGACGTGAAAAAACAGCTGTGGCAGGCTGAGCGTCAACAGCAGCGATTGACCGGTGAATTTTCGCGTCGTGCCGTTCTTGAAGGTGAAGACCACTTGCTTGGCTTCGGTGCCGTCGATCTGCGCGGGTCGCAGCGCCGCCATGAAACCGATCGTGGTCGCTATTCTCCGCTTCAGTTCGGGAATGTCCGGTTCGCTATTCGAAAAGGTCGGCGGCTCCACTCCGGCCAGCAGCGCCGAGCCGAGAACCGCATGCCTGATCGCCTCGCCGACCTGCTGCGTCAAGCTGTACATGTTGGGATAGAGCCGCGCATTGAGCAGGATCGCGGGATCGATTTTGCGCGCCTCGGCGTGGAGGGCCGCGCGATCGAGAAGGTCGGTCAGGCTGCCGAGGAACTGGGTGAAAACACCGACCGAGGCTCGGTACATCGATATCGTCACGATCACGATCCTCTGCGTGCGACGCGCCCGCCGGGCCGTCGGATTTCATTCTCGCTTTTCGGTCCGTCCATCTTGCACCACCGCAATATTCTGTGCAAACGCACGGGCCAGTACCGGGGATTTGGGATCCACCGGCGACGCTCTCTGGAGAAAGCTTTGATGATGCGAATTCTGTCCTGTCTCGCCGCCTTGTTGCTGACTTTGGCCTCGGTGCAGGCCCAGGAATCTTCCCGCCTCGATGAGATCGTCAAGCGTGGCACGTTGCGGGTCGGCCTGACCGGCGATTATCTGCCGTTCAGCTCGTTCGACAAGGCGACCTCGACATTTCGCGGATTCGACGTCGACATGGCGGAGGCTCTCGGCAAGGCGCTCGGCGTCAAAATCGAATATGTCCACACCGCCTGGCCGCAATTGACCAGGGATTTCGAGGCCGACAATTTCGATATTGCGATGGGCGGCATCTCCATCACGCTCGACCGGCAGAAGAAGGGATTTTTCTCCACCCCCATTATGCGCGAGGGCAAGACTCCGATCGCGCGCTGCAGTGATGCGGACAAATACCAGACGCTTGCCGAGATCGACAAACCGAGCACGCGCGTGATCGTCAATCCCGGCGGCACCAATGAGCGCTTTGCCAAAGCGAACATCAGGAGTGCCGAGATCAAGACCTATAATGACAACGTCACGATCTTCGAGGAGATCGCCAAGGGCGACGCCGACCTGATGATGACGGATGCCTCGGAGACGCGCTACCAGCAGAAGCTTCACCCCGGCGTGCTCTGCGCGGTGCATCCCGACAAGCCGTTCGATTTCGCCGAAAAGGCCTATTGGCTGCAGCGCGATCCGGCGCTGAAGGCCTTCGTCGACCAGTGGCTGCACATGGCGTTCGAGGATGGCAGCTACCGGAAAATCTACGCCGCCTGGTTCGAATGACAATTCGGCCTTCGGAACAAACGACTTATCCGGCAAATTGACCGCGCTTGCGGACCTAAACTAGACTGCCCGGCGTTGGCATTGAACCGAAGCCGCTAGCCTACAACTCATACCATGAAAGTGATGTAGATCACGTTGCAGGGAACTGCCGGAGCATAGGGTCGGGACTGAATCCCGCCTGCCCAGGAGGTCATCATGAAAAAGCTTTTGGCTGTCGCCGCGTTGCTGCTGGCGAGCACCGCTGCGCAGGCCCAGTACAGCTTCGAATATGGCGGACGCACCATTCGGATTGATCCGGATCGCGGAACGGTTTCGATCCCCGGGGTCTACGACAACAGCGGTCGGCGATCCAAGCGCTCGCACGGCGACCAGGACAACCAGCATAAGCCGCAACAGGCCAAGGGCGATCCGCAGGCGCAGCCGGCGGATCCCGCGCAGGCCGAACCGGCTGCGGCGGCGCCCGCGCCGACCAACGCCGCGCCGGAGCCTTCGACGGCCACCGCAACCGTTGCGCCCGCCGATACCGCAGCTTCGCCGCCGCCGGCGTCGACGCCGTCCGCGGCGGCCCCGCCCGTGGCAAGCGCGCCCGCGCCGCAAATCCTCCAGGATGCCGCCGCGCCGGTCGTCCGCCCCGCGCCGCCCGAGATCGTCGCGACCACCGCCCCTGCACCAAAACCCCCGGCCTCCGCGGTTCAGGCGGGCAATTCGCCGCTCGGCGTGTGGCTGACGGAGGAAAAGGAAGGCAAGGTCAGAATCGAGCAATGCGGCGTCAATCTCTGCGGCTATTCGGTGGACGCCAAGTCGAACCAGAACGGCGAACAGGTGCTGATCAACATGAAGCCCGGAAAGGATTCCAAATGGAGCGGCAGGATTCTCGATCCCAATACCGGCAGCACCTATGATTCGACCATTGCGCTGAAAGGCACCGATACCTTGCGGATCCAGGGCTGCGCCTTCGGCGGCATGTTCTGCGGCGGCCAGACCTGGACCCGGGTGAACTAGCCCGCGCCGTCAAACAACCTTGGCCAGAAGCCCCGTCGATATGGCGGGGCTTTTTTTGCTGATGGTGGAGCGCGCCGGTCGCGTCGAACGCCGATGCGACGGGATTCTCGGCAAAATTTCGATTGCGGTCGTCAGCGTGACACCCATCACATCCGCCGGTGCAACGATGTGGGACCTTGAGCGCGTCCAACAACAGGGGCACGTCATGGGACACTTTCGCAAAGCCGTTATCGCCGCTCGTATCCTGATGCTCGCAGGAATGTCCGCCGCCACACCGGCCGCGGCCGCCACCTTTGACGGCGAATGGAATGTCCAGATCGCCTCCACCAGCAGCGCTTGCGGCGGCGGCGCCAGCGTGTCGATCGGGATCAACAACGGCCAGGTCGCTTCCACCAATGCGATGATGTCGGCCTCCGGTCGCGTCGCCGAAGCCGGCAACATCGTGGTGACGCTGGTCAGCGGCATCAAGCGCGCGACCGGATTTGGCCACCTCAGCGCCTCCTCTGGTTCCGGCACCTGGCGCGGGGCGCTCTGCTCCGGTACCTGGACCGCGCAGCGGATTTGATTGGCAGAAATCGCAGGGTGGGCAAAGCGAAGCGTGCCCACCTCCTTCATTCGCTGGTGGGCACGGCGCGAACTGCGCCTTTGCCCACCCTACTCGACTAGCCTCAGGCCGCGCCCACCGCCACGGCATATTCGGCGTCGGTGACATATTCCATCCAGGTCACCGGGCTTCCATCCAGCGCTTCCTGCATGGCGACGTGGACCATCGCGGTGCTCGGTCCCGCGCCGTGCCAGTGCTTTTCGCCGGGCGGAATCCAGACGACGTCGCCTGACTTGATTTCGCGCACCGGTCCGCCCTTGGCCTGGACCCGCCCCACCCCGAACACGACATAGAGCGTCTGACCCAGCGGATGGGTGTGCCAGGCGGTTCGCGCGCCGGGCTCAAACGCCACCCGGTTGGCGACGACCCGCGCAGGCGCCGCCGCGGTGATGATCGGGTCCTGCCAGACCGTGCCGGTAAAATATTCCTTCGGCGCCAGGCGGGTTGGCCGTGAGCCGGCGAGATGGATCTCCATGGCGTGCTACTCCCTTTGTTATTGACGCAAACCTATTTCTTCGACGCCGCGTAGCGCGCCTTGGTCTCGGCGTTCATGGGATAGAGACCCGGCAAAACCGCGCCGGAGTTCACCTGCTCGACGATCCAGGCTTCCATGCGCTCCTGCTCGGCGCCTTCGGCCAGAATCAGATCGAGGAATGCCTGCGGGATCACCACGGCGCCATCCTGGTCGGCGACGATGACGTCGTTCGGAAAGATCGCAACGCCGCCACAGCCGATCGGTTCGCCCCAGCCGACGAAGGTCAGGCCCGCGACCGAGGGCGGTGCGGCATAGCCGTCACACCACACCGGCAAGCCGGTGCCAAGCACGCCCTCGAGATCGCGCACCACGCCGTCGGTGACGAGCGCCGCCACCCCGCGCTTGACCATCCGGGCGCACAGGATATCGCCAAAAATGCCGGCATCGGTGATGCCCATGGCGTCGACCACGGCGATGCAGCCTTCCGGCATCGCCTCGATCGCGGTGCGGGTGGAAATCGGGGACGACCAGGATTCCGGCGTCGCCAGATCCTCCCGCGCCGGCACGAAGCGCAGCGTGAAGGCTGATCCTACCAGCCGCTTCTGTCCTGGCCGCAACGGCCGCGAGCCTCGCATCCAGACGTTCCGCAGACCCTTTTTGAGCAGGACCGTGGTGATGGTGGCAGTGGAGACGTGGGAAAGGGTCTTGATCGCGTCTGGGGTCAAGGGCATCGAAACTGCAACTCCGGCAGGGGGTGGATCGGGCGGGCGCATCTTGCGGGGCGCGGCCATCCCGTCAAGGGCGGGGAACCGAAGACAGCGTGACAAGCACGAGATATTGAGCCAAAAACAGCATGCGATAAGTTTGTGAGGCCCATGGCCGCGACGCTCTCCCCGCCCCGCATTCTACCCAGTGGCGACGCCGCCATCACGGTCGAATTCAGCCGCAATATCGACGATGCCGCCAACCAGCGGGTGCTGGCGCTCGATCGCGTGCTGGCCGATGAGCAGGTCGCCGGCGTGACCGAGACGGTACCGACCTATCGGTCACTACTGGTGCATTACGATCCCGTAGCGATCGATTTCGATACGCTTGGCGCGAAGCTTGCCGCTATGGCGCAGCGGCCGGTTCCAGCCCTGACGAAAACGCGGCGCTGGCGCATTCCCGTGAACTATGGCGGCGAACATGGCATCGATCTCGAGGATGTCGCCGGGACGCTGAACACCACACCGGACGAGATCGTGGGCCGCCATGTCGCCGGCGACTATCGCGTCGCCATGATCGGCTTTACGCCGGGCTGGTCCTATCTGAGCGGGCTCGAAAAATCCCTGCACATGCCGCGGCGGCAAAATCCGCGGCTGTTGACCCCGGCCGGCACGGTTTCGGTCGGCGGCGTGCAGGCCGGCGTCCAGTGCCTGGCCGGCCCCAGCGGCTGGCACCTGTTGGGACGCACCCCGGTCAGGACCTATCAGTTACACCGCAATCCCATCTTTTTGCTCGAACCCGGTGATCGCATTACGTTTTCTGCCATCGACGCCAAGACGTTTGCGGAGCAGGACCGGGCCGCCGAAGCGGGCGAGATCATCGCCGAGCAGATCGCCTCATGAGCAAACTGGTCATTTCAGCCATTGGGCCTGCGAGTTCGGTGCAGGATGGCGGCCGGCCCGGCGCCCAGCGCTATGGCCTGACGCCAAGCGGCGCCATGGACCGGCTGGCGCTGGCCGCAGCCAACGTCCTGGTTGGAAACGCGCCGTTTGCGGCCGCGATCGAAATCGGTCCGTTTAGCGCAGCTTTCACCGCGCGCGACGGCGCGGTACGCCTCGCGCTGTCGGGAGCGCCGCGCAGCGCCGATATCGCCGGGCGAACGGTTGCGTTCGATAGCTCGATGACGCTCGCCGACGGCGAAGCCCTGACGCTTGGCTTTGCGCGCGGCGGCGCGTTCAGCTACCTCGCGATCGAGGGCGGCATCGCAGGCGAACCTGAGTTCGGCAGCCTTGCGGTGAATGCGCGGGCCGGCCTCGGCAGCCCCTATCCGCGTCCGCTGCAGCCCGGCGATGAGCTGCAGGCCAAAACCGCAAGTGCGGCTGCCGAGCGGCGGATCGAGCTTCCGCCTGCTCTCGACGGCCCGATCCGCGTGGTGCTGGGCCCGCAGGACGACGAATTCGACGACGATGCCAGGGCGCTGTTTCTGGCCAGCGAATGGAAGGTCTCGGCCACCAGCGACCGCATGGGATACCGGCTGGAGGGCCCCGTCATCAAGCACCTGCACGGCCACAACATCGTCTCCGACGGCACCGTCAATGGCAGTATCCAGGTGCCCGGCAATGGCGCACCGATCGTGCTGATGCCGGATCGCGGCACCAGCGGCGGCTATCCCAAGATCGCGACCGTGATTTCCGCCGATATCGGCCGGTTCGCGCAAATGCCGGCAGGCAAGGCGTTTCGCTTCAAGGCCATCAGCATGAAGGAAGCGCAGGCCGAAGCGCGCAAGTTCGCGACCCTTTTGCAGAGCCTGCCCGAACGCCTCCGAGCCATCGACAATTTTGATCTGAACATCGAGGCGCTGAGAGATGCTAACGTCGCCGGAAGCGCCGTCAGCGCCGTCGACATCGGGACCTGGCAAACGCCTTCCGCCGATGCGCTGGCGCAAGACTGACGGCAGAGACGAAGATCCACTCGCTTAAAGGGGACGGACATGACGACCATCGACCTGAATTGCGATCTCGGCGAGAGCTTTGGCCCCTGGGAAATGGGTAACGACGCCGCCATGATCGAGCTTGCCACTTCCGTCAACGTCGCCTGCGGCTATCACGCCGGCGACGCCGACATCATGCGCAGGACATGCGAGCTGGCGAAGGCGCGCGGCGTCAATGTCGGCGCGCATCCCGGCTACCGCGACCTGCACGGCTTTGGCCGCCGGCCGTTTCCCGGCATGAAGGTTTCCGAAATCGAAAACCTCGTCGCCTACCAGATCGGCGCGTTGCAGGCGATCGCGACATCAGCCGGCCACAAGGTGACCCACGTGAAACCGCATGGAGCGCTATCGAATGTCGCCTGCGAGGACCCGGCGACCGCCAAGGCGATTGCTTCCGCCATCAAGGCGGTCGACCCCAGTCTGGTGTTCGTGGTGCTGGCCAATTCCAGCTTGGTGCAGGCGGGCGAAGCCGCCAACCTGCCGATGGTGCACGAGGTGTTCGCTGACCGCGCCTATGAAGACAACGGCTCGCTGGTGTCGCGAAAAAAGCCGGGCTCGGTGCTGCACGATGCCAAGGCGATCGCCGACCGCGTCGTGCGGATGGTGCAGGACGGCGCGGTGGTCTCAGTTACCGGCAAGGTGATCAAGATGCGCACCGACACCGTCTGCATTCACGGCGACACGCCCGGCGCCGTCGACATCGCGCGCGGCGTGCGGCAGGCACTGAAGGATGCCGGCATTGCAGTCGCGCCGTTCAGGGTGAGCTAAATCTTCAACTGTAATGAACCCTGGGGTTTGGGCGGACGCCCGTTTCGCTATGCTTGCATATTCAGGTTTCAGCACGTATCGATCATGTTCTGTTTCTTGGTCAATATTTCAGTTGCACTGGATTGACACGATGGACGCCTACGCCGCGCGCATCGAGCGGACCGCCGCTCTTCCCAGAGCCGGGTTTTGGCGGAGGTGGGCGGCGGTGCTGATCGACTGGATCGTCGTGGCGCTCCCATTCCAGATCCTGGCCGCCATTCTGTTCACGGCAACGGCTGGAATAGTGCAAATGGATAACGGGTTTTTCAGTTTCTGTGCTCCGACCAAGACCGTCCCGGAACAACTCGATCCGGCGCCGCCGCATGATTCGAATTTCGCTCAGGTTTGTCGCATCTCCTTTTTCGGCGCGCCAACCGGCGCGATCCTGAGGGTTGGGCGAATCACGCGCGAAGGCACGACGACGACAACCGTCAGCCAAAGCTACATGTTGGACGCGGACGGAAAGCCGGTCCATGGAACATCCATCGACTGGATCGTTGCGCTTGCGTTTCTGATCTATCTGGTCGGCATGGCCTGGAAAACCGGAAGAACCGTGGGCGCCCGAATCCTCGGCGTGAGGATTATCGACAGCGCGGACCCAGCGGCATCGGGTGTTCCCGTCCGCAAGCTGGTGATCCGCTATCTTGTCATGACCATCGGGTTTTTGCCGATGTTTGCCGTCCTGGTCTACCAGCTTGTCGCCGTTGGCGGCAGCGCCGACGCCATGTTCACCGGAGATTTCTTTCGCTGGTTTTGGTACGCCGCCGTGCTGGGGGGCTTATGGGGCGTCGTGTTGACTTTTCAGGTCGCGACCAAGAGAGATCCCGTCTACGACCGGCTCGCGGGGACGGCGGTGGTGAGAACTCGCGGAGTCGAACCTCCATACCCGCCGCAATAGGCGACGTGCCTTACCCCAGCCCTGCGCCATATTCCTATGCCGTGAGGCGTCTCAGAACGGATGCACGGACAGCGTGCCGAACACGATGGCCGCGATGACGGCAAACGCGCCGTACAGCGCGGCCGCATGGAGTCCGGTTCCGGTTCGCCGCGACAGCGAGCGCGCATAAAGATGCAGGCGGGCTTCCGCCGATAATTCGCGCATGGTCGATCTCCAACGCCCCATCGGCTGGAATCAAATACCATTCGCGCGCGGATTCAAGCCGCAGCGCGAAATAGCGATATGAAAGCTTCGTGAGAATAGAAGCCTGCTCAAAAATTCTCCGGAACGGATTCGCGCGAGAATTTTATTCGGCAGGATTTGATGCAGATGGAACCGGTTCCACGTGTCAGTACACGTCCTGCTGGAACCGGCCTTTCTTCTTGAGGTCGCCGACAAAGGCGACCGCCTCGTCGATGGAGCGCGCGCCGAACTGCGCGACAATGTCAACCAGAGCGCGCTCGACGTCCTTCGCCATCCGCTTGGCGTCGCCGCAGATGTAGACGTTGGCGCCCTCGGCAAGCCAGGTCCACACCTCGCGCCCGACCTCGCGCATGCGATCCTGCACGTAGAATTTCTTGTCGCCGTCGCGCGACCACGCCAGCGACAGCCGTGTCAGGAGCCCTTGCGTCTTCATGGCGTTCAGCTCGTCGGCATAGAAGAAATCGCAACCGCTGCGCTGATGGCCGAAGAACAGCCAGTTCTTGCCCTGCGCGCCGGTCGCCTTGCGGTCAAGCAGGAAGGCGCGGAACGGGGCGATGCCGGTGCCCGGTCCGATCATGATGATCGGTATCTTCGGATCCTGCGGCAGCGCGAAGCCGTGCGCCTTCTGCACATAGACCATGACCTCGTCGCCGGGTTGGATGCGTTCGGCGAGAAAGGTCGAGGCCAGCCCCAGGCGCCTGCGTTTTCCCACCACGTAGCGCACGCAATCGACCGTTAGCGACAGTTTTCCCGGCGTCGCATTGTGCGACGAAGAGATCGAATAAAGCCGCGGCTGCAGCGGCTCCAGCGCCTCGACGAAGGCTTCGGGGTGCGGGCGGACATTGGAAAATTTCTGCAGCGCCGCCATCACGTCCAGGGTTGCAGCATCGCCGTCGGGATCCTCGCCGCGCCCCAGCGCGCGGGCCTTCTCGCGTTGCGCGCCGCCGGTGATGAACGAGAACAGTTCGAACAGGGTATCCGGTGCCGGCGACAGCGACACGTCCGAGGTCAAGACCTCGCGCAGCGTCTTGCCTCTGACTTGCGTGGTATGGGAAGCACCGAGCATGGCGATGATCTGGTCGACCAGGCCGAGATCGTTGCGCGCAAAAACGCCGAAGGAATCGCCGACGACATAGTCGAGGCCGCAACCGGAGAGATCGAAATCGAAATGCCAGGTTTCCTTTTCCGAGCCGGGCTTATTCAGCAGGCGGCGGGACACGAAGGTCGCCAACACGGGATTATCGCGCGAACGTCCCGGCTCGGCGGTAACCGCCGGCGGAGCCAGCGCCGGGCTCATCACCGAGGCGGCCGGCGCCTTCTCCAGCTCCTCGTGCAGCGCCTTCAGCATGCGGGCGGTTTCCTTGCCGCCGGGGACGCAGAGATTGAGCCGTGCTTCGGCTCGGCCTGCGATCGCCTCGGAATAGTCGTTGCAGTTATAGCCGCACTGGCCGCAATCCTGCTGCGCCATCGCCGCCATCATCCGCCGCCGCAGGGGGCGGCCTTCCGCGAGCTTCATGCGGTCCGCGATCGGCATGGTCTGGTCGTGCCAGGGCGCCTCGCCGTCATCGGCATCGCCGGCCGGCCCTTGCAGGACGGCGGCGCCCTGCTCGGCCGACAATGGCGCAGGCCCGTCCGACAACAGCCCGACGAAGAAGCCGTTCAGCCAGGAGCGCTGCGCCTCCGAGAACGGCGCGCTTGCGGGAATGATTTCGATTTTCGGCGGCGGCGTCATCTGGTTCATGTGGAAGTCTCCGCCTCGGCAAGCCTGCGCAGCGTTTCGCCATCGTGACGGCGGGCGAAGGTGAGAAAGGTTTCGTCGGGCGAGGCGCGATGCGCGAGGTAGGCCTTCAGAAGCTTCTCGACCGTCTTCGGCGTGTCCTTCGCCTTAAGGTCGTGAAACACCTCCTGCCCGAGATCGGCGTCGGGACCGAATCCGCCGCCGGCAAACAGATGATAGCCCTCGACCGTGTCATCGCTCTCGCCGAACGGCACCTTGGCGGCGATCAGGCCGATGTCGCTGATGTAATGCTGCGCGCAGGAATGGTGGCAGCCGGTCAGGTGGATGTTCAAGGGCGTCTCGATCTCGACCCTCGGTTCGCACCAGTCGCCGATCTCGGCGGCATGGCGCTTGGTGTCGGAGGCGGCGAATTTGCAGCCGGCATTTCCGGTGCAGGCGATCAGGCCGGCGCGGATCTGCGAGGCTTTTACGGCAAGCCCGGTGGCTTCGATGGCGGCAACGGCAAGCGCGACATTTTCATCGCGCACGCCTGGTATCAAAAGGTTCTGCCAGACCGTGAGACGGAGTTCACCGTCGCCGAGATCATGCGCGATTTTCGCAAGTCCCCGCATCTGATCTGAAGTCACCTTGCCGACGGGAAGCATGACGCCGATCCAGTTAAGGCCTTCCTGCTTCTGCCTGTGCACGCCGATATGCGCGATGCGGTCGAACGCCGGCCGCGGGCCAAGCGCTTCCGCCGGCACGCGGGTGAAGGCGTGGCCGAGCTTTTCCTCGACCAGCACCAAAAATTTCTCCATGCCGATGCCGTCAATGACGTATTTCAGGCGCGCCTTGAGCCGGTTGGTGCGATCGCCGAGATCGATGAACACGCGCACGATGGCGTCGGCGACCTTGGTCGCGTCCTCGGGCTTGACCACCACGCCGGTCTCTTTCGCAAAATCCCTGTGGCCGGTGATGCCGCCGATTCCGAGCCGAAACCAGACGCCGGATTCGACGCCAAAGCCGTCCTTGACCTCGACCGCAGCGAAGGCAATGTCGTTGGTGTCTTCGAGCACCGCGATCTTGCCAGCACCGTCGAAGGCGACGTTGAATTTGCGTGGCAGTCCGGTCAGCGAGCGGTCGTTGAGAATGTGAAAATGCCACTCGCGGGCGTATGGCCTGGTATCGATCAACTCCTGCGGATCGATACCGGCGGTCGGCGTGCCCGTGACGTTGCGGATGTTGTCGGCGCCCGAGCCGCGCGAGCACAGGCCGAGGTCCTGGATGCCCTCGATCATCGCGACCGTATTTTTCGGCGGAATTTCGCGAACCTGCAGATTGGCGCGGGTGGTGACATGGCAAAACGGTCCGCAATAGCGCTCGGCGAGATCGGCTATCCCCGCGAACTGCCAGTGTTTCAGGATGCCGTTCGGAAGCCGCAACCGACACATGTAGGAATCCTGCGCCGGCGCGACATAGAACAGGCCAAAATAGCGCCAGCGGAAATTGTCCGCCGGCGTCGGCGGCGCGTTGTCCAGCGCCTGCTGCTTGAGCCGCGGATAGGCGTCGAACGGATGTTGTTCGCGCTTGAACTTCTCCTGATCGACGAGCTTTCTGCCCGATGCGATGACCTTGTCCTGCGCCTTGATGTGCGCGGCATCAGGTCCGCTCGGCTCGGCGTTCGCCTTGGCGGCGCCGACGCCGAGGCCGCGCCCGACCTTGCTGATCTGCAAGCCCGTGGCAAAGCCTTCGAGGTAGCGTTTCTGCTCGTCGGTGAAATCGACAGAGAGGGTTTCGATTTTCATGCGTTGCGACGAAGCTCCTGCGGCCACGCTTCACGTGGCCCCAACGGGATTTGGGAATGCGACCGCGCTCAAACCGGAGAGCGGTCCGACCAGCCTCGTTGCTGCGGAATTCCATCTTTGACGGTGGCCAGCGGACATCGGCGACCGCTGGCTGCACTGCAACATTCAAGTTGCGTGCCACCCGGCCGGTCAAGAAATATATAGATAATTCAGATGCTTGCGGTTTGACGACGGGAATCTTCCAATGCCGATCGCCATAAATTTCGACCAGCAAGCCTAAAAATTAGACCATCGAATCAGCTGCCCAATATTGTTTCAGAGTTCGCCGGCTAGATCCGGCGTCCGATCTTGAACGCCGCCAGATGCCCGGCAATGTCTTCGGCAGCGAAGGCGGGCCCGGCGAAGGCACCGATCCTGCCGGGTGCGTCGGCGGCCTTCTCCACGCTTCCCAATGCCGCGTCATAGAGGTCCGGCCTGAACACCGCCATGGCGGTTTGCAGCGCGTCGGTACTGAAGGCGGCCTGCCCCCAGCGCACCATTTGCGCGTAGAGCCAGGCGGCCTGCACCGGATCGGGCCGCGCGGCGCCCTCCCTTCCCACCAGGAGATAGCGGCTGCTCTCGCGCATGGTTCCGTCCGGCGAAATCTTGAGCCGCCCGTCGAGGGTACGCTGGATCACGTCGGCGTCGACGCCGATGCGCTCCGGTGCGCTGAGGATATGTGCAGCCTCGAGGCGATTTTGCGGCTGCTCGATGAATTCGGCAGCGTTTGATGCTGCACGAACCAGCGCAGCGACGACTTGCGGGTTCCTGTCGGACCAGCTCTGCCTGACAGCGAGCACCTTCTCCGCGGCCCGCACCAGGATATCCGAGACGAAGTGCAGGATGAGGCCAACGCCCCGATCGACCGCGATCGAATTCCAGGGCGCACCGACGCAGAAGGCATCGACGTGGCCGCTGGCGAGGCTGTCGACCATGTAGGGCGGCGGCAGCACCACCAGGCGAACGTCCTCGTCGGGATCGACGCCGCCGGCCGCCATCCAGAACCGCAGCTGGTAATTGTGGGTGGAGAACGGAAAGGTCATGCCGAAGGTCAGAGGTTCGGCGCCGCTCTTGCGCCGCGCCGCCACGACGCGCGCCAGCGCCAGCGCGGTCGCCATCGGATCGAAACGGTCGCCGTCGATCTCGGCCATGATCGCCGCGTGCAGCGCCGGCGACACCGTGATCGCATTGCCGTTGAGGCCGAGGTTGAAGGGAGCTGATATCGGCACCTTGACGTGGCCTAAGCCAAGGCTGGAGGCGATCGCGACGGGTGCCAGCAGATGCGCGGCATCGAACAGGCCGATATTGAGCTTGTCGCGGACGTTCGACCACGACACTTCCCGCACCAGGGTGACGTCGAGCCCTTCCGCGGCGCAAAACCCCCTGTCGACGGCGACGATCAGAGCCGCGGCATCAACCAGCGGGATGAAACCGATCTGAAGCGGTCCGGTCATTTCAAGAGCTCCGAGGCGGTCAGGATCGACTGCGCGATTTCGCCGATTTTCTTTTTCTCGCGCATCGCCGTCGAGCGCAGCAGCACATAGGCCTCGTCTTCGGTCAGCCCCTTCAGCTTCATCAGGATTCCCTTGGCACGGTCGATCACCTTGCGGTCTTCCAGCGCGGACTTGGTGCGCTCGAGTTCGTCCTGCAGCTTTGCGAAGGCATTGAAGCGGGAGATGCAGAGATCGAGGATCGGCTTGATGCGCTCCTTCTTCAGCCCGTCGACGATATAGGCGGAGACGCCGGCATCGACGGAAGCCTGGATCGAGGCCGCGTCGCTCTGGTCCACGAACATCGCAATCGGGCGGCGCACCGCGCGGCTGACCTGGAACATCTGCTCCAGCACGTCGCGGCTGGGATTCTCCAGGTCGATCAGGATGACGTCGGGATCGAGCGCATAGATACGCGCCAGCAGGCTCTGCATTTCACTGATGTGGACGACGCCGGTAAAACCCGCCTCCCGCAACCCCTCTTCGAGGATGGCGGCACGGATCGGGCTTTCGTCGACAATCACGATTTTGGGGGACGACTCGCCCATCGGTCACTCGCATTCCCTTGAATTATTCATAGCATGCCGCACCCCCGCTCAAAGCCTTGTAATTATACGCAATTGGGACTAGCTCCTGCCCATCATCAGGACAAACCAGAGATGCAACAGGCCACCGCGCCCAAAGTCAGCTTTGTTTCGCTGGGATGCCCCAAGGCGCTGGTGGATTCCGAGCGCATCATCACGCGATTGCGCGCGGAAGGCTATGAGTTGGCGCGCAAGCACGATGGCGCCGATCTCGTCATCGTCAACACCTGCGGCTTCCTCGACAGCGCCAAAAGGGAATCGCTGGGTGCAATCGGCGAAGCAATGGCCGAGAACGGCAAGGTCATCGTCACCGGTTGTATGGGTGCGGAGCCCGAGCAGATCGAGGCCGCCTACCCCGGCGTGCTGTCGATCACGGGCCCGCAGCAATATGAGAGCGTGCTCGATGCCGTGCATCGCGCGCTGCCCCCGCTGCACAATCCGCATCTCGATCTGGTGCCGCCGCAGGGCATCAAGCTGACGCCGCGGCACTACGCCTATTTGAAGATTTCCGAAGGCTGCAACAACCGCTGCAGCTTTTGCATCATCCCGAAACTGCGTGGCGACCTGGTGTCGCGGCCGGCCGGCGACGTCTTGCGCGAGGCGGAGAAACTGGTCACCGCCGGCGTCAGGGAATTGCTGGTCATCTCGCAGGACACCTCGGCCTATGGCGTCGACATCAAATATGCCGCGAGTCCGTGGAAGGATCGCAAGGTTCGCGCGAAATTCTTCGATCTCGCGCGCGAGCTCGGTGAGCTCGGCGCCTGGGTACGATTGCAATACGTCTATCCTTATCCCCATGTCGACGAAGTCATCGGATTAATGAGCGAGGGCAAAGTATTGCCCTACCTCGACATTCCCTTCCAGCATGCGAGCCCGGAAATCCTCAAAGCGATGAAGCGTCCAGCCGCGCAGGACAAGACCTTGGGGCGGATCAAGCAATGGCGCGAGCAATGTCCCGAGTTGACCTTGCGCTCCACCTTCATCGTCGGCTTTCCCGGCGAGACCGATTCCGATTTTGCCTATCTGCTCGACTGGCTCGATGAGGCCGAAATCGACCGCGCCGGCTGCTTCAAATACGAGCCGGTGGCGGGTGCATCTTCGAACTCAATCGGCAATCCTGTGCCCGAAGAGATCAAGCAGGAGCGCTGGAATGCGCTGATGGCCCGCCAGCAGAAGGTTTCCGCACGCAGGCTGAAGCGCAAGGTCGGCACAAGGCAGCAGGTGCTCATCGACGAAGTCGGCCCGACCGTCTCGAAGGGCCGCTCGAAGGCGGACGCGCCGGAGATTGACGGCGCGGTCTATCTCTCGAGCCGTCGGCCGCTCCGCGTCGGCGAAATCGTCACCGCGAAGATCGAGCGCGCCGACGAGTACGACCTTCATGGCAGCGTCGCGGGTTTCTAACTCCGCTTGACATTCCCCGCCCTTCGGCTGTATGGGCGTGCGTCATGATTTTCACCCGGACCCAACTCCGCGCCACCACTTTCCGTCGTCGCTCTGACGATGATGGGTCGCGCCGTGTCCGACGACAACGCTGAATAGATAACTCAGCACCGTTTTCGAGAAGGCCGCACCCGAAAAAGTGCGGCCTTCTCGCGTTTTGGCGCGCTTTTTCATTCAACCGCTGGGAGTTTCGACATGAATATCGCCACCCATCCGTTCGACGCCTTGATGGAAATCACCTCGCGCCCACAGGCGGTGTTCGTCCGCGGCGAAGGCTCGTTCCTGTGGGATGACAGCGGCAAGCGCTATCTCGATTTCATCCAGGGCTGGGCGGTCAATTGCCTCGGCCATTCTCCGCCGGTCGTGGCGGAAGCGCTTGCGGCGCAGTCAAAGCTGCTGCTGACGCCGAGCCCGGCGTTTTACAACGGTCCGAGCCTTAAGCTGGCGAAGGCGCTGACAGATCACAGCTGCTTCGACCAGGTGTTCTTCGCCAATTCGGGCGCCGAAGCCAATGAGGGCGCGATCAAACTCGCGCGCAAATACGGCGCGCTGCACCGGAGCGACGCCTACGAGATCATCACCTTCGAGGGCGGCTTTCACGGCCGGACGCTGGCGACGATGTCGGCTTCCGGCAAGAAGGCGTTCGAGCCGCTGTTCGAGCCGAAGGTCCCGGGCTTCCCCAAGGCGCAGTTGAACGATCTCGCTTCCGTCGAGCGGCTGATATCGGACAAAACCATCGCCGTGATGCTGGAGCCGATCCAGGGCGAGGCCGGCGTTTGGCCCGCGACGCCAAAATTCCTGCGCGAGCTGCGCGATCTCACCAAGGCGCACGGCCTGCTACTGATTGTCGACGAGATTCAGACCGGCATGGGCCGCACCGGAAAGCTGTTCGACTATGAAAATGCCGGGATCGAGCCCGATATCATGACGCTCGGCAAGGGTATCGGCGGCGGCGTGCCGCTGGCCGCGTTGCTCGCCACCGAAGCGGTCTCCTGCTTTGAGCACGGTGACCAGGGTGGCACGTTCAACGGCAATCCGTTGATGTGCGCGGCGGGACTAGCGGTTTTGCAGGCTGTCGCGGAGTCGTGCTTCCTGAAGTCGGTTACCGATACCGGCCTTTATCTCGAAAGCGAGTTGCAACGGATGTCGGCGCGTCACGGCCTTGGCGAAGTCCGCGGCCGGGGGCTGTTGCTGGCGCTCGACTTGAGGATGCCAATCGCCGCCTCGATCGTTGCGCAGGCCTTCGAGGACGGAGTTCTGCTCAACGCTCCGCGCCCCGATACGCTGCGCTTGATGCCGGCGCTCAACGTCACGCGAGAGGAGATCGCTGCCATAATCGATGCGCTGGATGCGATCCTGACGCGGATGGGCGCGGCAAGGCGCGTGGCGTAGCTCTCCGCGAGTCGCCCCGGCGAAGGCCGGGACCCATAACCACGCCCGTTTGTTGTTACCGTTACGTCTGCCCTTGGTGCCAAACTGCGAGATCACGCCGTATGGGTCCCGGCGTTGGCCGGGACGACGAGTTACGGCTTCAGGATCGACGCCCCGGTCGTGGCGCGGCTTTCCAGATCGATATGGGCCTTGGCGGCATCCTTCAGCGCGTAGGCGTGGTTGATCGGCACGTGCAGCTTGCCGTTGATGACGGCGGCAAACAGGGTGTCGGCGCCTTCCAGCAGTTCCGAGCGCTTGCCGATGTAGTCGTTGAGTTTTGGGCGGGTGGCGAACAGCGAGCCGTGATTGTTGAGTTCGGCGATCGAGAACGGCGGCACCGGACCCGAGGCATTGCCAAAGCTCACGAACAGGCCGCGCGGTTTGATGCAGGATAGCGAGCCCGGAAAGGTGGTCTTGCCGACGCCGTCATAGACCACGTCGCAGAGTTCGTTGCGGCTGATCTGTTTGACGCGCGCGACGAAATCCTCCTCGTTATAGAGGATGACGTGATCGCAGCCATTGGCAAGCGCGAGATCGGCCTTGGCCTTGGAGCCGACGGTGCCGATGACATGGGCGCCGAGCGCCCTCGCCCACTGGCAGGCCAACAGGCCGATGCCGCCGGCGGCGGCGTGGATCAGCACCCGATGGTGCGGCTCGACCTTGAAGGTCTTGTGCAGCAGGTACCAGACCGTCAGCCCCTTCAGCATCAGGACCGCGCCCTGTTCGTAGGTGATGTGGTCTGGCAGTTTGACGAGCTTGTCGGCGGGAATGTTGCGCTCGGTGGCATAGGCGCCGAGATTGAAATAATAGGCGACGCGGTCGCCGGGATGAAAATTGGTCACGCCGGGACCGACCGACAAAACCTCACCGGCGGCTTCGTTGCCGGCAATGAACGGCAGCCCGGGCGCCTTGTAGAGGCCGTTGCGGTAGTAGACGTCGATAAAATTCAGGCCGACGGCATGCTGGCGGATACGGACCTCGCCGGCAGCCGGCGCGGGCACGTCGACGGCTTCGTACACCAGGGCTTCCGGACCCCCCACCTTGTGTACCCGTACGGCCTTGGTCATATCGGCTTCTCCCTTGGCATTTCCGTCAGCTGAATCGGAAGCCATCATGGCGGTATTGTCAACTCAACCCCGAAGTCGCCTCAAGCGTAGAAAAGTTAACGGCCCTGCTTGCGGTTGCGCCCGGCCAGCACGTTGAAGACCTCGACAACTGCGGAAAACGCGATGGCGAAATAGATGTAGCCGCGCGGGATATGGAACTGAAATCCGTCCGCGACCAGCGCAACCCCGATCAGCACCAGAAATGCCAGCGCCAGCATCTTGGTGGTGGGATGCGCCGCTACGAATCGCGCGACCGGACCCGACGACAGATACATGATCAGACAGGCGATGACGACGGCCGCGATCATGATGGCGAGATCCTGCGCCATGCCGATCGCGGTGATGATGGAGTCCAGCGAGAACACGATATCGACGACGATGATCTGGGCGATCACCCAGAGGAAGGCATGGCCGGCACGTGCATTCGCGCTCGCCCGGTCGCGCGCCTCCACCTCGCCGTGGATTTCGTGGGTCGCCTTGGCGATCAGGAACAGCCCGCCGCCGATCAGGATGAGGTCGCGCCACGAAAGCCCCATGCCGCCCAGGCGGAGGATGGTCTGCGTCAGTCCGATCAGCCACACCAGCAGGCAAAGCAGCAGGATGCGGAACACCAGCGCCAGCGCCAATCCTATCTGCCTTGCGCGCGTCGCCTGCGCCTCCGGGATGCGCGAGACGATCACCGACAGGAAGATCACATTGTCGATGCCGAGCACGATTTCCAGCACCGTCAGGGTCAACAAGGCCGCCCAGGCTTCCGGGTTAGTCAGCAGCGCCATCATGCCTTGAACGATCGCACCAGCTTGATCGCCGCGTCGCTCACCACGACATAGGCGGCGATCAGGCAGAGCGCTGACTTGACCGGCACGCCGACGTCGAAATCATTCGCCACTGCGACGACGGTCAGAACGGCCCAGATGGCCATCAGCGACAATGTCAGCCAGCGCAGCCGCGCCACGCGGACCGGATGCACAACATGGAACGGCGCAAATGTGGCCACGATCAGGATGATTACCGCGAGGCTCGAGACCGCCGGCGCAGGATGCAGCAGGAACAGATAGAACGCCGCAACGTTCCACAGCCCAGGAAAGCCGCGAAAATGATTGTCGGCGCTCTTCATGCGGCGGTCGGCGAAATAGAGCGCGCCGGAGACGGCAACGCCGATGCCGAGCAGCGGCGCCGCCAACGGCAGCACGAGCCCGCTGGCGGTGATCGCATAGGCCGGCACGAACACATAGGTGACGAAATCGACCACGAGATCGAGCACGTCGCCAGACCAGTTCGGCTGCACGCGCGCGACGTCCAGCCGCCGCGCGATCGGACCGTCGAGCGCATCGATCAGGAGCGCTGCCCCAAGCCACCAGAACATCGCGGCCCAGTGCTCGCGCACGGCCTCGAGCAGCGCCAGTAGCGCGATGCCCGCGCCCAGCGCCGTGAAGACATGCACGGAAAACGCGGCCACGCGCTTCGCCGGCGATACAGTTGAGGAAACCTGCTGGTTGATCTGGTCCATTGGCCCGGCAGCACTATCAGGAATCCTCTCGTCTTGCACATCTGCCGTTGCGGCGTTCCGCCGCGCAAACGGACCATGGCGGGACGCAGATGGCGGGCTTGAAAATGGCCCCGGGAAAGTCAATTGTCCTGACATGAACGGAGCATCGGAGAGCTGCGACGTCGCCGTGATCGGCGGCGGTCCGGCCGGACTGGCAGCGGCGATCGCGGTCGCGCAAGCCGGCGCGCGAACGGCGCTGATCGCCCGCCGTGTGCCCTATGCCGACAATCGCACCACGGCATTGCTGGGCGGTTCCGTTGATTTCCTCCACGCGCTGGATGTCTGGCCGCGCTGCCGCGACGACGCGGCGCCGTTGCGGGCGATGCGGCTCGTCGACGACACCGGCCGCCTGATCCGCGCGCCCGAGGTGCGGTTTTCGGCCGATGAAATCGGCCTCAACGAATTCGGCTACAACATCGAAAACCGCCTTTTGATAGCGGCGCTGGAACAACGGGCAAACGAGTTGACGGCGCTGACCCGGTTCGACGACGAGGCCGATCTGGTCAGCCCGGAAGATGATCATGTCGCCATTCATACGGCGGAGGGAAAATCACTTTCCGCACGCCTCGTCGCCGGCGCCGATGGGCGGCATTCGTTGTGCCGCCAGGCCGCCGGCATCGAGGTCGCGCGTCGCGACCTCGATCAGTCGGCGCTGACCTTCAACGTCAGCCATTCCCGGTCGCACCGGAATGTCTCGACCGAGTTTCACACCCCGCAGGGCCCCTGCGTCTTCGTGCCCCTGCCGGGCGAACGCTGCAGTGTGGTGCGGGTTCTGGCGCCGAGAGAGGCCGAACGGCTGATCGCGCTTTCCGATGATGAATTGTCTGGCGCGGCCGAAAGGCAATCGCATTCCATCCTCGGCCGTCTTCGCGTCGAACCCGGACGCCATCTGTTTCCGCTGGCGATCGAGCGTCCCGGGCATTTCGCGAAATCCCGCATCGCGCTGGTCGGCGAGGCCGCGCATGTAATCCCGCCGATCGGTGCGCAGGGCCTCAACATGGGCCTGCGCGACGCCGCCGATCTCGCTAGCATCGTCGGCCGCGCGATTGAGTCGGGCGAGGACCCCGGCTCGCCGCAGCTATTGAAGCGCTACGACATGGCGCGCCGCCCCGATATCCTCAGCCGTACGCTTGCGATCGATCTCGCCAACCGCTCGCTGCTCAGCGATTTCCTCCCCGCGCAAGGTTTGCGCGCCGCGGGCCTGCACTTGCTCGGCTCATTCGGTCCGCTCCGCCGCCTCGCCATGCGCGAGGGGCTGGCGCCGTCCTGGCGATCGACGCGGCCGACCGGCTAGATTTCACGGAAATATCGACTGGTGGGTCTGCAGCACGGCGCCTGGCTGACCTGTCATGGCAAAGGTTAATTCGCCGCTTTGCCTCTAGCATCGGCCACAATCATGGTCTATTCGACGAGACATGATAAAAACGCGGACCGCCAAGTTTCAGATCGGACAGATCGTCCGGCACCGGATCTTTTCGTTCCGGGGCGTGATCTTCGATATCGATCCGGAATTCAACAATACCGAGGAATGGTGGCTGTCGATCCCCGAGGAGGTCCGCCCCCACAAGGATCAGCCGTTCTATCACCTGCTCGCCGAGAATTCGGAATCGGAATACGTCGCCTACGTCTCCGAGCAGAACCTGTTGCCCGACGATTCCGGCGAGCCGATCCGGCATTCCCAGGTCGCCGAGATTTTCGTGAAGGACAAATCGGGCAGCTATCGCCCGCGCAATCCCTCGCTGAACTGAGCTCACCGGCGATCAATGCGTCATCCTGAGGAGCCGCGCATCTTGCGCGGCGTCTCCAAGGATGGGGCTCGGGCACCGAGCTAGTCATCCTTCGAGGCTCGCCGAAGGGGCTCGCACCTCAGGATGACCTATCCGGAAAAAAGGCGCCCCACCCGGGCGCCTTTTGATTTGCCGCTGAAGCGACGCGGCCTACTTCGCCGCCGGATTGGCAGCAGCGGCGCCCGGCTGGGTGGCCTCCAGCCGCTTGCGCGCTTCGTCGGCGCGTTTCTGCAACTCTTCCTGCAGCTTCTTCTGGTTTTCCTCGAAAACCTTTGGATCGGTCGGCGGACCGTCATAGGCCTTGGCGAAACTGTTGGTACCTTCTTGCAGGGGCAATGGGAGGGTCAGCGCGTCGTTGTTGGCCGGGATCGCCTGAACGTACAACGTCTGCCCCTTCTTCATGTTGGCAAGCAGTTCCGGCGTCAGTTCGTAGTCCGCGACACATCCGTTGGGATAACAGAACGAGAAGGGACTCTGCGCCGGCGGGTTGTTGTCGACGACGATGCGGGTTCCGTGAGCCAATTGCATGCCGAGCGGCAGCGTGACACGCAGCACCTTCTTCGGCTCGCCTTCCGGTTCGATGACGACGGCGGCGACGACCGCTTGGCCGGACTCGATCCGGCCATCCTTGCCGATGAAACAAATCTGCTTGGCGTTGGGATCCGGAGGTGCCCCCTGCTGACCCTGGCCCTTGATGCAGAATTTCGTCCAGGGCGCGTAGATCAGCTGTGGAATCTGCTGGTCCGCGGGCTGCTGCTGGGCCGCCGCGGCGGGAGGTGGCGCACCCGCCGCCGGCGGTGCCTGAGCGGCCGGGGCAGGCGCGGGCGCGGGGGGAGCCTTCGGGGCGGCCTTCGCCTTGGCTTTCGGTGCGCCGGGCGCTGGAGCTGGAGTTGGCTGCTGCGCATGGACGATCGGCGCCAGCAGACCGGCGGTCAGCGCGGCCGCCGCCAGCAGGGCGAAAACCCGCCCACGCGGCCAGACCGACGCGGCCAAGATACGGAAATTCATTGCAGAAAGCCCTTTCTGAACGGGAGCGCCCAAAACCGCCGCAGGCGCCCGACACCTGGCCGTTTGGGCGGCTGTCTCCCCGCCAAATGAGGCGGTTAAGTGACAGGCCCTGCCGTCTAGGTCAATTGCAAGCCTTCATACAGTGGCCGATGAAAAGATCAATGGCGACAAGCATCGCCGGCGCCGGTCGTGGTCCACAGCCGGGGCCATGCTAGAATCTTTTGGTGAGCAAATCCGAATCAAATCGGCGTGCCGTGTCGCTGATATCGCTGCGGCGCTGCATTCAAGCGTTGGCAGGTAGCGTCCTCGCTTTCGGCCTCTGGTCGGCGATCGACTGCGGCAGGGCATTGGCGAAAGAGAGCTACGCCATCGCCATGCAGGGTGAGCCCGCGCTGCCGCAGGATTTCACCCACCTGCCTTATGCCAATCCCGATGCGCCCAAGGGCGGCCGGTTGACATGGGGTGTTCTCGGCACCTTCGACAGCCTCAATCCCCTGATCGTCAAGGGCGCGGTCGCGGTCCAGCAGATCAGGGCTTACAACTTCGAGCGAGGCTATACCGTCGAAAGTCTGATGGCGCGCGGCGACGACGAACCGTTCACGCTCTACGGTCTGCTCGCCAAAAGCGTCGAGACCGACGACGCCAGAAGCTTCGTCACCTTTCATCTCGATCCGCGGGCGCGCTTCTCGGACGGACAACCCGTAACGGCCGACGACGTGTTGTTCTCCTGGGCGCTGTTGCGCGACCACGGCCGTCCCAATTCCCGCCAAGCCTATTCCAAGGTCACCAAAGCCGAAGCGCTCGACCCGCTGTCCGTACGGTTCGATCTTGCCGGCGCCAATGATCGCGAGCTGCCGCTGATCCTCGGCCTGCTGCCGGTGTTGCCGCGGCATGCGACCGATGTTGCGACCTTCGAAGAGACATCGATGCTGCCGCCGATGGGTTCCGGCCCCTATCGCGTCACGGAGGTCAAACCGGGCGTGAGCGTCACATTCACGCGCAATCCCGACTATTGGGGCCGCGACCTGCCGATCAATCGGGGATTTTGGAATTTCGATGAAATCAAATTCGACTTCTACCGCGAGTCGAACGGACTGTTCGAAGCCTTCAGGCGCGGCCTCTACGACTTCCGCGTCGAGACCGAGCCGTTGTATTGGCATGACGGCTACGATTTCCCCGCGGCCAGGGACGGCCAGGTGATCCGCGACGCCATCAAGACCGGAATGCCGCAGCCTTCGGAGTTTCTGGTGTTCAATACGCGGCTTCCAAAATTCTCCGATGTGAGAGTCCGCGAGGCCCTCACGCTGCTGTTCGATTTCGAATGGGTCAACCGCAATTACTTCTTCGGACTGTATGGCCGCTCGGCGGGCTTCTTCGCCGGGTCCGAATTGTCGGCCTATGGCCGGCCCGCCGACGCCCGCGAGCTGGAATTGCTGAAACCGTTCGCCTCCCGGATCCCGCCCGATATTCTCGACGGCAGCTACCGCTTTCCCGTTACCGACGGCTCGGGGCGCGACCGCGCCACGCTGCGCGCCGCGCTGACATTGCTGTCCCAGGCCGGTTACGATCTCGACGGCACGGTGCTGCGGCAGCGGTCGACCAAAGCCCCCCTCACCTTCGAGATTTTGGTGTCGACGCGCGACCAGGAGCGGATCGCGCTGGCCTATCTCCGCGATCTGAAGCGCGCGGGGATTGAGGCCACCGTGCGCTCGGTCGACGCGGTGCAGTTCGAGCAACGCCGGCTCGGTTATGATTTCGACATGATCTGGAATCGCTGGGATCAGTCGCTGTCCCCGGGTAACGAGCAGTATTTCTATTGGGGCAGCGGCGCCGCGGACGTCCAAGGCACGCGCAACTATATGGGCGCCAAGGATCCGGCGATCGACGCCATGATCGCGGCGCTGCTGGAGGCGCGCGAACGTCCGGCTTTCGTCTCGGCGGTCCGCGCGCTCGATCGTGCCCTGATCTCGGGCTTCTACGCTATCCCGTTGTTTAATGCGCAAGAGCAATGGATCGCGCGCTGGAATCGGATAGAACGGCCACAGGCCACCGCCTTGACGGGATATCTCCCTGAAACCTGGTGGCAGCGGCCGGACCCGCGAGCGAAGTGACGACAACCGAAGTGATCCCGTGATCCAGACCAACACATCGCCGACGCTCGACGTCCTGTTCAAGCGGATCCTGGCGCGAAAGCCGGACGCCCTGGCGCTGGTCGATCCGCTCGACAAGCCGCGCGTCACCGGCCAGCCGGCGAAGCGTCTGAGCTTCGCTGAGGCCGACCGGGCGATCACGGCGCTTGCGGCGCATTTCATCGAAGCCGGCCTGCCCAACAATTCCGTCATCGCGGTGCAACTGCCGAATACCATCGAGTTCGTCCTGACCGTGCTTGCGGCGCACCGCGCGGGCCTCGTGGTTGCGCTGTTTCCGCTGCTCTGGCGGCAGGCGGAACTGACGGTGGCGCTCAATCGCACCGGCGCGCGCGCGATCGTGACCTCGGGCAGGGTCGACGGCGTCAACCACGCCGACCTTGCGATGAACGCGGCTGCCGAAGCGTTTTCGATCCGCCATGTCTGCGGCTTCGGCAATCATCTCCCCGAGGGCATGGCCTCGCTCGACGTGGCACTTGCCGGCGACGCGACGACCAGGCGCGCCGTCGTGGAGGATGGTCGCAAGGCCGCGATCATCTCGTTCGACGTCACGGCCGACGGTTTTCGCCCCGTGCCGCGCACCCATTTGCATCTGATCGCCGGCGGGCTGGCGCTGTCGCTGGAAGCCGACCTGCCGCAAGGTTCGGTCTTCATGTCGGCGTTTGCGCCCTCGTCGTTTGCCGGCGTGATCTCGTCGCTGGTGGTCTGGCTGCTGTCGGGCGGGACGCTGGCGCTGCATCATCCCTTCGACGGCAATGTGCTGGAGCAGCAGATCAGCGAGCAATCCTGCGATACGCTGATCGCGCCGGCGCAGCTGGCGATGCGGTTGAGTGAAAACGAATTGTCCTCGCGGCTGCCGACCTTGCGCAACGTGATCGCGCTGTGGCGCGCGCCGGAACAGGTCCTCGCCAGCCCGGTCTGGACCGATCGACAGGCCGCGCTGACCGACGTCTATCTGTTCGGCGAAGCCGGCCTGTTCGCTGTCTGCCGCAACGCCGAGGGGGCGCCGGCGCCGGTGCTGCCGGGCATGCATGGCGCCCCACGCGAAGTTCCGGGCTCCTCGATATCGGGCGAGATATTCCTCACGCCGAAGGGAACATTGGCCTTGCGCGGACCGATGGTGACGCCGGCGGCCTATGCCTCGTCGGCGCCACACGGCGACTCGCTGATGGCGCAGCCGCCGCGCGATTTCGTCGATACCGACTATGCGGCGCGGCTCGACCGCTCGACCGGGGCAATCTGCATCACCGCGCCGCCATCGGGCATCATGGCGGTCGGCGGTTACCGGTTCCTGGCGACGGATTTGCTGGAGTGGGCACGGCGCCTCGGACAGGGCGCGCTGCTGACCGCGCTGCCCGACCGGTTGAGCGGCCACAGGCTCGCCGGACGCGCCCATGACAATGCCCGCGCCCGCGAGGCGCTCGCCGAACTCGGGCTTAACCCGCTGATGGTGGAAGCGTTTCGCGATCGGACCAGTTCCACCTAGTTGAAGTCGAGCGGCCGCGTTGACGGGCCATTAAGGCTGCCATCCTAGGATCGCGCGCTCGACGTCGAAGCGTCGATGGCGGGTTTGTCAGATGTCTCAGCAAGGTCCGATCATCGTCGTATCGCCGGAGGGGCGGCCGGCGTTTGCCTCTGCGCTGGACGAAGCGAAATTGTTTCCGGTGATCGACGCCGGCTGGGGCGACGTTTCGCGCGCGGTCAGAGAGCTCGCGCCGGCCGCCGTCCTGGTCGCCTTTTCCAACACGGCCCAATCCGGCCTCGGAGCACTGGCGAAACAGATCGCCGCGATCACGCCATATCTGCCGTTGATTGCGGTCGATCCCACAACGTGGCTTCCCGACAACGCCATTCCCTTCGCGCAGAGCGCCGGCAATTTCGATCGCCTGATGGCGCGGCTCCGCGCCGCTCTCCGGGTCAGGACGCTGCATTCGACCGTCATGCGAAGGCTCGGTAGCGACAAGGACGCCTGCCCCACGCTCGACGACAGCGATCCCGCGCGTGACGCCACTGTGCTGTTGATCGGCCGCGGCGCCTCCTATCCCGCGCTGTCGGTGGCGCTCGGTGCCCGGATGGGCGTGGTCGGTGCGTTCTCGATGGAGGCCGCGGCCAAACACCTCAACACCCGCGACATCGACGGCATCGTGCTCGGCGAGGGATTTTCCCCGCGCGTCGAGGACGCGTTCCTCACCGTGCTGGCCGAGGATGCGCGTTTCCGCAATTTGCCCGTCGTCCTGACCTCGGACGTACTGGCACCGAGCTACGACCTGCCCAATCTCGAGATCATCCAGGGCGAGCCGGCGCGGGTTGCCGCCAACGCGCGGCCGCTGATCCGCCAGCACGCCTTCGAGGCCCATCTCGGCCGTGTGCTCAAGTCGATCGATGCCGGCGGGCTGCTCGATGCCAAAACCGGCCTGCTGGTTTCGACCGCGTTCGATCGCGATTTCGCAACCGCCGTCAAACAGACGCTGTCCCATGGCGGCGGATTGTCGGTGGCGCGCTTTGCCTTCGATCCCGATCATCCGCGCGCGCAACTGGACGGCGCCCGGATCGTCAGCCGCCTGATGCGGCAAATGGATTTTGGCACGGCTCGGGAGGACGGCTCGGTCATCGTGGCCTTCCCTGAGACTGATCTGCGCAACGCCCACGGGATCGCGCGGCGGCTATCAAGCGTGATGCGCCAAACCAGCCACGGCAAGCGCGACACCCGCTCGGAGCCGGCGGTGACGGTTGCGACGCTGATGCCCGGGGACAGCGCGAAGTCGCTCTTGGCGCGGCTGCATGAGGAGCAGCAGCGCGCGGCGTCGTGACGGCGTCGATCGCGTAGGGTGGGCAAAGCGTAGCGTGCCCACCAACCAACCAATTACATCTAGCGATGGTGGGCACGGCGCAGGGGCGCCTTTGCCCACCCTACAGGCTACTCACGCCGCCTTGCGGTCCTCGGCGAGGCTTGCGAGCTGGTGCAGGATTTGCGTGGTGCCGGCCAACCGTTCCTCCGGCGTTTCCCATTCCTGGAAGAACACCACCTTCATGTCCGGCCGCACCCGCGCCGCCTTGCCGTGCTGCCGGATGAAATAGACCAGGCGATCCGGCTCGGCGAATTTGTTGTCGCGGAAGGCGATGACCGCGCCCTTCGGCCCGGCGTCGACCTTCTCGACATTGGCCCTGCGGCAATAGTTCTTGATCGCGGCGATCTTGAAGAGATAGCGCACCTCGTCGGGCAGCACCCCGAAACGGTCGCGCATTTCGGCGGCGAAATTCGCGATTTCGTCGTCGGTGTCGAGATCGGCCAGCCTGCGGTACAGCGACAGCCGCACCGCGAGGTCGGCGACGTAGTCGTCCGGGATCAGCACGGGCATGCCGACGGTGATCTGCGGCGACCAGCGGTCGGCCGCGGGCTCGGCGACGCCGGCCTTGAGGTTGAGGATCGCCTCCTCCAGCATCGACTGGTAGAGTTCGAATCCGACTTCCTTGATGTGGCCGGATTGCTCCTCGCCCAGCAGATTGCCGGCGCCGCGGATATCCAGATCGTGCGAGGCGAGCTGGAATCCGGCGCCCAGATTTTCCAGCGACTGCAGCACCTTCAGCCGGCGCTCGGCCTGCACCGTGATCTTCTGCTGCGCCGGCAGCGTGAACAGCGAATACGCCCGCAGTTTCGAGCGCCCCACCCGGCCGCGCAGCTGATAGAGCTGCGCCAGCCCGAACATGTCGGCGCGGTGCACGATCAGCGTATTGGCGTTCGGGATATCGAGGCCGGACTCGATGATGGTGGTGGAGAGCAGGATGTCGTATTTGCCGTCGTAGAACGCCGACATGATGTCCTCGATGACCGTCGGCGCCTTCTGGCCATGGGCGACCGCGACCTTCATCTCCGGCACGTTCTTGTCGAGGAAATCCTTGACGCCGGCGAGATCCTCGATCCGCGGCACCACGTAAAACGCCTGCCCGCCGCGATAGCGCTCGCGCAGCAGCGCCTCGCGGATCATCAGCGGATCGTGCGGCGCCACGAAGGTGCGGACCGCGAGGCGATCGACCGGAGGCGAGGCGATGATCGAGAGATCGCGCACACCGGTCAGCGCCAGCTGCAGCGTGCGCGGGATGGGCGTGGCGGAAAGCGTCAGTACATGCACCTCGGCGCGTAATTGCTTCAGCCGCTCCTTGTGGCCGACGCCGAAATGCTGCTCCTCGTCGACGATCAGGAGGCCGAGATCCCTGAACTTGATGGATTTGCCGAGCAGCGCATGGGTGCCGACCACGATATCGATGCCGCCCTCGGCGAGGCCTTTCCTCACCTCCGTCATTTGCTTCGGCGCGATCAGGCGGGAAGCCTGCGCGACGTTGACCGGAAAACCGCGGAACCGGTCGGTGAATGTCTTGGTGTGCTGGCGCGCCAACAGCGTCGTCGGCACCACGACGGCGACCTGCTTGCCGTCAAGCGATGCCGCAAACGCCGCGCGCAGCGCTACCTCGGTCTTCCCAAAACCGACATCGCCGCAGATCAGCCGGTCCATCGGCCGGCCGCTTTCAAGGTCCTTCAGCGTCGCATTGATGGCGCCGAGCTGGTCCTCGGTTTCCTCGTAGGGAAAGCGCGCGCAGAATTCGTCATAGGCGTGCGGCTGCACCGGCAATTTCGGCGCCTCGTGCAAATGCCGCTCGGCGGCGATTTTTATCAGTTCGCCCGCAATTTCGCGGATACGGTTTTTCAGCTTGGCCTTTCGCGCCTGCCAGCCGCTGCCGCCCAGCCGGTCCAGATCAACATGGGCGTGGTCGGAGCCGTAGCGCGACAGCAGTTCGATATTCTCGACGGGGAGAAACAGCTTCGTGTCGGCGGCATAATGCAGTTCCAGGCAGTCATGCGGCGCGCCGGCGACGTCGAGCGTCTGCAGGCCGACGAAGCGGCCGATGCCGTGCTCGACATGCACCACGAGGTCGCCGCTGGCGAGACTCGTGACCTCGGAAATGAAATTGTCGAGCTTGCGGGCCGCCTTGCGCGGCCGCACCAGACGGTCGCCCAAAATATCCTGCTCGCTGATGACGGCGATCTGGTCGGTTTCGAAGCCGGATTCCATGCCGACCACCGCCAGCATGGTCTCGTTACGCGGCGTCGCCAGCACCGTCCGCCAGGTATTGACGCTGGTGAGATGGTCGAGCTTGTGATCCCGCAGCATGCTGCCCATGCGGTCGCGCGAGCCCTCGCTCCACAGCGCCACCACGACTTTCTTGCGCTGGGCCTGCAACGCCTGGACATGGGCGACCACGGCTTCGAACACGTTGACGGAAGTGTCGGCGCGTTCCGGCGCAAAATTGCGTCCCTGCCGCGCGCCGGCGTCGACGGCTAGCGTGCTGCCCTCGGGCAGTGCGAACGGCGTCAATCGCGCCAGCGAGGCTTGCTCCAGCCGCTTGTTCCACTCGTCGTCGGTCAGATAGAGCCGGTCGGGCGGCAGGGGTTTGTAGACCGCGCCGGCGCCGGGATGGCCGAGCGCCTCGCGCCGCGCTTCATAGTAATCCTCGATCTGCTTGAAGCGTTCGCGCGCAGCATCCTCGCTTTGCGGCTCGATCGCAATCGTCGTGCCGTCGAGATAGTCAAACAGCGTATCCATCCGCTCGGCGAATAGCGGCAGCCAGTGCTCCATGCCGGGATGGCGGCGGCCTTCGCTGACCGCTTCATAAAGCGCATCGTCGCGATCCGGCGCGCCGAAGGCTGCGACATAGCCCATCCGGAAGCGGCGGATGGTTTCGGTGACGAGCTGGAATTCGGAGATCGGGACCAGGTCGAGCGAGCGCATGTCCAAGAGCGTGCGCTGGGTTTCGGCGTCGAAGGAGCGGATCGATTCCAGGCTGTCGCCGAAGAAATCGAAGCGGACGGGCTGGTCGAGGCCGGCCGGAAACAGATCGAGGATACCGCCGCGCACGGCGTATTCGCCGGCTTCGCGCACGGTCGAGGCGCGCTCGTAGCCGTTATGCTCGAGCCAGGAGACGATGGAATCCATCGGTACGACCTGGCCGGGCGCCACCGACAGCGCCTGGGCTGCGACCTTTTCGCGCGCCGGCACCCGCTGCACGATGGCGTTGACGGTGGTCAGCACGATCAGCGGCCTGTCGCTGCCGGCAAGCCGGGACAACCGCGCCAGCGTGGTCATGCGCTGCGCCAGGATGCCGCCATGCGGCGACACCCGGTCGTAGGGCTGGCAGTCCCAGGCCGGAAACAGCAGTAGCGGTAAATCGGGTGCGAAGAACTCGAGCGCGCGGGCGAGCTGCTGCATCCTTGGCCCGTCGCGGCAAACCACGGCAAGGCTGATGGGCGGCGGATTGGGCCGGGCCGCGACCGCGCGCGCCAAATCCGAGATGACAAGGCCTTCGGCGCCCTCCGCGACATTGGCAAAGGTCAGGGGACGGCCGGGGACCAGCAATTCGGCGGGCGATCGTGCGGGCGCTTTCATGCCTCGGAGCTCGCACGAAACGATTTGATGCGGTCGAACAGGTCGCCGGCGTGATCTGGCGGCAGCGCGGCATTGCCGGTCAGCGCCGCATAAAGATCGGGATCGGGCACCTCGATCAGGCGCTCCAGTTGCGCCAGCTCGTGCTCGGGCAGTGTTCCGATCTCGGCGTCGGCAAAACGGCCGAGAATGAGGTCCATCTCGCGCGTGCCGCGATGCCAGCAGCGGAACAACAGCCGCTTGCGGCGGTCGTCGAGGCCCCCGCTCGATCGTGTCGATCCCGTCATGTCAGATTCCAGTGCAAACGCAGAAAGCCCGGACGTGGTGCCGGGCGAGGTTGATATAGCGATGGGGATGGGGAATGTCAGCCCTGTGTTGCCTGATTTATCGACAGTGTTGCGGGAATCCGCCATAGCGAGCCAACGGGTCGCGCGAATGCGCGCCCGATGACAGGCTCCGCGAAGCAATCCATCTTTCTTACTTGCTTTCTTGCTTGTTGCTCCATGGATTGCTTCGCTGCGCTCGCAATGACGTTGAGACATGACTTCGCGATCTCGCCGCATGCTTTTTGCGCGAGGTATCCCTTTATTTCCCGCCCTCTCCATTGAGGGCGCAGGGAATGCCGGGCGCTCGATGCGCCCGATAGTCACGTGTGCAACGGGTATTGGTAGAACGCACACGCGTTGTCAGGTCACACCGGAATCACCCGGCATTCCCCACGCAATGGTTTACGGATTATGGGCGCGCTCTCCCCGGTGCTCGGGCTCTTTGGCCACCGTCACCCGTGAAAGTGTCCTTCCACGGACTTGACACCAGCGTCGAGGTGCCAGGACCACGCGTCTTTTCCGTCCGCCACGAGCGCCTTCGTCAAGAGCACCCTTGGCGTCCACCGCATCCCGCCCCGCGTTGTTGACGTTGCGCAACGCCCCTTTGGTGGGGTGGGACGGAAGTAATATAGGATAATCCGAATATTCGGTAAAGAAGAATATTTTTTCGAGAAGGGCTTGACACGCGGGTCGAATAAGGACGTTGGAAGGTTGGTGATTTGCCCGACGCCTGGCAGATCAGCCGAGGGTTCCGCCAGCCCCCTTCATTCGGATACGTTAGTGTGACGTTACCCGAAAGGCTTTGAGTTTCCCGCATGCGCCCCACCCTGCTCAATCCGCTGTTCGCCCCGATCACCACGCTTTCCGGCGTCGGGCCGAAGCAGGACAAATTGTTCCGCTATCTGCTCGGCCGCGATGACACGCCGCGCATCGTCGATCTCTTGCTGCATCTGCCGGCGAGCGTGATCGACCGCCGGGCGCGGCCAAAAGTCCGCGACGCCGTGCCGGGCACCGTGGCCACGCTGGAGGTGACGGTCGACCGGCATCGGCCGCCGCCGCCGCGCAATCCGCGCGCGCCGCATCTGGTCTATGCCAGCGACGACACCGGCGACGTCGTGCTGACCTATTTCCGCAGTCCACAGGGTTTTGTGGAAAAACTGCTGCCGGTTGGCAGCAAGCGCTACGTCTCGGGCCATGTGCAGATGTATGACGGCATGCTGCAGATCACCCATCCCGACCGCGTCGTCGATGAAGCCGGATTTGCAAAATTGTCGGGCATCGATCCCGTCTATCCGCTCACGGAGGGACTGGCGTTGGGCTCGCTCCGCCGCGCGGTGGCGCAGGCGCTGCAAAAACTGCCGAAACTGCCGGAGTGGATCAGCCCGGAAGTCATTCGCCGCTGCAAGTTTCCTGACATAGCCGAGGCGCTGAACCGCGTCCATGTGCCGCTCGAGCTCACGGACATCCTGCCCGAGGGTCCGTTCTGGTCGCGGCTTGCCTTCGACGAACTGCTCGCGGGCCAACTGGCGCTGGCACTGGTGCGCGCGCAGTTGCGCCGGCCGGCCGGCGATCGCCACGCCGGCGACGGCCATCTGCGCAACAGGATCATCGACGCGCTGCCCTATGCGCTGACGGCCTCGCAGCGCCAGGCGGCAGCTGCCATCACCGAGGATCTGCGCCAGCCGGTGCGCATGCTGCGGCTGCTGCAGGGCGACGTCGGGTCGGGCAAGACCGTGGTGGCGCTGCTGGCGGCGGCTGCCGTCGCCGAGGTCGGCAAGCAGGCCGCTTTGATGGCGCCGACTGAAATTTTGGCACGCCAGCACATCAAGACCATCACGCCACTGGCGGAGCGCGCGGGCTTGCGGGTCGCGATCCTCACCGGCCGCGAAAAGGGCAAGGAGCGGCGCGAATTGCTGGCGCGGCTCGAGCAAGGCGAAATCGATTTCCTGATCGGCACCCACGCGCTGATCCAGGACGACGTGATCTTCAAGGCCTTGGCGCTGGCCGTGGTCGACGAGCAGCATCGCTTTGGCGTGCGCGAGCGGCTGGCCCTGACCGCCAAGGGAGAAGCCGTCGATGTGCTGGTGCTGAGCGCCACGCCGATCCCGCGCACGCTGGTGCTGACTTATTTTGGCGACATGGACGTCTCGGAATTGCGCGAGAAGCCGGCCGGGCGGCAGCCGATCGATACCCGCGCGGTGCCGAACAGCCGGCTCGGCGAGGTGGTCGACGCCGTCGGCCGCGCGCTGACGGCGGGAAAGCGCGTGTACTGGATCTGTCCGCTGGTCGAGGAATCCGAGGCCGAGGGTATCGAACATCTCACCAATGCGACCAAGCGGTTCGAGAGCCTGCAAAAGCACTTTGGCGACCAGGTCGGTCTCGTCCATGGCCAGATGAAGGGTGCCGAGAAGGACCGCGTGATGGCGCAGTTCGCGGTCGGCGAGATCGGGCTTTTGGTGGCAACCACCGTGGTCGAGGTCGGTGTCGACGTTCCCGCCGCTACCATCATGGTGATCGAGAACGCCGAGCGCTTTGGGCTGGCGCAACTGCACCAGCTGCGCGGCCGGATCGGCCGCGGCTCGGAAGCCTCGACCTGCTTGCTGCTTTACCAGGAACCGCTCGGCGAAATGTCCAAGGCGCGGCTGAAGGTGATTCGGGAGACCACCGACGGCTTTCGCATTGCCGAGGAGGACCTGAAACTGCGCGGCGAAGGCGACGTGCTCGGCATCCGCCAGAGCGGCCTGCCCGGCTACCGCATCGCGCGCTCGGACGTCCATGCCCAGCTGATCACGCAGGCCCGCGACGAGGCGCTGCGCATCATGAAGGACAACCCGAAGCTGAAGGGCGACCGCGGCGAAGCGCTGCGTGTCCTGCTCTATCTGTTCGAGCGGGACGAGGCGATCCCGCTGATCGGCGCGGGGTAAGCCGACCGCGTCATTCCGGGGCGATGCGCAAGCATCGAACCCGGAATCTCGAGATTCCCCGATGCGCAATTGCGCATCTGAGGTCTGGTCCTTCGGACCATCCCGGAATGACGTTGGGGTTTGCGTGGGATGCTCATCGGCCCCAGCCGCGCGGACGAGGCCGTGATGTATGACGGATATGCGTGATGTGAACTTCCTCTTCGGCGACCCTGTAGAAAATAAGATAGCGCAGCCGTGGAACCACGATCACGCGCGCGTTCGGTTCGTCAGTTGCCCTGCCCGCCAATGGGTTCTCTGAGAGCTTTCGCGAACAATCGATGAGAAGTGCGACGACACGGGCAGCGACGTCCGGACTGTCCTGGCTTATGTAAGCGTGAATTTGAGCGAGATCGCGCTGAGCGGGTCGAGTAAAGCGGACCTTCATGCACGAAGGTGCAGGCGATAGAGTTCGTCGATTTCCTCATCGGAAGCGAAGTCGCCGCGACGCGCTGCGTCCATGCCGGCACGAACTGCAATACGCTCTTCATCGGACAGCTGGTACACGCCGCTGCGACGGGATTCGATTTCACGAGCGACCTCAGCAAGCTCTTCCTGATCCTCTTCCGGCCAGGATTGGACCCGCTCCAGTAATGTTTTTGTCCCCGGACTCATGGCGTTCAACCTACCACTGCTTTTCCGATTTCGCTAAGCTCTCACTCCACCTTCGCCGCTTCCGGCTGCAGCGTGCCTGAATTCGCCACCCTTGCGGCCTCGGCCATGCCGGCCAACGCGGCGACTTTCTTCTGGCCGTCGGAGCCGGGCTGCACCACGCCGCAGGACATGATCAGGGTGGCGGCGTCCTCGGCGCTCATGTCGACTTCGATGATCTTGCTTCTGGGCACATAGAAGAAGAAGCCCGTGGTCGGATTCGGCGCACACGGCAGGAACACCGAGATGTGCTCCTCCTGGCCCGGCAGGTTGTTGGCGACCTCCTCGCTCGGCGCCTGCGAGATCAGCACGATCGACCACATGCCCGGCGAGGGAAACTCGACCAGGCCAACGCGGCGGAAACTCGATCCCTGCCCGGAAAACAGTGTCTCGAACACCTGTTTCAGGCCGCGATAGATCGCGCGCACCGCCGGAATCCGCCCCAGCAGTTTCTCGCCGAGATCAACCAGCGTCCGCCCGATCAGATTGGCGGTGAGGAAGCCCAACAGCGTCAGCGCGATCACCGCGACGATCAGGCCGGAGCCCGGCAGCCCGAACGGCAGGTAGGTCTCCGGCCGATAGGCGATCGGCACGAACGGCCGCACCAGGCCATCGACCCAGGTCACAAACCACCAGGTCAGATAGAAGGTGATGGCGATCGGGCCGGCGACGACCAAGCCGGTCAGGAAATAGTTCCGGAAGCGGGCCATGAAGCCCCGAGGCGCATCCGGTGGGAGTTCGGCCGGGAGCACGGGCGGAGGCGTGTTGTCGCGGTTCATGGGGGTTCCAAGTCGGTCCGGCGGGTTTCTCATTAGCCAGCTAGGGTCTTTTAGCAGGTTTTTGAAGACCTGAAGCGACCATGCGGCGGTTTGCCCGGCCTATTCGACGGTCACCGATTTCGCCAGGTTGCGCGGCTGATCGACGTCGGTGCCCATCACCACGGCGGTGTGATAGGCCAGAAGCTGCACGGGGATGGCGTAAACCATCGGCGTGAAGGTCGACCCCATGTCGGGCAGCACGATCGTCACCAGCGACTCGATGGTCGCCTCCGTTGCCCCCTTGGCGTCCGTCATCAGGATGATGTTGCCGCCGCGGGCGGCGACTTCCTGCATGTTGGAGACGGTCTTTTCGAACACCCGGTCATACGGCGCGATCACCACCACCGGCATGTTCTCGTCGATCAGCGCGATCGGTCCGTGCTTGAGCTCGCCGGCGGCATAGCCTTCGGCGTGGATGTAGGAGATTTCCTTCAGTTTTAACGCGCCCTCCAGCGCCAGCGGATAGCTGGTGCCGCGGCCGAGATAGAGCACGTCCCTGGATTTTGCGATCTCGCGGGCGAGCTTTTCGATCTGCGGTTCGGTTGCGAGCGCCGCCGACATCAAACGCGGAATTTCGACCAGGCCATGAACGAGTTTTGCCTCGTCCGCGTCCGACAACTCGCCGCGCGCCTTGCCGGCGGCGACCGCCAACGCGGCCAGCACCATCAACTGGCAGGTGAAGGCTTTGGTGGAGGCGACCCCGATTTCCGGGCCGGCCAGCGTCGGCAGCACGGTCTCGCTTTCGCGCGCTATCGTCGAACTCGGCACATTGACCACCGACAGCGTATGCACACCCTGCGCCTTGGCATAGCGCAGCGCGGCCAGGGTGTCTGCGGTCTCGCCGGACTGCGACACGAAGATCGCAAGATCGCCCTTGCGCAGGGGCGCCTCGCGATAGCGGAACTCGGAGGCGACATCGAGTTCGACCGGCACGCGGGCGAGCCGCTCGAACCAGTATTTGGCGACGAAGCCGGCATAGCTCGCCGTGCCGCAGGCCACGATCGAGATGCGCTGAATATCCTTGAAGTCGAACGGCAGTTTGATCGGCAGCGCCACGCGCTCGGTGGCCATGTCGACATAGCGCGCCAGCGTGTGGCCGACCACTTCGGGCTGCTCGTGGATTTCCTTGGCCATGAAGTGGCGATAATTGGCCTTGTCGGCCAGCAGCGTCGCGGCGCTGTGCTTGAGGGTGTCGCGATGCACCACCGCATTGTCCTTGTCGTGGATCACGGCGCCGCTGCGCGTCAGGACAGCCCAGTCGCCGTCCTCGAGATAGCTGACGGTGTCGGTAAAGGGGCCGAGCGCAATGGCGTCGGAGCCGAGATACATCTCGCCCTCGCCATAGCCGATCGCCAGCGGCGGGCCGTTGCGGGCGCCGATCATCAGATTATCGTCGCCGGCGAAGATGAAGCCGAGCGCGAACGCGCCGCGAAGTTTTGTCAATGCCGCCTTCACCGCGTCGGCCGGTTTGAGGCCTTGAACCAGATAGTCGTCGACCAGATGCAGCACGATCTCGGTGTCGGTCTCGGTCTTGAAAACCGTGCCCTTCTTCTGCAGCGCCTCGCGCAATTCGCGGAAATTCTCGATGATGCCGTTGTGGACGACGGCGACGCGCGCGGTCGCATGCGGGTGCGCGTTGCTCTCGGTCGGCTTGCCGTGGGTAGCCCAGCGGGTGTGTCCGATGCCGGTATGGCCGGCCAGCGGCTCGGCCTTCAGGCGGATCTCGAGATTTTTCAGCTTGCCTTCGGCGCGGCGGCGCTCGAGATGATCGCCTTCGAGCGTGGCGACGCCGGCGGAATCATAGCCGCGGTATTCCAGCCGCTTCAGCGAGTCCACGATCTGATCGGCGACCGGTCCGCGCCCCAAAATGCCGACAATGCCGCACATGCGGATCAATATCCCCAAATCGTCGAAAGATCGTCCAAATCTGCGCCTGTTCGTCTTAACGAGAATCGAAGCTTCCCAGATACTCAATAATTATTGCGGATTGAAACAGCGTTAAACGGAAGGCTTAACGCTTGCGGCAAGCCCCTCGAAGCGGCTGCCAGGGCCAGTATAGCATCGGTCAGGACGAAGGATTTCACTGAGTTCCGCCGATTTTCCCCTCGTATTCGCCTGGATCGCGCAACTTTTCGAGGGCGCCGCGTTGCGTTCGGGCGACAATCCCCTTAAAAATCCAGTGCTTGGGGTTTTTGCCTTTGCGCGTTGACAGCGTGATGCCACGGCCGTCGTGGTTAAGCGCGCGATCGTGCAAGGCGTCTCGATCGGGGACGATGATCCATGAACCCGCGACTGGCAACGATGGCCGCCTGGTGCCGAGAACTCACAGTACCGGTTTTGGTTCTGGCGTCGCTCGCTGCGTTCGGTTCTGCCGGAAGCGGGAAAACCGGCACAGCACCAATCGTCAGCCGCCTCGCCCCGGCCCTGACCGCCGATGTCAATTCCGCCGACAAGAGACAGCCGCTCGCCGTTGACAAGACCGATGTCGTGGCCGCCAGCGCGCCAGTGACGGAGGCGCTCGCCGAGCCGACGGCCGCGCAGGAGCCGGAACCGCAGCCGAAGCCGATTGTGACGGCCGCGTTGACGGACACATCGGAAACACTGCCGTCCGGACCATCTCCCGCAGAGGTCGCCAGCGTGAGCCCGGCGAATGCGCAGCCCGCCGACGCCGAGCCTGCCGGCGTCAAGCCTGCCGACACGACGCTTGCCGATACCAAACCGTCCATCGGCTCAACCGAAATCCTCGACGAGTGCTTCGTCGTCGACGCCTGCGTCGACCGCTATTTGTGGGCGCTCTACCAGCGCACGCCCAAGGAAGACACCGTCAAGGAGCAAACGCAGCGCGAGGTAACCGTCAAGCGCAAGGGCAAGATGGTGACGGTGACACGAACCATTTCGCAGGTGGTCGATGAGGACTTTGCGTGGAAGGATCCGAAGGCCGCCGAGCACATGGGCATGTCGATGACGGACTACGTGATCGACGGCATGGACCGGAATTTCAAGCTGAGACTGTTTCATCTGCTTTACGCTGCCGAACAGGCCGGCCTGTCGCCCGGCATCACCAGCGCCTTCCGCGACGACTATCGCCAATCGATCGCCAGCGGCCTCAAGGCGGCCAACGACCGCTCCTATCATGGCGGCAGTTTCCGTGGCGGCTATGGTCATGGGCTCGCGGCCGACATCGTCAGCGTCAAGGGTGCCACGCGCGACGAGCGACACGCCTCCAGCGAAACGATATGGAACTGGGTCGACAAGCATGGCCAAGAGTTCGGGATCGGACGGCCCTATCGCGACCACGATCCCCCGCATGTCGGACCGATCGACGGCTCGGAATATGTCAGTCGCCGTGGTGCAAGCAGTGCCCGGCAAGCTGCCGCGAAGCCACGCCACGCGGCCGTCGCTCGCGCTCACGCCGATCAGAGCGCGGCGAAACGCGTGAGAACAGCGAACGCGGTGCGCTGATCAAGCCTTCGGCGTCTTGTCCCGCATCTTCATCTCGCGGATTCGCTTGGCGCCGCCCTCGCGGTTGGTCTGGGGGCTGCGCTCGACTGCCAGCGCGTCCGCCGGCACGTCCTTGGTGATGACCGAGCCCGAGCCGACATAGGCGCCGGCGCCGATCTTCACCGGCGCCACCAGCGAGGAATTGGTGCCGACGAAGGCGCCCTCGCCGATCTCGGTCCTGTGCTTGGCAAAGCCGTCGTAATTGCAGGTGATGGTGCCGGCGCCGATATTGGCATTGGCGCCGATATGGGCGTCGCCGATGTAGGAGAGATGGTTGACCTTGACGCCGGCATCGAGCGTCGCCGCCTTGGTCTCAACGAAATTGCCGATCCGCGCACCGTCGCCGAGCGAGGTGCCCGGCCGCAGCCGTGCATAGGGTCCGACGGAAGCATTCTTGCCGATCCTGGCCTGCACGAGATGCGAGAAGGAATGGATCACCGCGCCGTCCGATATCGAGACGCCGGGGCCGATCACCACGAACGGTTCGATGATGACGTCGCTCCCGAATGTGGTGTCGGCGGCAAGGAAAACCGTCTCCGGCGCGATCAGGGTAACGCCGGCTTCCATCGCTTGCTTGCGCAGCCGCGCCTGCATCACGCTTTCCGCTTCGGCAAGCTGCGCCTTGGTGTTGATACCGCGCACTTCATCCTCGCTGGTTTCGATCACGACCGCCTCCCATCCAAGCTCGCGGACGACGGCCACCGCATCGACCAGATAATACTCGCCCTTGCTGTTGGCACATCCGATTTTTTCGATGATTTCGAGCGCCTTGCGGCCGTCGAAGGCCATCACGCCGGCATTGCACAGATCGATCCCGCGCTCGGCCTCGCTGCAGTCGGCATGCTCGCGGATCGCAATCAGCCGGTCACCTTCGAGCAGCAGCCGGCCGTAGCCGGTCGGGTCTTCGGCGCGAAAGCCGAGTACCGCCAGCGCCGCGCCGTCTTTCAACGCGGCGCGCAGCCGCTCAAACGTCGCGGCCGAAATCAGCGGCGTATCGCCGAATACGACCAGCAGATCGTCGGCGCCGCTGACAATCGCGTCGCGCGCCGCCAGCACCGCGTGCGCGGTGCCGAGCCGTTCGCGCTGGATGAATATGCGCGCATCCGTACGCAGGCGCTTGATCTCGTCGGCGACCGCTGTGTGGTCCGGCCCGATTACCACCGCCAGCGCATCGTTCTTGCCCTTTGGACTAGCGGCGAGCACATGCGCCAGCAGCGACTGGCCCGCCACCGGATGCAGCACCTTCGGCAGTTTGGAGCGCATGCGCGTGCCCTCGCCGGCCGCGAGCACGATCGTGAGGCTGGATCGAGCGGTCATCCGAATCCCCGGGGCGTTGCGGGCGGAAGCACCGCCGCCGCCGTCATAAAGCGTTTTCGCCGTGCATGGAAACCCCGTTTGGCAGGCTTTGGGGCCCCGAATTCAGGATGACGACGCATTTCCTGTTAATGTTTGCCACATGATTCGGGTGGGCCGCAGGGGGCCGAAGGCGTTCGTATGGCAAGGAATAGCGACCAGCTCGCAGGCCACTTCGAGACCGGGAATACCGGCGGGGTGATGTCCGGGCTGTTGGCCGAAGAGGATGTCTTCGACCGCCGCGCGCTGTGGCGGATCGGCTCGTGGGGCGTGGGCGCAGTCGGCGCCGTGGTGCTTGCCGTGCTCGCCAACCAGTCGCAGCTGTCGATGCGGCGCGAACAGGTCGCCGCCGCCGACCTGACGCGCCAAGCCGAGCGGCTGCAATCCTTCGCCAAGGAGACCACCAACGAGACCCACAGGCTCGCTTCCGCCGTCGATACGCTGAACGGCGATCGCGACCGGCTGTATGCGCGCGTCACCGTGCTGGAACAGGGGCTGGATTCCGTGACCGGCGCGATTGCCCGGCAAAAGGCCCCGGCGGCGCCGCCCCAGCCTCAAGCCGCCGCGACGCCGTCTCCGGCCGCGTCCCCGACGGCACCCGAGCCTAAGGTGGCGGCGCAAAACCCCGCTCCCGCCCCCACGCCTTCTCCGTCCCCGGCTGCTCCCCCGCCAGTGGCGGCGCCGGTCGCGACGACGATGGCCATGCTGCCCGCCAAACCGGTCGACAAGCCACAGCCGCCGGCCGCAGCCGAGCAGGCTTCGGCTGCGGTCGTAGCCGTTGTGCCAAAGGCGGCCGATCCACCCCAACCGCCGCCGCCGCCCGCCCCATTGGTATCAGCGAAATCGATGATGGCCCCGCCCGATCCGGCCGCGACCAAACTGATCGAGCCCGAACAGCCCGCGAAGGCCATCATTGCCGCACCGATGGCGGACGTCGTGGCGTCGGCGCCGCCCGCCGAGAAGGCGGAAGAGGACACGCCAGCCGCGGCACCCGAGGCGCCCGCCGCCGACGTCGCGGTGCAGAAGACCGAATTCGGCGTCGATATCGGCGGCGCCAATTCGGTTCCCGGCCTGCGCGCGCTGTGGCGTGGTCTCCTCAAATCGCGATCGAACGCGGCGCTGACGACGCTGCGTCCGATCATCGTGATCCGCGAAGGCAATAACGGGCTCGGCATGCAGCTGCGGCTGGTCGCAGGTCCGCTCGGCGACGCCGCGGCGGCGGCAAAAATCTGTGCCGGCCTGATGGAAAACAAACGTCCCTGCGAAACCGCCGTGTTCGACGGCCAGCGCCTGGCGATGAGGCCCGACGAACATCAGATCGGCGAACCCGGGGCGGCCGCGGCCAAGCCTGCCCCGGAGGCCAAACCCATCCTGCACAGGCGTTTCAGCGCCAAGCGGGCGTCCAATGATGACGCGGCCAAGAAACCCGATACTGTTTCCACGCTGTCGTCGTTCTTCAGCGGCGGCAAGCATTAAAAAAACCAGTGATCCCAATATCTTGAATTCAGACTCTCATGTCGTTTGGTCGCGGTCGCGGTTTCATTTGAATGCGCCGGGTTGTCCCGGTCGTCGTTCCCGACCATATTGACTCCGGGCTAGACGCATTTTCTTGCGGCTAACCGGGGTCCACTTAGCCGGAAAATGCTGTTGTGAAAAAGAACCCGTTTCGGCTGACGCCCTATCAGGTGCAGTGGCTGCTGGTGGTCGGCTTCGTGACCGTCGGTTATGCGCTCTACCTGCGCTATCTCGCGATCGAGTTTTCCCCGGTGGCGCTGGCCTGCGATGCCGGCCTGCCGACCATACTGTGCAAGACGCGGGCGCTCGCGACCTCGCTGTTCCGCAATTCGGTGTTCGGCGCGGTCGCGCTGGTCATCGCCGCGCTGCATGTGATCCGGCCGTCGATCGTGCTGTTGACGCTCGGGCTGATCGCCGCCGGCTTCGGCATTGTGCTCTACAATGTCGTGCTGTCGGGGATCGCGATAGGCCTGCTCATTTTGGGATTTGCGCGACCCGCGCCTGCCACAGCGTGACCGCGAGCAAAAGATACATCGCGCAGGTCCAGAGCGACTGCCAGTTGTCAGAACCTTCGTTGAAGCCGGTATAGATCGCCGACACCGCCAGGAGTCCTGCAAATACCGCCTCCGTGATCGGCCGCGCACCCGCCTGCGGGCGGTTGAGCAGCATCAGGGCCGCAAACGGCACCGTGGCCATGGTCAGTGCGGCAAACGGGAAATCCTTGTAGCGCGGGTCGAACACGAAGCCGAGCGCGGTCTGCGATCCGATCAGGGTGGTTACGGCCAGCGCCACGCCGAGGCCGATGGCAATGGCGGAGCGGGTCCTTCCCTCGCGCGGACCGAGCAGTTCCAGGAAAGTCGGCAGCGGCTGTCCCGATACCAGGGCGTTGGCGGCAAGCAAGGGCGAGGCGATGGCGGCCGCCAGCAGCGCGCCCCACAACAGCCAGCCGCCGAAACCGTAGCTCTCATAATACAGCTTGTCGGCGGCGACCCCGAACAGGATTCCGGCCGTGGTCGCGCAGAGTGCGACCGCAATCCACGCGGCCGACCGCGGCGTCCAGGGCCGCCGCCGCAGCGACAGGAACGCCACCGCGAACACCATAAAGCTCAAACCCATTCCGCCGCCCATCTGCAGCTTCCACAGCGGATAGTTGCTAATGGGCTCGCCGGGCGGATATTTCAGCATGCGGTGGACGGAATCGAACAGGCCCCAATAGCCGCCGACAGTGCCCTCAAGCTCGCGCTTCCACGGCTGGTCGTAGGCCTCGATCAGGTTGACCCGAAAACCCTCCCCCTTCGCCCGATCGAGGATTTCGGAGACGACGCGGGCCTGATTGGTCCGCGACGGCAGCGCGCCGTCGCGCATCCGCCCCTCGCTCGGCCAGCCGGTCTCGCCGACCAGTATCTCCTTGCCCGGAAACGCCACCGCCATCCGCTTGCGGATGGCGTCGACATGATCGGCGGCGAATTTGGCGCGGATCGGAAAATCCTCCCAATAGGGCAGAATATGGATGGTGACGAAGTCGACGGCGTCATAGACCTCGCGGCTGCGCAGCCAGTATTCCCAGACATCGGCATAGGTGACGGGAACGGTGACCTGCGCCTTGACCGAACGGATGGTGGCGACGAGGTCGGCGGTGGTCATCTCGCCGCGTAGCAGTACCTCGTTGCCGACGACGACGGCGGTGATGACCGCGGGGAATTGTTTGGTGAGACCAACCACGGTCGAAATCTGCGCGAGGTTCTTCAGCCGGTCGCTGCCGAGCCAGATGCCCTGGATCACCTTCAGCCCGACCTTGGCCGCCTGTTCCGGCACCTGATCCAGCCCGTGCTCGATCGAATAGGTGCGCACGCAATCGGTGATTTTTGCGAGCTGCGCTAGGTCCTGGGCGATCTGTTCCTGGGAAATATGCGTGGTCAGAAGCAGCGGCGTCTGGGCGCCGCGGAATGGCGCGTAGGAGACGCATTGCAATTTGTCGTTGGGATCGATCGGCGCGCGCGACAGCGTGATCGGCGTGGCCAGCCACCACCAGACCGCGGCAATCGCACCAAGGGACAACAGGAGAAGCGCCAGCGGCGTACGAAGCGAAATCGGTTCCATCCTTGAAACGGCCGGGATCGTCGATTAGCCGGTCAGTGCCCGTCTGCCAAGAGCAGGCCGGGCGGCAACTCGGGGGTGGTGAGGCACAGGCTTTACCACAACACGATAAAGTTGTGAGTTTGCTGGACAAAATTCGAAATGTCCGCCATGGGAATCCGCTGGAAGTCTCCGCCGCATTGGGGACCCATTTGGACGGCAATCAAACCGGCGCGCCCTGGCTGGACGCGGGCGGGAACAAAATCGGGGAATTCATGCGTCGACGGGTGCTGGAGCTTCAAAACAAGGTTTTGCGCCACCTCGCCGTCCCCGGGCTCATCCTGCTGATCGGTGTTGGAAGCGCCTTCGCCCAGAGCGGCGGCGACACCAAGGCGCAGGACAAGCCGGCCGCCAATGGCACCCAGCCGGCCGATGCCGCCAAGGACAATCAGCGCAAGACCGACGAATTCGCCGAAGCAGCCCAGGCCATCAATGGCCCGGCCGGCAACCCGGAATGCGTCTGGTTCGGCCGCCGCGTAGTCCGCCTGATGTTTCTCGACGATATCGACACCGCACTTCGCCATCTCGATCTCTACGACCGCTTTGGTTGCCCCGGCGGTCACGTCCAGGCAACGTTCCGCTGCCTGACCCGGTTTGGTGCCCAGATCGATCCGAAGGTGGCTTCAACGCTCGATAGCCGTGTCCATGCCTGCTGGATCAATCCGGCCGCGCAACCGCAGGCGGCCGCGGCCGCCACGCCGGCGCCTTCGGCGCCAACCACCGCAGGCAGCGCCGCACCGGCGCCGGCGCCTTCGCCGGCTCCCCCCGCTGCGGCCGCACCGCCCCCACCTGCGCCCGCCAAATAATCGGTTCCGGCGAAACGACCGGGATTGCTGCGGTTGGCGCCGCTTGCGCCTTTAAAATACCATCGCGTCATAACAGTTGTTAAATCGCGTGGCAGAGTTATGTAATAGCTCGCCGCTGATTTGGTCGGATCTCGGGGACGGGTCCGCTTCCCTGCCACTCTTGCCCCTCATGGTTCCGTCGCGATGCGTGCCGTCGTCGCTGTACTCTTGTTCGTGACCGCGGTTCACGCTGCGATGTGGGGCGCGCTGCGGGATCGTGAGCAGGCCCCCGACTTCAACGGCATTTTGCCCAGCACCTCCTATGCGCCCTTCGAACCCGGGCACACCGTCGACATCGCCGTCGACAGCGAGAAGGTACGCGCCGACCTGAAGAAGCTGTCGTCGCTGACCCGGGCGGTCAGGCTTTATTCCTCGACCGAAGGCGCCGAACTGGTGCCGCCGATCGCCGCCGAATTCGGCCTCAAGGTCACCGTCGGCGCCTGGATCGACAAGAACACCGAGCGCAACGATCGCGAGATCGCAGCCGCCATCGAGCTTGCCCGGCACAACAGCAACGTCATCGGAGTCGTCGTCGGCAACGAAACCGTCTACCGCGGCGAGCAAAAGGTCGACGACCTCATAGAGCTGATCAAGCGAGTCAAGAAGTCAGTCAATGTCCCTGTAACTACTGGTGAAATCTGGAATATCTGGCGCGACAATCCGCAGCTCGGCTACTCCGTCGATTTCATCGCCGCCCACGTCCTGCCGTACTGGGAGAACTTCACCTCCGATCAGGCGGTGGACCAGGCGGTCTCGATGTACCAGCTGTTGCGCGATCAGTTCCCCGGCAAGCGGATCATGATCGCCGAGTTCGGCTGGCCGAGCGCGGGCTACAATCTGCGCAATGCCGAACCCGGCCCGTTCCAGCAGGCAAAGGTGCTGCGCACCTTCGTCACCCGCGCCGAGGCCATCGGCATGGAATACAACATCGTCGAGGCGATCGATCAGCCCTGGAAATTCTTCGAAGGCGGCGTCGGCCCCTATTGGGGCATCCTCAATGCCGCGCGGGAGCCGAAATTCTCCTGGACCGGACCGATCGTCAATCCGGACTACTGGAAGCTCGCGACCATTGCCGTCCTGGTCGGCATCCTGATGTCGCTGCCGATCCTGCGGCTGGCGCAGCCCACGGTGATGCAGGCGCTGATGCTGTCGCTGGCGGCCAACGGCGTCGGCGCCTGGGCCGCGACCGTGTTCGCCTATTGGGCCGGGCATTACTTCGTGTTCGGCTCGGCGTTTGCGCTGACGCTGGGATTGATCCTGCTGGTGCCCTTGGTGTTAATCGCGATGGCGCGGATCGAGGAAATGGCGGCGATTGCCTTCGGCCAGAAGCCGCGTCGCCTGATCGCCAAGACCGCGCCGCTGGCGCCCGCCACCATCGGGGAGGACATCGCGTTTCCAAAGGTCTCGATCCATGTGCCGGCCTATTTCGAGCCGGTGGACATGCTCAAGCAAACGCTCGATGCGGTCTCGCGGCTCGACTACCCGAACTTCGAGTGCGTGGTCATCATCAACAACACGCCGGACCCGGCGTTCTGGCAGCCGATCCAGGATCATTGCCGCGCGCTCGGCGAACGCTTCAAATTCGTCAACGCCGAAAAGGTCGAAGGTTTCAAGGCCGGCGCGCTGCGCATCGCCATGGAACGCACCGCTGTCGATGCCGAGATCATCGGCATCATCGACGCCGATTACGCGGTCGAGCCCGACTGGCTGAAGGACCTCGTGCCGGTATTCGCCGATCCCCGCGTCGGCCTGGTGCAGGCGCCGCAGGACCATCGCGACGGCGACCGTTCGCTGATGCACTACATCATGAACGGCGAATATGCCGGGTTCTTCGACATCGGCATGGTCCAGCGCAACGAGGAAAACGCCATCATCGTCCACGGCACCATGTGCCTGTTGCGCCGCGCGGCGATGGACATGGCCGGCGGCTGGTCGAGCGACACCATCTGCGAGGATTCCGATCTCGGCCTTGCCATCATCGAGCACGGCTGGCTGACGCATTACACCAACCACCGCTACGGCCATGGCCTGCTGCCCGACACCTTCGAGGCCTTCAAGAAGCAGCGCCACCGCTGGGCCTATGGCGGCTTCCAGATCGTCAAGAAGCATTGGCGGCGCTTCCTGCCGCAAGGCAGCCGGCTGTCGCCGGACCAGCGGCGCGAATTCGCATTGGGCTGGCTGAACTGGCTAGGGGCCGAAAGCCTCGGCGTGCTGGTCGCCATCCTCAACCTGATCTGGGTGCCGATCGTGGCCTTTGCCGACATCGCCATTCCCGACAAGATCCTCACGCTGCCGATCATGGCCGCCTTCATCGTCTCGCTCACGCACTTCGTGGTGCTGTATCGCCTGCGCGTGCCCGTGAAATGGGGCCAGACGCTGGGCGCGATGGTGGCGGCGATGTCGGTGCAATGGACGGTGTCGCGCGCGGTCGCCAACGGGCTGATCACCGAGCATTTGGCGTTCTCGCGGACCTCGAAGGGCGGCTTCTCGCTGGTCTCGGTCGAGTTTCAGGCGTTCTGGGAAGCCGTGATCGGCGTGCTGCTCCTGGTCGGCGCGGCCGTGCTGGTGGCCACCAACAGTTTCAAGCAGGTGCGCGAAATCTATGTGTTCGCAGCCGTCCTGGTGCTGCAGAGCCTGCCGTTTTTGTCCGCAGTCGCGATCGCGATCCTGGAAGACTCCCGGATGAACGCGTTTGCCTTCTGGCGCAACACCGCCATCCGCACTGCGGAACTGATCGGCCTGCGCCCGGTGTCGCTGCCGACGGTGATCGGCACCTCCCAGCCGGTGGCGTCAGAAATTCCCCGCGAAACCCGTTGACGGGCAATCGCGTTGCCGTAGCCCTACGAGCATGAAGAGTCAGCGCTAACGGACGGCGGTATTTGGCGAATCCGGGTTTTTCCGACGACTTCCCGGCCTTGGGCCACGCTATTGACCCACACCAAGCCGCCCCCTACACAGCGCCTCACGTGAGCGCGTAGCTCAGGCGGTAGAGCACGTGACTTTTAATCATGGGGTCGAGGGTTCGAGTCCCTCCGCGCTCACCAAGTAAATCAATAACTTCGCTAAGAGTTTGTGCTGATTGCTCTTGCTCTCGCGTGCTGGTTGTTAAACAGTGACCTTCGGTCGGGGGATCACTAACAATGCGTATATTGGGAATCGTGGCGCTAGGCGCCGCGTTGGGCGGCTGCGCGTCTTCTTCTTCTGACATTGCACCCGCGTACGTCTCGCCGGTCGCGTATCAATCATATACCTGCCAGCAATTGGCGCTTGAGGCGCAGGCGATATCGACCCGCGCCGCGGCACTCTCTGGTGCTCAAGATCACCAACGCACAAATGACGGCTTAGCTACCGCTGCAGCGATCGTGGTGTTCTGGCCGGCGGCATTCTTCGTCGGCGGCGACAAGCAGACCGCTGCTGAGCTATCCCAAATGAAGGGGCAGATGGTCGCGATCGAACAAGCCTCGATCGCGAAAAAATGCGGCATCCAATTTGAAGGGCAACGTCCGCCCGGCACCTAACTTTCGCACAAGGGCGGATTGGAAGCCGAAGGCGTAATCCGCCGTTCACCGGCGATAGAAAGGTGGGTTACGCCTTCGGCTAACCCACCCTGCGAGCTGTGCTGGTGCGCGCGCACAATGGTGCTGTCGATCATGGCGTATTCATTTTCGGGCGCCAGATGCGTTTCAATCGGTACATATTCGCCATAAGTACGTTGCCGTTGGCATCGCGGCCACAGGCAGGGTTATATCCGGAGTCGCGCAGGTTCTTGATGTACATGTCGTGAGCATTGGCATCGACGAAATGCTCGGGAAGCGAAGCGTTGGCGTTGCTGCAGGGAACGGAAGCGTTGGCGTCGCGGTAGTGGTGCTGCGCTCCCTTAACATCGGTCTGGACTGACTGGTCAGCCATTACGGTGCCAGTGAGGACAAGAATGGACGAAGTGGCCAAAATAAGTCGCATGATATGATCCTCCGTTTTTTGCTTTTGAAAGCTGAACGTAAAACACGCGGCGACTAGACCACTTTGGTGTAAAAAGTTCAGTCCCGCTTCGGTAACTTTTCATCGCGACTTTTGACGGACTCGTGATGCCGTTGCGCCCGACGTAAATCTCTAAAAGCGCGGTTCCGATTCAGGAGCAGACGTTTGTTGCTGCGCTGCCGCGATTCGAAATTAGGACAAAAGCCCTGTCCGGGATGATGGAATAGGCCCGACTCGCTGGCTCGGCCCTCCACATAGCAAAAGAAACGGCCCCGGCTGACCCACGCTACGAGCTATTTTCGTCCGGGCCTACAGATTGGATATCTATCAGAAGATGTAAAATCTCGCCTTGCATCGTAAGACGATAACGCGGATGATGCAGCTGCAACAGCGCTAGAAGCCTAAAGCGACCGAAATTTCGATCGAATAGCTCGGCATAGCGATTAAGCGGGGGATGAGATGACCACGCAATACGACCAAGCCAACTGGCTGCTTACTGACGAACACCAGAAGCTGACGATAATTTTCTTCGAGCCTGCGGGAGTAGCTGCAGTCTACCTTGCAATCTATCGCATCACGAATGAATCGGAATTCGATATCATCGTCACAACGGCTCGTGGGACTCAGCTGCTTCTTCCGGCCAACAGGAAGACGCCATCGTCGCTCGACGTTTCTTCCACAAGGGTTGATCTTTCTCCGGCCCGGCCGCTGGAAAAAGGTGCAAGCGCCGCCGGCACTTATCAGGATATATGTTGCTCGTTGGCTCAATCCTCGATGGCGATAACCAAAATAACCTCTCCGCCGGTCGATAATGGGGGCGCGTAATTCGAGACGACAGCAGATACGCGGGGCGGATTGGAGCCCAACGGGCGTGCGCATAGCGCTACCAGATGACAGGCTCCGGCGTAATCCGCCATTCACCGCCGATGAACAGGTGGGTCACGCCTTCGGCCAACCACCCGATGAGCTAGGGTTTCGCCGGTTCAGCGGGCGTAGCGCCTTGAGCTTTGGCGGCCGCCGACTGGCGGTCGCGCGCGGCGATCAATTCCTTCTGGAGCTTCGATCGTTCGTCGGGTGTCATCGCCGGCATTTCGCGCTTCGGCGGCAGATCTTCCACCGGGAGATAAGCGCTTGCTTTCGGAGGCGCCGGTGCCTCAGCCCGCGCGTCCATCAGCGATGATCCAGCCGTAGAAGTCGCGCAGCCGCCGAGCGCGAGGCTCAACAACAGCGCCGTTCCAGCAGCAAGCCCCGCGATCTGCCGATAGATATGCGCAATACCCATGCATGATCGTTCAACGAGCATTGCGGGCCAATTATGTTCGTCCGCGGTTCCTCATGACGTCAGCGCAGGCTTTGCGCCGGCAAGGTTAATCGACAGCTACCAGGGGCGCGGACCGAAGCCCCCGCCCCCGCTTGGGAAAACCTTTCGCGTGCAGGGAACCCCGGGCTATGCTTTGGTGTGATGGAGTGCGCTATCACGGAAAAGGGGGTGCGCGATGCTTTCGGCTTTGATTGGTGTTTTGATTATCGTCGTCATCGGCGCCATCTGTTTTTGGGCGATCGACAAGTTTGCCGCTGATCGTCGCCTGGCGCAGCTGCTCAAGCTGCTGGTGGTGCTGATCTGCATCGCGGCTATCCTGCAGAGAGTTCTGCCGCTGCTCGGCGTTTACATATAGTATTACGTTGCCAGTAACGCAGCAGCACGACAGTTGACTCTAGCGTCGCCGCACCCCTCATTTCCGGGGCTGTCTTGCCGCGAAGAAGTAGATCAGTCCATACGCAGGTACGAAATATGACAGGACTGCATGAACGACGGCGCCGTTCCTGGCGCCTCGAATAATCCCCAAAATCGGGCTCGCGCCCATGGCGATGACCATGGCCATTATGACCCAATGCCAAATCGAAAATGACCCCATGGTAACCGACCTTCGCCCGCATCCTGCGCGCGTTTCATCTTTCCATTACTTTGTCGATCAACGTGGCGAGAAAGTTCACTGTTGTTTCGAATTTACAACGCTGCCTGCCTATTCCCGGAAGCAGAGGCAACTCGCCAATTGCGGTGACGGAATTACGGTCTGGTGCGCTCAATTCGGAAAGTCGACAATCGCGGAGCGCGGCGCAACGACAGTTGAGTGCGCTCACGCTAATTCCTTTGAATTTTTCTCACCTCGCCTCGCCAACCCCGAGCCGTTTCGCTATATCGGACCCGCCGCCCCCGCCTCGTCAGCGTCTCACAACTTCGGTGAGCGTGACCCGGCAGTGATGTCGGGTTATCGCGGGGGCGGTTCCATCTCCAGGGGCCGCCATTGCGGGAAGAACTCTCACCATCCCAACAGGGCATCGATCGAATATTTTCCCGCGCCCGTGATGCAAAGCAGCAGAAAGCCTCCCACGATACTGAGGTTCTTGTAGAAGCTTTCCAGGCTGTCGACTTTTTTCGCACCCGTCATTGTCCAATAGTGATGCGCAATGAGCGCCGTTCCCAGCGTGTACAAAGCCATCAGCGCGCTTGCAGGACGCGTGAACGCTCCGATGGCGACCGCGAACGCAACCGGAAGCTCCATGAAGATCGCGACCGCACTAGCCGGTACCGGAAGGTGAGCGCCGTCCTGCACCATGCGAGCAACCGTGCCGGAATAGTCCGTCAGTTTTCTCCAGCCGAAAATCAAATACAGTGCCGCGAGAAAAAGGCGTGCCGCGAGAATGACTCCGTCGCTAATGCCGTTTTCCATGAAGCTCACCCCGCGCTTTCCCGAAAGCGACCCTTGCCGGATCGCCCGGCGCCGCGCCGATCATTGCACGCCGTGCTCGCCGCCCCGGAAAAGAATACATCCCGTCGCGATCGCAAGAAACACTAACGTTTCCGCGGATCGCCGGACATTTCGCTGGCAGGCCTTGATGGAGGTGGCGAGAGCACTCCTGCCCCATTCGATTGCTGGCCGCGCTCACGCAGATGTTAATGGCAGTGGCGGATCGCAAACCTACATCAAAATCATGCCGGGCCGCCCCCGGCATAAGTCCCCGACTGAAACGGCCCCGGCGTCCCCCGGCTGGGGCCGTTTCTTTGCCGCTGATCGGGGGTGCTCGGGGTCTCGCGAGCAGGCGGCAAGGTTGCCTGCTACCGCTGATAAAAGAGCAAGGCTTCGTGGCGCTGCGCTCAAGCGCGCATGTGGATCACTACTGGATGGTTTCGTGAACGTCGGAAATGCGCGTTTCCGGAGCGTCCATGATTTCCGTGACAACGTTATACGACACGTCGATCGCACCCGGCTTTTCCGGATCGGTCCTGACGGACTTCACGTGCAACGTCGCGCGCACCAACCGACCATCGCTCAGCGAGATCTCGGTGACGCCGTGACGGATACCGGAAACCTTCATTTCGGGACGGCGCCCGATCTGAAACGAAAACGGTCGGACATATCCGAGGTGCATGACATCTGCTCTTTTCTTGCGCCCACGCTTTTTCAATGCCGGCGCTTGCCGGTTGGTTCCATTGACGGGGCCAATCAGACGCGAGCGCGAAAACCCGCGCTCGCCTCAGCTTTCACGAGACCGCGCTCTGTCACATAAGCGCGAGAACGACGACCCCCATCGCTACCAGGGCTGACACGCCAGAGACGGTCACGCCGAGATAAATACCGCCGATGGCGGGACTCTCCGATTGGAGCTTGATTTGACTGCCGCGCATCGCGCATCCCTTGCAGTTACCCTGTTCCCATAGACGTGACGCGGGAAAGGCGATTCCGTTCCACTGAAATGCACGAAAAGCCCTGAGCCGAAGGCGTGCGCGCCCATGAGGCGGATTGGAACCCAACGGTTCGCGCCCAAGGCGCGGTCCGCGCGCGCTCGGCGCCCCCGGCGGTTCGCGGGGTGCTACAGCCGCCGGATGGTCCGATGTCACCAGCGGACCGCCCTCAGCGTAGTTCTGAGCGGTAAAGCCCCCGGCGGCTGCAGCAAAGAGATCTATAAGCCGATTCCTGGCGACCGTCTCGGACGGCCGGTAGGCGGTTGGAGCCCGCCGCGCCATATCAATCCGCGGAATGCGCGTCATGGTGTGCGGCGACCCGTAGACTACTGGCAGGGAACGCGGCCGGCTCGCCGAAGATGTCGTGGATTTCGAGCGGCTTGTCGACCTGTCTGGACCATTCGGCCCGGTTGGCGGCGCGCCTGCGACCGCGTTCATCGACCGGCAGTTTCAGCTGCTGCAACAGGCTCATCACTTCCCTGCGCGCGGTCACCTGGTCCGGGCTCGGACGGGTGCCGATCCCTGCGGCGTCGAGATTGTCGAGCGCGGTCAGCCCGCGCGGAAAGAACTCGCGGTAGACGTCGCGTTCGGCCAGACCGTCGACCGGGCGGAAGCCGAGCCGGAACGACAGCGCATTGAGGCCCTCGGCGACCAGCTGCTTGTTGCGCGAGGCGATCGTCGAAAGCCGGTTGCGGACCACGATCCAGTCGGTGGTGGCGCCGTCGAACCGGCGGCGCTGACGCCTGGTATCGCGCACCATGTCGGCATAATGGCTTGCGCCGGTCACGGAATAGGTCGCGGCGTCCACGGTGCCGAGCACGTCGAAATCGAGGAAAGAGTCGTTGATCGGCGTCACCAGCGTATCGGCCATCGCGTGCGCCAGCCGCATCAGATAGCTATCCGATCCCGGGGTATCGATGACGATGAAATCGAAGCTACGTTCGACCGCGCCGACGGCGTCCATGAATTGCCGGGACTCGGAATTCTCGTTGTCGGCGATCTGCATGGTCTTCCCGTAGGCGATGCGGGAGTGCGCGGGGATCTCGAGATCGAGGCCGGTGCGGCGCGCCCAGGCACGCCGGTTGTTGATGTAACGGGTGAAGGTTTGCTGACGGCAATCCAGGTCGATGGTGGCGACGCGCTGGCCGGATTTCATCAAGGCAACGGCGATATGCATGGCGGCGGTGGATTTTCCCGATCCGCCCGTCTCGCCGCCGAGCACGACGACATGGGCTGAGCCGGATCGATTGGAATGCATCAACATCGTTTGCCGTTCCAGAACCTACTGGCTGCCGCAATGCGCCGCCCGCCGGTTATCGGATGGGTTGGGCCGTGTCGCGACGGCCTATATGCGCCGGCGACAGTCCGGCTTCGGAATCGAGCCATGACCATGCCCGATGCCTGGCACGCCATTCCGAGCCGGGGCCGCGCATGTCGTGAACTCCGGGCCGGTAGCTGTCGCGTACGTCCAGGATCAGGTTGCGAACGACGCCGGCGAAATCTGAGGCCTGCTCCGCCGTTTTGCGGGCAAAGCCCGAGAACACGGTCGCATCTGCGATTCTCATTGGTGGACTCCTCGGATTGTCTCGCCGCCCGACACATCGGGCCGGTACACCCTGAGCATAATCAAGGAAAAACGGCGCGCTATTGCACGGAGGTTGATCCGCACGTTACGTTCGGTTGCGAAGAGCATACCTAGGTTTAGGTCCGTGGTTTAGGGTCCCGCGCCGGGCGGCGCCTATCCTGGACTCCGGCGGATATTTTGCCTGCCCCGGAAGCGCGACCTGCCCTACGGGCCGCCAAGTCGGGGAAAGCAGCCTGTCTCTCCTGCTCGGAGCTATGGATCGATCAGCGCGAGACCGAGTTCGGGCCGTTTCCTGCGGCGCAAATGTGCCGCGGTCTCCACAATGGTGACTTCAAGCGTCGGACGCACGGTCCCCTCCAGCAGGTGCCCGCCTCGTACCGAGCCGTCGCTGAGGCCGAGCACGGCGTGAAGGTGCAGGCTGGCCTTGCCATCGTCGCCTTGCGCAAGATCGCCGATCAGGCTCAGAACCTCGCATTGCTCGCTGACCGGAATCGGCTTGTAGCGTTTTGCTTCGAGGTCGAACCAGCCGACCTTGGCGCGTTCGAACGCGCCGATCGCCGTGACCGAGGCGCCGGTTATGCTTTCCCGGTCCGCAAATTTGGTGATGCTCCGGAAGGCTTCCTCCCCAGGCTCGAGGATCAGCACGAAGGTCCGCTCCTGGCCCTCGACGACGACTTTGGATTTCATTCGACTTGTCCCTGTGACGGCCACGCCGGCAATTCATGCATTTGGAAAATGCCGAGCGGGCGGTCGGGTTCCACAGCCGGTTCTCTATTGATGGAACGATCGCCCGCCGTTGCGCTTTGATTGCAATTGGAGAGGTGTCCCATGGCCAGAGAAACCCCTACCGAGCGCGCGCTGTCGCCCGATGTCCCTTATCCCGCCGAAAAGGCCCGAGGCGGTGAGATCATCTTGAATACGCCCGGCCGCCGCGCCGTCTTCATCGCCGGACTCGCGGGCGCAGTTCTGCTGGTGATTGTCTTGGGCTTGCTGGCGGGAAGGTAACGACTTCGAGGAGACGGAGATGTTTTGAAATGGCGCCGATCAAGGTTCGCCCAGCCTCCGCCGACGTAGCGATCGCCGATGCCATCGCAGCGCATACCGGGCGCCAACCCGAGCGGGCTGCGGAAGTGCTCACCTGGGGCGCGGACGAACATTTGCTGGGCGCCTTGGCCGGCGCATGGTGGATCTATTGCCGAAACAAGGACCCCGGCCGGCGCCTCGCAAGCGACCATATCCTGCTGACGACGATTGTTGCATCCGCGTTGCCCCATCTGTTGAAAATGATGTTCGATCAGGAGCGGCCGGACCGAACCACCGTGCGCGGCCATTGGCGGGGCATCCCGTTTTCGGGAAAACGGCTCGATTCATTCCCCTCCGGGCATGCCGTGCACATCGGGGCATTGGCGTCGGCCGCCAGCGTGCTTCCGGCGAAACAGCGGAGCCTGGTATGGGGCGTCGGCGCGGCATTGGTGCTGACCCGCATCGTGCTGCTGGCGCATTGGGCAAGCGACGTCGCCGCCGGCCTCGCCGTTGGCGCCGTCACCGAGCGATTGTTGCGACATCTGACCGGTTACGGTATCCGTTCGAAAACGGATGGCGCGAAAACACCTGAACTCTTGCGCAAGAGTGTTTGGCACTGGCGCATGCCGAACCCGGACTTACATTCGCATCGAGGGGCGTCAGGAGGCTCGGCATGAAAAGGCTCTCCGTTGTTTGCATCGTGCTTTGCGTTGGCGTTTGCGCCCCGGCGGCATTTGCCCGGGGCGGCGGCATGGGATCGCATCACGCATCCGTCACCGGAGGCGCTTCCGGTACCAGCCCCGCCGCGCCCGGCACCAACTCGCTCGGCACGGCGCTTTCGTCATCCGGCACAGGCGCCCCCATGAAGGGACCGCTGCTTGGCACCAATCCTGCCATCGACCACGAGGAAGCGCAGGTCGACAAGTCGATACGCTCGATCTGCCGGGGATGTTGAAGAGGCCGCGCGCGGGGTTGGAAACGATCCCTTGATTCTGCCGTGATGTGGTGGCGCGCTCGCATGGCGCGCCGGCCGCGACGGACATTCGCCGACCCGCGCTGGAGCTACTTCGTCGATGCGTGGTCGGGCTTGATGTAAGGACCGGTCTGAATTCGGCGAATCACGGTCGCAAAATCCTCTTCGAAACTGACGAGATGTTCGCGGCCAAATAGAATGGCCGAGCCGGTGCCCTGCCCCGGTTGGACCATCAGGATTTCGTCGAGGTTCACCAGGACCTCGCGCGTGGGCGGACCGGGTCTTTTCAAGACGATGAAGACGGCCATTCTGGCCTCCCGTTGAATCGAAGACGGCACTTTAGCTCACTGGCGTATTAGCGAAACGCGATCCGTCCTTCAACCAGCTGTTGCATCGATTGCACCATGCCGGATGCCCTCCCGATTAACACTGAATTTAGTGGTGTCGGCGGCTTGCGGACCTACCTCAGCTTCAAGCCCAGCTGAGGTAGCCGTCACGCCTATCCGAGGGAGTCTCGCATGAAAATGCTTTCCGCACTATGCGTCGTGCTTTGCGTTGGTCTTTCGACCGGCGCCGTGTTGGCCCGGGGCGGCGGCATGGGATCGTCTCATATGTCCATCACCGGCGGCGCGTTTGGCAGCAGCGCCGCGGCGCCAGGCACCAACTCGTTGGGCACGGCACTTTCGTCATCCGGCGTCGGCAATGGCCCCATCAAAGGGCCGCTGCTTGGCACCAGTCCTGCCATCGACCGTGAAGAAGCGAAGGTCGACAAGGCGATGGGGTCCATTTGCCGGGGCTGTTGATTGGCGAGCCCGGACGATGGGCTGCCACCACGCTCCGAACCGCCCCCGGAAACCGAGTCTTTGGCGTCACTCACAATATCAGCAGCCGCCCGCACCGCGCTCGTCCCACGAAAATCACGACCCCGTGACACCCGTAACAATGTGCCGCGTCCCGAGAATATATGGATGCCCGAACGGCTCCGGCGAACGGCCATCACGGAGCGATCGATGACGATGTTGCGACCGCTCACCAATGTTACAGGCGTTCTCATATCCAAGTGGCCCACTCAGACCTGACCAACTCCAACTGAAAGCACGAGGCACCCGATGAATCGACGCACATTCGTCAGCATGATGGCTGCGGGGGCGGCAGGCTCTCTTATCCAGGGCACCAAGGTCGCTGCCCAGCCGGTGCCGGCGGCCCGAAACGTCGTTCTGGTGCACGGGCTTTTCGCCGACGGGTCATCCTGGTCGGAGGTGATACCGCGGTTGCAGGCCGCGGGGCTCAATGTCACGGCCGTGCAAAACCCCCTGACGACGCTGCCTGAGGCGGTAGCCTCGGCGGAGCGCGTGCTCGCGCGGCAGGATGGTCCGACGGTGCTGGTCGGGCATTCCTTCTCTGGAATGATCGTCACAGAGGCCGGCATGCATCCGAACGTGTCGGCTCTTGTCTATGTCGCGGCGCGGGCACCGGATGCGGACGAGGATTACGCGGCATTGGCCAAGACATTTCCGACGCCACCGGCGTCCGCGGGCATTGTGTTCGATGGCGACGAGGGACGTCTCAGCGAGGCCGCCTTCCTGCACGATTTCGCAGGCGACCTGCCGGAAGCGAAGGCGAAGGTCCTCTATGCGGTCCAGGAGCCGTTCCACAAGGCTCTGCTCACGGGCAAGACCACGCATGCGGCATGGCGGTCGAAGCCGAGCTTCTATGCCGTTTCGACCGAAGACCGGACCATCAATCCCGATCTCGAACGCTTCATGGCCAAGCGCATGGGGGCCAAGACCATCGAAGTGAAGGCGAGCCACCTGTCCTTGATATCGCAGCCCGAGGTGATCGCAAAACTGATCCTGGAGGCGGCCGGGAAGACCTGAACGCAAAGCCTTGATATCCGTGCTCCCGGCCAAAGGCCAGGACGACAAAAATAGAAACGATGAATTTACATTGTTTCTATTTTCGGCTGAGCAGCGCCGAGCCATCTTCTCAAGAGGAGGGGTTCGTCGGTGAACGGAGGCCACAATGAGAATGACGGTCCGGAGGACACTACTACTGGTCGCGGTCGCAGTCCTGTTGCTCTCAACCGGCCTTGGCAACGCAATGCGGCTGCAGAAGCTTCATCACCGGCCCCTGCGCGCGCCCGTCTGGTCCGGTGAACCCGCGCCTATCGATACCGATCGGCTGGCTCTCGTGATTGGCAATTCAAACTATCCCGATGCCGACTTTCCAATTCCCCAAATGACCCGCGATGCGGAGGGTTTGGCAAATGCTGTTCGCAAGCAGGGTTTCCTGGTGGAGGCCGTTGACAATGCGACGCGCTCCGACATGACGCGCGCAATCGATCGACTGATGGCAAGAGTACATTCGAACTCGACTGTGCTGGTCTATTTCGGCGGTTATGGCGTTCAGTCTGACGGTCAAAATTATCTGATCCCGGTCGATGCGAAAATCTGGAATGAAGATGATGTCCGTCGAGAGGGCGTGAACATTGACCGCCTCCTCTCGAGACTCAGGACCGCCGGAGCACGCGTCCGGCTCGTCGTCATTGAAGCCTCACGCCGCAATCCCTATGAGCGACGGTTCAGGGCTTACTCGCACGGACTTGCACCCATTCAAGCGAGTGAGAACATGCTCGTCCTCAGTTCGGCGGCGCCTGGCCAAGTCGTCGATAACTCGGACGAACCACATAGTCAGCTGATGGCCGCTGTTCTTGCGCAGATGAACTCTTCGAAAGGGATCGAGCAGGTCTTCAAGAACACGGGGAACGTGGTGGCGGCGGCAATGCAGGGCCGACCCTCGCCCTAAGCGGCAGCGAGCGCGATATTCGCCCGCGATGCCTCCTGGCAACGGCGGGCGTCTTCCGCGATCTTTGCCTGCCGGCGGTAAAGCCAGTATAACTTTCCCCACCCGGACGGCATCGAGGGACCATTCGCATGAGGATTATCTGCGCCGCGGCTGTCATCGCGATACTGGCAGGCCCGGCCTATGGCCAAAGCAAGGTGCCTACAACCCTGGAAGAAATGATGGGCTCGCGAAAGACGCCCGATCAGATCGAGAAGGAACAGGCCGCCGACAAGGCCTACAAGGAATCACTCAAGAAGATACCGGACGCTAAACCAGCCGATCCCTGGGGCAATGCGCGCGGCGCGGACGCACCGAAGACCGTGGCAAAGGCGCCTGCGGCGAAGAAGCCAGCGGCGAAAACCGGCAGCGCGGCGGCGCAGCAATAGCACGGGCGCCCTGCCCGTGTCAGAGGTAGCCGAGAAGCGGGTCTGACGTATCGCGTGCCTGCCAGCGATCGATCCACACCACCTCGGACAATGGCATCCGCGGCAGCCAGCCCGCGGTTTCCAGCTCCGGCTTCTGATAAAAATGCGCGACATAGCCGACACAGAGATAGGCGATGATCTGGATCGACGGCGGGATGCCCAGCGCGCTGCGCAAATCATCCGGCCTGATGATGCTGACCCAGCCGACGCCGATATTTTCCACCCGCGCGGCGAGCCAGAGGTTTTGCACCGCGCAGACCGCGCTGTAGAGATCCATCTCGGCCTGATGGGTCCGCCCGAGCACGACCGGTCCGGTGCGGCTGCGGTCGCAGGTGATGCAGATCCCGACCGGCGCCTCGACGATGCCTTCCAGCTTGAGCCGGCGATAGGTTTTCTGTTTCTCGTCCTCGAACATGCCGGCGGCTTCCAGGTTCGCCGTCTCAAAGGCATCCCGCACCCTCTGCTTCACCGCGGCGTCTCTCACGACGATGAAATCCCAGGGCTGCATGAAGCCGACCGAGGGTGCGTGGTGAGCGGCATTGAGAATGCGCGCCAGCACGGCATCGGGAACCGGGTCCGGCAGAAATTGTCCGCGCACGTCGCGGCGGTTGAAGATGCATTTGTAGACCGCGTCACGCTCGCCGGCGGAAAACCCGGAATCGGTCTGAATGGTGTTGGGTTCCATCGTCTTCACTTTCGTAGGCCCCGCGGGTTCATGATGGCCCGGCCTTGCGCAGCAAATAGGTGTCCATGATCCAGCCGTGCTTTTCGCGCGCGTCCCGGCGCACGGTTTTGATCTCTTCGCCGACATCGGCGAGCTTGCCCGACAGCAGGATTTCGTCTTCGGTGCCGAGATAGGCGCCCCAGAAAATCTCCAGATCCGGTTCGCTCAGGCCTGCAAAGGCCTGCGCGCCGTCGAGCAATACCACCACGCTGCCTGCTCCGCTGGGAAAACCATCGGCGAGCTTGCGCCCGGTGGTCAACAGCACGCTTTCGCCGATCTCGTTGAGGGCGATGCGGTGCCTTGCCGCCAGCACCTGTATGCTGCTGATCCCGGGGATGACCTCGATCTCCAGCGCGAGCCCTTTGGCGCGTACCCGTTCGATGATCCGCAGCGTGCTGTCGTAGATCGCAGGATCGCCCCACACCAGAATGCCGCCGATTTCGTCGTCCGCAAGCTCCTGCTCGAACAGCCGGCTATAGATGGCGGCGAGGCGGCCGTGCCATTCGTCGACGCCGGCGAGATAGTCGCCTCCGGCTGCGCGCTGCGGGATATCGACGTCGATCATCCGGTAACAGGTATTTTCGATGAAGCGCCGGCATATCCCGGTGCGCAAATCGCGCAACGCAGCCTTCTCGCTCCCCTTGTCGGGAATGAAGAAGACGTCGACCTGGTTCAGCGCCTTGATCGCCTGGATCGTCATCTGATCGGGATCGCCGACGCCGATGCCGATCACGAATATCTTTCGCATCCGTCCCTCCGGACTCTGTTGCATCCACGCGGCGTTCAAGTGTTGACGCAGATCACGCGCCAGCCGCCCGCCAGCCGGTCGATCCGGGTCAACGATAGCGGATCGATGACGCAACGCAGCGCCTGTTCCGGCGCCATTTCCAGCGCAATCGCAAGGGCGGCCCGCACGGTTCCGGAATGCACGACCAGCACGACGTCGCCCGGAGGCAGCATCGAAAACCCATCGCGGACGCGGACGACCTGGTCTGCAAAACTTTCGCCGCCGGGCGGCCTGCCGTTCGCCGGGGCGCGCCAGAACTCATGATAGGTCGCGCCAAGTTCGCGCGCGAGATCGTCATGACGGCGTCCGGTCCACTCGCCAAAATCCTGCTCGCTGAAGTTTGGCTCGGGTTTTGGCCGCAGTCCCAGCGCCGCCGCCGTCTCAAGGGTCCGCCGGCAGGGGCTGGCGAAGTGCGCTGCCTCAGCCGGCAATTTCGCCCGCAAGGCGGCGAATGCAGCGGCATCGCCGGTGTCGGCGGGCGCATCGTTACAGTGGATCACGCCTTGGGAGCCGGCGACCGGCGCATGCCGGATCAGCCACAGACGATTGACCTCGCTCATGGCGATGTCCTCACGACAGCCGGGCGGCGAGCATGACGAGTACAGCGGTTTCCCCGATCTGCTCGGCCGCGCCGAACACGTCGCCGGTCACGCCGCCGATCTGCCGCCACGCCAGCAGGGCGATGGCCGCTGCACCCGCAGCCGTGACCGCGATCGCCAGCAATGCCGCCTTCGCCGGCAGACACAGCAATGCGATCGCGGCGGCGACGATGACCGCCGCGACGACGCTTGCCGTCTCCGGCTGTCCCGCCGATGCGCCGAGGCCGTCGTCGCGGGCGAGCGGCATGTTGGCTGCGAGCACGGGAATGGCCGCACGCGCGAGCGCGTGCGCCACCACGAGGGTAGGTACGATCGCGGCCAGGGGCAAACTCGCCAGCGCCGACAATCTTGCGGCGAAGCTGACCAGCAAGACCAGCGCACCATAGGTGCCGAGCCGGCTGTCGCGCATGATCGCAAGCTTCGCAGCCCGATCACGGCCTCCGCCAAATCCGTCGCCGACATCGGCGAGGCCATCCTCGTGCATCGCGCCAGTCAAGGCCGCGCTGGCGCCAAGCGCCAACGCCGCCGCGGCGAGTGATGGAATGCCGATCCCGAGCAAAGCGCGATCGATGAGTCCTATGCAGAGGCCGATCAGCGCGCCGACCAGTGGGAACGCGCGTTGCGCGCGCGCCAAGCCTTGCGGCAGCGCGTCATCCGGTTGGGGCACCGGCAGGCGCGTCAACAGGCCGGCCGCGAGGCGAAGATCGTCGAGCCAGCCCTTGAAGTACGCGACCATCGCCAATTGAGTTTCGCGCTCCATCATATCGTGCCGATCATTTCAGCCGAACCCCGCAGCCCGCAACCATCAGCCAGGCTTCCGAGGCCCGCGCCGCCGTGCGCTGGCCGAGCAGACCGAGCAGATCGCGAAACCGGCGCAATTTTCGGCCCATCGGTACTTCGCCCCAGCCAATCTCGTCGCCGACGACGACGACCGGATACGCCGCCACGCAAAACCCGTCCAGCTGGCGCTCCCACGCGGCCATCAGGTCAGCATCGTCCTGATCGAGGCGATCAGACAGCCACAGCACGAGACTGTCGATGACCGCGCCTGACGGTGCCGGCCGCAAATCGGCGAGCCCCTGCACGATATCGGTCGGAGCTTCCAGCGTCCGCCACACCAAAGGGCGCTCGGCGCGATGGCGCCGCAGCCGCTCCACCATTTCGGCATCATCGGCGTCAGGCCGATAGGTCGCGACGAACACCACGTGGTCGCCCCAGGCGCGTGCGATCTCGACCGCGCGGCGGCTCTTGCCGCTGCGGGTCGGTCCGGTAAGGAAAATCAGCTCAGCCATGCCCGCGATCCGCTGGCTGCAACGTTCCGGCCAGCACGTCCGAAAGGTCGGCCATCTCGGTCAGGATCCCAGCCGCCGCCCGCAACAGCGGCACCGCCATCACGGCGCCGGTGCCCTCGCCGAGCCGCAGCCCGAGGTCGAGATAGGGTTTTGCGTCGAGAGCCTTGAGCAGCAAGGTGTGACCGCGCTCGGCGGAACGATGCGAAAACACGCAATAGCCGCGCGCCGCGGGTTCCAGCCGTACCGCGACCAGCGCCGCCGCGGTTGCGATAAAACCGTCGATGATCACAGGACGGCGGCGCCGCGCACTGCCGAGCACCGCGCCCGCCATCATCGCAATTTCGTAGCCGCCGAATTCCGCCAGCACCTCCAGCGGCGACGTCGCAGCGCTGCGCGCGGCCGCTTTTTCCGCCACCGCGAGCTTGCGCGCGACGCCTGCGGCATCGAGGCCGGCGCCGGCGCCGATGCAATCGGCGAGCGGCGCCGGTGCCAGCCGGTGCATCAGCAGGGCCGCCGACGTCGTATTGCCGATGCCCATTTCGCCGATCGCCACGATGTCGGTGCCGGCATCGATCGCGGTATCAACGATCTCGGCGCCTCGCGTCAGGCAATCGCCGACCTCCTCGGCGGTGAGCGCGGATTCGCGCATGGCGTTGCGACTGCCGCGTCGTATCTTGGCGTCGATCAATTCGGGATGCGCGGCGATCTCCGCATCGACGCCGGCATCGACCACCCACACATCCACCCCAGAGGCTCTCGCAAGCGCGTTGACGCCGGCGCGTCCGGCCAGATAAGTCGCGACCATCGCGCGGGTGACGCTCGATGGATAGAGCGAAACACCCTCCGCGGTAAGCCCGTGGTCGGCGGCGAAGACAAAGACGGCCGCACGCTCCGTGCGCGGCGGCAGCGGGTGCCAAATCAGGCCGAGCTCGACCGCAAGACCTTCCAGTCGGCCGAGCGAACCGAGCGGCTTGGCCTTGCCGTCGATGCGGGCGCGGAATTGCACTTCGAGCGATCGATCGAGCGGTTCGATCCGGCTGGCAGTCAATCCGGCTGATGCTTTGGCTTGCATTTGGCTTGGCTCAACAAAGAAGGACGAAACAGCACGCGCCGACGCCGTGGCGTCGGTCCTGCAGATTGCGGACGACGCTATGGCGATGCACGCTCCCACGCAAGCGCAGACGGATGGCCAATCGTCGGGCATGCCCAGCCGGCTCGCACGGTTGACAATGCGCTTGCCCCCTTCCTATTGAGTCCGGCGATTTGGTTGCAGTGAAGAGGGGACGTGGGTTGCGGAACCTGAATTGCCGAATGCGATCATGAGCGAAGCGATCACCTCGCCGACGCTCGACGTGCTGGTGGTCGGCGGCGGCAGCGCCGCGCTGTGCGCCGCAATCGCCGCGCGGCGCAACGGCGCCTCGGTTCGGATGATCGAATCGGCGCCGGCCGCGCTGCGCGGCGGCAATAGCCGTCACGCGCGGAATTTCCGCCTGATGCACGATCGTCCCGAATGGTACGTGCCCGACAGCTATGGCGAGGACGCCTTCTTCAGGGATCTGCAGCGCGTCACAAAGAGCGCAACCGACGAGCGGCTGGCGCGCATGCTGATCCGCGGCTCCGCCACGATAGCACAATGGCTCGGCGACAACGGCGTACGCCTGCAGGATCCGACCAGCGGCCTGATGAGCTACTCGCGGCGCACGGCCTTCTTCCTCGGCGGCGGCAAGGCCATGATCAACGCGCTCTATGCCACCGCGGCGAAACTCGGCGTGACGATGGGCTATGACAGCGAACTGACAAAACTTGCGTACGGCGCTGATCGCAATTGCGAAGCCGCGATCGCGCATGGTGGCGGCATCGAACGCGTCGTGGCAAAGACGATCGTGCTGTGCTCCGGCGGTCACCAAGCCAATCTCGACTGGCTGCGCGAAAGTTTTGGCGCCGCCGCCGACGGTTTTATGGTTCGCGGAACGCCCTATGACACGGGTTCGGTCTTGCGCCTGTTGCTCGATGCCGGCGCAAAACCGGTCGGCGACCCCGCGCGCTGTCACATGGTGGCGGTCGACGCCAGGGGGCCGAAATTCGACGGCGGCATCGTCACCCGCATCACCGCGATCCCCTACGGCATCGTCGTCGACCGACATAGTCGGCGATTTCACGACGAGGGCGAGGACGCCCGCAAGACGCATTTTGCCAGGTGGGGCGCGCGCATCGCCGGCTGTCCGGGACAAATCGCTTACCTGATCCTGGATGCGAAAGGGTTTGGCCGTGCTCTGCCGACAGCATTGCCGCCGATCCGGGCCGACACCGTCGCCGCGCTTGCAACCATGCTCGGGCTCGATCCGATGGCGCTGGAAACGACGATTGGGGATTTCAATGCCGCCGCTGGTGCTGTCGGGGATCTGCCACCGAACGAGCGTCGTACCACCGGGCTGACCCCGCCGAAATCGCGCGGCGCGGTCCCGCTCAGCGAGCCGCCGTTCGCCGCCTATCCCTTGCGGCCGGGCATCACATTCACGCATTTCGGCGTCGCGGTCGACGAACATCTGCGCGTGGTCGGCAACGACGGCAGGCCCGCGCCAAGCGTATTCGCAGCCGGCATGATCATGGCGGCGAATGTGCTTGGAGAGGGCTATCTCGCGGGCCTCGGCGTCACGCTCTCGGCCGTGTTCGGGCGCATCGCCGGCGAGGAGGCCGCGCGGCAGGCTGCCTCAAACCGCAGCCAGGCGGCCGCATCCGCCGGCAGTCCGAAACGGTAGTGCCGCGGTGCCGCGGCAAAGCCCCGGATCAAAATCCCGGCACGGGCGAAATGGTCGAGCAGATCAATGCCGTTGGCGCTCTCGAACATAGCGAACAGATCGGTGCCGCCGAGCAGCCGGCATCCCGCATCCATGAGGATGCGGTCGAGCCGCCTTCGATCGGCCGCTAGGCGCGTCCGCGTCGCGGCGATCCATGCCGCATCCTGCAGCGCCAAGGTTGCGATCTCGCAGGCAGGACCCGACACCGGCCAGTCGCCGAGCAAACGGCGCCAGGCCGACGCCTCGGGCTCGCAGGCGATCACGAAGCCGACGCGCAGGCCGGCGAGACCGAAAAACTTGCCGAGCGAGCGCAGCACCACGACGCCAACAGGCAGTTCCGGCAGCGCCAGCAACGACAGATCGGGCCGCACGTCCGCAAAGGCTTCATCGACAATCAACCGCCGTCCGCTCGCCGTCCAGGCTCGTGCGAAAGAAGCCAGATCGGTGCGCGCAATCGCGCGGCCATCCGGATTGTTGGGATTGACCACGACCAGCGTCTGAAGGTCGCTGATTTCAGGGTCCGGCAGCGCGGCAAGCTCATGCACCTCGGCGCCCGCATCGTGCCAGGTCGCCGCGTGCGAACCGTAGGTCGGGGCGAGAATACCGACACGGCGATGGCCGGCCATGCGCGGCATCAGGCGGATCGCAAGCTCGGTTCCGGACACCGGCACGATCGCGGCATTCGATGGACATGAGTAGGCAGCCGCGGCCGCGTCAGTCATGGCAGCTATTTCGCTCGCCAAAGGCAAGCGCTGATAGCGCGCGAGCGGGATTGGCGGCACCGGCCAGGCGACGGGATTGATCCCGGTCGACAGGTCGATCCACGGCTGGGGCGTTTTCGGATAGAGCTGCGCCGCGGTATCGATTCGGCCGCCGTGAATGCGCAAGCCCGCTGCCATCTTCCCGATCTCGTCCTGCGAGTGCATGCTGCCATCCATGTTCGATCCGTCCGGCCGCGTCCTGATCCTGATCCTCGCCTTCGGCATCGAAGCCGTGCTGGCCTATCCCGAGGCGGCATTTCGCGCAATCGGTCATCCGGTGTCGTGGATCGGCGCGCTGATCGCCGCACTCGATTCCGGGCTCAACAAGCCGGTGTATTCCCCTGCCCTGCGCCGCGTCGGCGGCGTGGCGACCGTGCTGCTGCTGCTCGCCGGCAGCGTCGCGACCGGCGTTGCGCTCGAAAAGGTCGCGCGCGCTATTCCGTATCTCGGATCAGCGATTCCCATTCTGGCCGCAGCCGCGCTGATCGCCTTCGGTAATCTCGACCGGCATGTCCGCGCGGTCGCAACCGCCCTCCGAACGGACGGTTTGGACGGCGGACGGCGCAGCGTCGCCAAAATCGTCGGCCGCGATCCTGATACGCTTGATGAGCCCGCGATCTGCCGCGCCGCGATCGAGAGCCTTGCGGAGAACGCCTCCGACGGCGTGACCGCGCCGGCGCTGTGGTATCTCGCCGGCGGTTTGCCCGGCATGATCGCCTACAAGGCGATCAACACGGCCGACAGCATGATCGGTCATCTCTCCGAGCGCCACCGCGCCTTTGGCTGGGCGGCGGCAAGGCTCGACGACCTCGTCAACCTGCCGGCGTCGCGGCTGACCGGGCTGATGTTCATCGCCGCCGCGGCAATGGTGCCGGGCGCCTCGGCATCGTCGGCATGGCGGGCCTATTGGCGCGACGCGCGGCTGCATCGCTCGCCCAATGCCGGCTGGCCGGAAGCGGCAATGGCCGGCGCGCTCGGCCTGCGGCTGGCTGGCCCGCGCGTCTATGACGGCATCGTGGTCGACGACCACTGGATGGGCGACGGCCGAGCGGAGGCGACGGCTACGGATATCGATCGGGCGCTGGTGATCTACCGCACAGCCTTCACCGGGACGCTATTGATCGTCGCCGCGATCGGCTTCTTGATCGCCTGAACGCAAGCAATCAGCGCGCGAGGCTGAGCAGTTTGTCGATATCGAGATGCTCAGCGAGATGGGCGGCCAGCGCATCGAGGGTTTGCTCGACCAGTTCCTCATAGGCGAGCGAACTTTTGGGCGCGCCGAGCCGGGCGAGCCAGGCCGCGCGCTGCGCATCGCCGGCGAAGAACCCGTGCAGATACGCGCCGGCGATGCGGCCATCGACCGAGACCGCGCCATCAGGTCGGCCGTCATCGAGCCGCAGCAGCGGGCGCTCTGCGCCGGCGCCGGTGGTCCGACCCATATGCATTTCATAACCGGTCACCGCGACATTGTCGGTGACGGTGTGGCCCTTGACCGCGACCAGCGACTTGTCGCCGGTGAGGTCCGTGGAAACCTCGAGCAGGCCCAGTCCATCGGCCGACCCCGGCGGCCCCTCGATGCCTTGGGGATCAGCGATGCTTTGGCCGAGCATCTGATAACCGCCGCACAATCCCAGCACGCGCCCGCCGCGGCGGGCGTATGCGATGATGTCCGCGTCCCAGCCGCAGGCGCGCAGCGCCGCCAGATCGGCAATCGTCGCCTTCGAGCCGGGCAGGATGATGAGATCGGTGTCAACAGGAAGCGCCGCGCCATTGCGCAACAGCACCAGATCGACGCCTAGCTCCAGCCGCAGCGGATCAAGATCGTCGAAATTGGCGATGTGTGGCAGCACCGGCACGACGATGCGGACGCGACGCCCGGCGGTATCGGGCACGGGCGCCGGCCCGGCTCCAAGCCCAACAACATCCTCGGCCGGCAGCCGATGCGCGTCGCGAAAATGCGGCACCAGCCCGAGCGGCGCCCAGCCAGTGCGCTCGGCCACGAACGTCATGCCCGTTGCAAACAAGGTGGGATCGCCGCGCATCTTGTTGACAATAAAGCCCACGATCAGTTTGCCGTCCTCGGGATCAATCACCGCCTGGGTGCCGCACAGGCTTGCGATCACCCCGCCGCGGTCGATGTCGCCGATCAGCACCACCGGTGCGTCGGCGGCGCGCGCAAACCCCATATTGGCGATGTCGTTGGCGCGCAGATTGACCTCCGACGCCGAGCCCGCGCCCTCGACCAGCACGATGTCGCATTGCGCGCGAATTCTTGCAAAACTATTGAGCACGTAGGGCATCAGCTCCGCCTTGCGGGACTGATATTCGCGCGCGCGGGCGTTGCCGAACACGCGTCCCTGCACCACGATCTGCGAACCAACATCGCTTTGCGGCTTCAGCAGCACCGGATTCATGTCGACCGATGGCGCAACCCGCGCGGCGCGCGCCTGCAACGCCTGGGCGCGGCCGATCTCGCCGCCGTCCTCGGTGACGGCCGCGTTGTTCGACATGTTCTGCGGCTTGAAGGGACGCACGGCGAGGCCGCGACTGGTCAGCAGGCGGCACAAGCCCGCGACGATCAGCGATTTGCCGACGTCGGAGCCGGTGCCCTGGAACATGAGCCTCCGCGCGGTCATCAGAACTCGATGCCGGCCTGGGTCTTCACGCCGGCTGCAAAATGATGCTTCACCGCACCCATCTCGGTGACGAGATCGGCCGCCTCGATCAGCGCCGGCTTGGCGTTGCGGCCGGTGACGATCACATGCAGCCCGTCACGCCGCGCGGTCAGCCGCGCCACCACTTCATCGAGCGGCAGATAGTCGTAACGAAGCGCGATGTTGAGTTCGTCGAGCACGACGAGGCGGATGGCCGGATCGTCCATCAGGCCCAGCGCGATGCCCCAGGCGCGCTGGCAGGCGGCGATGTCGCGCGCCTTGTCCTGGGTCTCCCACGTAAACCCCTCGCCGGCGGTGTGCCAGACCACGCGGTCGCCGAACGATTCGAGCGCGGCCTGCTCGCCGGTCGCCCTGCCCTTGATGAACTGCACCACGCCGACCCGCCAGCCATGACCGAGCGCCCGAAGCGCAAGGCCGAAGGCCGCCGTCGACTTGCCCTTGCCGGGGCCGGTGTTGACCATCAGCAGGCCTTTTTCGATCGACTTCGACGCCTCTTCGGCGTCCTGGACCTGCTTGCGCTTGACCATCTTGGCGCGATGGCGCTCGGCTTCGTCGGTGTCGGTCGGGCTCATGGTGTCCTGCAGTGTGGTTCCACGCTGGCGCCGACAGGACCACAGGGAGGCCGTCCCGGCAACCTGCCCGCGCTCTATCAGCCGCAAGGGTTGACTCCACCGGCTTTCCGGCTGATTGAATCGGATAGCCGATGGTGTCCAGTCTTCGGACCGGACTAAGAGGGAATACCGGGCGCGGCAAATTTCGGGACGTTCCCGGATTGGCGCGAAGCCGGAGCTGCCCCCGCAACTGTGAGCGGAAAGCCTGCACCTGATGCCACTGGGTCGTTGACCCGGGAAGGTGGTGCCGGCGTTGACCCGTGAGCCAGGAAACCTGCCGTCGCCTGCCCTATTCGCCATTCCGGACGGGGCGTCCCGGAGTGAGGAGGTTGGTCGAACGGAGTGCAGGTCCGTTCGCCGCTTGTCTAGTCGCCGCCCTTCGGCGGCTTCTATCCGTTGACGGACTTCAAAGTGGACCAATCTGCGCTCGACCCGCCTCGCGACGAGGCCATTGTTGCATCCGAAGCTCCATCCGACATCGCGGTGACCATGCATGTCTGCGTCACCTGTCGTGGCCAGGATGTTGGCGGTGAAGACCGCGAAACCGCGCCGCGCGCCGGCCGCAGGCTGCATGACGCGCTGGCCGACGCGCAGCGCCGCGAGGGCGGCCCGCCCCGCTTTCGCATCGTCGAGGTCGAGTGCCTCTCCAACTGCAATCGCGGTTGCAGCGTCGCCCTCAGCGGACCGGGGCGCTGGACTTACGTTTATGGCGATCTCAGCCCGGCCCTGGTCGACGAGCTGCTCGCCGGCGCCGCGCGTTATGCGGTCACCGCTGACGGACTGGTGCCATGGCGGGAACGTCCGACGATCTTCCGCAAGGGCGTGATCGCGCGCATCCCGCCAGCCCCGAAGCCGGTTTAGGAAAAATTCTCATGTCGATCGAAAAAGTCCCCGTCACCATCATCACCGGCTTCCTCGGCGCGGGAAAGACCACGCTGGTGCGCCATCTGATGCAGAATCCGCAAGGGCGCCGGCTCGCGATCCTGGTCAACGAGTTCGGCGACCTCGGCATCGACGGCGAAATCCTGAAAAGTTGCGCCGACGCCAATTGCCCCGAGGATGCCATCGTCGAGCTCACCAATGGCTGCCTGTGCTGCACGGTCGCCGACGATTTCATTCCAACCATCGCGGCGCTGCTAGCGCGGCCGCAGCCGCCCGAGCACATCCTGATCGAAACCTCGGGGCTCGCGCTGCCAAAACCGCTGCTGAAGGCCTTCGAATGGCCAGACCTGCGATCGCGCATCACGGTCGACGGCGTGATTGCGGTTGCGGACGCCGAGGCGGTTGCCGATGGGCGCTTCGCGCCCGATCTCGCGGCCATCGCGCGGCAGCGGCTTGCCGACAGCAGCATCGATCACGACACCCCGCTCGGCGAAGTGTTCGAGGATCAGGTCGCCTGCGCCGACATCGTCATCCTCAACAAGGCCGACCTCGTCACTCCCGACCGTCTCGCGCAGGCGCGAAAGACCGTGCTGGCCGAGGCGCCGCGCAACATTCCAGTGCTGGACGTTATCGAAGGCCGCGTCGATCCGCGCGTCGTGCTCGGCCTCGGTGCGGCGGCAGAAAACGATCTCGACGCGCGGCCGAGCCATCACGAGGATCACGACGCCCATGATCACGACGATTTCGAGACCATCGTGGTGACGCTGCCATCAGACGCCAATGCCGAGACGATTGTGGCAAGGATGGAGATGATCGCGCGCGACCACAGCGTCTTGCGCGCCAAGGGTTATGTCGCCATCGCGGGGAAACCGATGCGATTGTTGGTGCAGGGCGTCGGCACCCGCGTGCGCGCGCAGTTCGACCGGCCTTGGCGCGCCGACGAAGAACGCATCTCGCGGATCGTCGTGATCGGCGAACGCGGCATCGATCATGGCGCGATCACCGCTGTGCTGACGGGGTGACGCATGCACATCCTGCTGCGGGAACGGCATGGATTTGAGGAGACCGCCGCCGCCGAGGATCTCGGCCAGGCGCCGGCGGACCTCGTCGTGCTGTCGTTTGCCGATAGCGATCTCAGCGCCTTCGCGGCGGCGTGGCGCGGCGGACGCGCGACGCTGCCCGGGCTGCGGCTGGCCAATTTGCGCCGCCTGACCCATCCGCTTTCGGTCGATCTCTACATCGAGAAGACCCTGTCGGGCGCCCGCGGCATTCTCATTCGCCTGCTCGGCGGCGTCGATTACTGGCGTTACGGCATCGAGCAGGTCAGCGCGATGGCGGCGGCCCAGGGAATAGCGCTGGCCGTCGTGCCCGGCGACGGCAGGCCCGATCCGCGGCTCGACGCGGCGTCGAACCTGCCGCCGTCGACGCTGCGCCGGCTGAAATCGCTCTGCGACAGCGGCGGCGCGGATAGCGCGCGCGCCGCGCTGGCGCAACTCGCGCTCGCTGCCGGCCTGCGGGCGGTGCCGCCGGTCGCCCGCGCAGGACTGGCGCGCCACGGCTTTTATGCTCCGGGCAAGGGTGTAATCGAGCCAGCCGATCTCGACATTGCGGCCGGCGGCGCGGCGATCGTGCTGGTGGTGTTCTATCGCGCCATTCTCGCGGCCTCCGACACCGATCCGGTCGATCGGCTGATCGGCGAATTTTCCCGCCGCGGCGTCAGGCCGATCGGCCTGTTTGCCACCAGCCTGAAAGATCCGGAAAGCGACGGCTGGTTGCGGCAATGGATCGGGAAAATCGCGCCTGACGTGATCATCAACGCGACCGCGTTTTCGGCGCGCGGCGATGGCGGCGCTGGCCCACCCTTCGATGTTGTCGATGCGCCCGTGTTGCAGGTGGCGCTTTCGGGCTCGACCCGTGAGCTGTGGGCCGAGGCCGACCGCGGGCTGTCGCCGTCCGACCTTGCGATCCACGTCGTGCTGCCGGAACTGGACGGCCGCCTGTTCGCCGGCGTCGCCTCGTTCAAGCAGGTCGAAACCACCGATCCCGAACTGGGCTACGCCCGCACGATTCATCGCGGCGACGACGACCGCATCAGTGCCGTCGTCGGGCGCGCGCTGGCCTGGCTTTCGCTGCGGCGAACCGCGCACGCCGACAAGCGCGTTGCCGTCGTGCTGTCGGCCTATCCGGGACGCGAGGACCAGATGGCGCACGCCGTCGGCCTCGACGCGCCCGAGAGCACCATCGAGGCACTGAATTTCCTCCGCGATGAAGGTTACGCGATCGCCAACCCACCGGTCGACGGCACAGCGCTGATCGACCGCCTGAAAGCAGAGGCCATCCGCTGGCCGCTGCAAAGCTACCGTGCCGCCCTCGCCGGCCTTGACCCGGCGATGGTCGTCGACCTCGCGTTGCAATGGGGAACGCCGGAAAGCGACGGGGCATTCGACAACGGTGATTTCGTCTTCAAGGCGATCCATTGCGGGCATGCGCTGATTGCAGTGCAGCCGGAGCGCGGCCAGCGCGCCGATCGCGCCGCCGAATATCACGATCCCCGGCGATCGCCGCGGCACGCTTACGTCGCGTTCTATCTGTGGCTCCGTCATGCCGTCAAATGCGACGCGCTGATCCATATGGGCGCCCATGGCACGCTGGAATGGCTGCCGGGAAAATCGGTGGCGCTGTCGTCGGCGTGCTGGCCCGAGGCGTTGCTCGGTCCGACGCCCGTGATCTATCCCTTCATCGTCAACAATCCCGGCGAGGCTGCGGCCGCGAAACGCCGGCTCGGCGCCGTCACCATCGGACACATGACGCCGCCGATCAGTGCCGGCAAATTGCCCTCGGGACTGCACACGATCGAACGCCTGCTCGACGAATATTCCGTCGCCGAGGGCCTCGATCCCCGCCGGCGCGAGCGGCTGGCGCGCGCCATCATCGACACCGCAGCCGAATCCGGCCTCGATCGCGACAGCGGCCTTTCCGACACGATGACGCCGCGCGAGGCCGTGGTACGGCTCGATAGTTTTGTCTGCGACGTCAAGACCACGCTGGTCGCCGACGGCCTCCACGTCTTCGGTCGCGTGCCGGTCGCGGATCAGGCCGCAATGCCGTTCGAAGCCTGCGCCTTGGGCGAACGCACCGCCCTGCTCGCCGCACTCGACGGCAAGCATGTCTCGCCGGGACCTGCGGGCTCACCATGGCGCGGACGGCGCGACGTGCTGCCGACGGGGCGCAATCTCTTCACCATCGACACCCGCGCGGTGCCAAGCCGCAGCGCCACCGAACAGGGCGAACGTCTCGCCGACGCCTTGCTAACCCGCCATCTGCAGGATCACGGCGACTATCCACGCAACGTCATGCTGGACCTCTGGGGCTCGGCGACCATGCGCACCGCCGGCGAGGAATTTTCTATGGCGCTGCGCCTGATGGGCGTGGCACCCGTGTGGGACACGACCTCAGACCGCGTCACCGGCTTCGACGTGATCACGCTGGCCGTGCTCGGGCGGCCACGGATCGATGTAACGCTGCGTATTTCCGGCCTGTTCCGGGATGTGTTTTCGACCCTGCCAGTGATGTTCGAGCAAGCGGCGGCGGCCCTGGCCGCGCGCGACGAGCCGGATGAGGAAAATCCCTATCGTGCCGCCGCCGGCCCGCGCGTGTTCGGGCCCGCGCCCGGCGACTATGGTGTCGGCGTCGTCGAGACGGTCACCGAGTTTACGCCTGCAACAGCCGAGGACGTCGGCGAAGCCTGGCTCGCGGCCAGCGCCTTTGCCTATGGCGGCGCCCGGGACGGCATTGCCGCGCGTGCGGCGCTGGAAAAACGCACCGCCCTCAGCGATACGTTCGTCCACCCCCAGGATCTGCCCGAGACCGACCTCCTGACCGCGCCAGATTTTGCTGCGCACGAAGCCGGCTTCGCCGCTGCGTCGCGCAAACTCGGCGGCGCTACGCCCGCGCTTTACCACGCCGACACATCTAACCCCGATGCGCCGCGCATGCGGACGCTGCCGGAGGAGATCGCGCGCGTGGTTCGCGGGCGTGCCGCCAACCGGCGCTGGCTCGAGGGCCAGATGCGGCACGGCTTTCGCGGCGCCGCCGAAATCGCCTCCACGCTCGACCAGATGGCGCTGTTTGCGCATCTGGCCGGCGCGGTCGCGAGCCATCACTTCGATCTGTATTACGGCGCAACGCTTGGCGACGACGAGGTGCGTCAGTTCATCGAACGGGCAAATCCGGAAGCAGCAGCCGCCATGCGGCAGCGCTTCCAGCAGATGCGGGACGCCGGCTATTGGACGACGCGGCGCAACAGCGCGGTCGAGACGATTGCGGTCGCATCGACCGGCGCGGGGGTTCGGTCATGAGTTACGCCTACGAAAAGGACGGCGCCGCGATCTACCGCCGCTCGTTTGCGGTCATCCGCGCCGAGGCGAAGCTGGACCACCTCGCTGCCGCCGATGAAAAGGTCGTCGTGCGCATCATCCATGCCAGCGGCATGGTCGATATCGTCGACGACATCGTGTTTTCGAAGGCGTTCAGTGCCGCCGCCGCGGCGGCATTGCGTGCCGGCGCGCCGATCTTTTGCGATGCCCAGATGGTGGCGCATGGCATTACGCGAACGCGGCTGCCGGCCGACAATGCCGTGATCTGCATGCTGTCCGACCCGCGCGTGCCGTCGCTTGCCGCAGCCCACGACACGACCCGGAGTGCCGCGGCGGTAGATCTGTGGCGGAAGCAATTGGCGGGATCAGTCGTGGTGATCGGCAATGCGCCGACCGCGCTGTTCCGCCTGCTCGAAATCCTTGATGAACCCGGCGTCGCGCCGCCGGCCGCGGTGATCGGCATGCCCGTGGGATTCGTGGGCGCCGCCGAATCCAAGGAGGCGCTGCGCGCCTGTGAACGCGTGCCAAGCGTCATCGTGCGCGGCCGGCGCGGCGGCAGCGCCATGGCGGCCGCCGCCCTTAATGCAGTTGCGAGCGAAACCGAATGAGCGCGCCAGCCATCATCTACGGCATCGGCCTCGGCCCCGGCGATCCGGAGTTAATCAGCGTCAAAGCTGCGCGGCTGATCGCGAGCACCGGCGTGATCGCTCATTTCCGAAAGCCCGGACGGCCCGGCAACGCCCGCACTTTGGTTGAGGGCATGCTCGCACCCGGGGTGATCGAGGAAGCCCTGGAATATCCCGTCACCACCGAGATCGCGCTGGAAGACCCGGCCTATGGCGACACGCTGCGATCCTTCTACGACGATTGCGTGCGGCGGCTGCTGGCCCATGTCACTGAGGGTCGCGACGTCGCCGTGCTCTGCGAGGGCGATCCATTCCTCTATGGCTCCTTCATGCATCTGCACAGCCGTCTCACCGGCCGCGCGCCGATCGTGGTGGTGCCCGGCATTTCCGGCATGTCCGGCTGCTGGACCGCTAGCGGCGTGCCCATTACCTTTGGCGACGACGTGCTGACCGTGGTGCCGGCGACGCTGGACGAGGCGAGCCTGCGCGAACGCCTGCGGTCGATCGATGCGCTGGTCGTGATGAAGCTCGGCCGCAATCTGCCAAAGGTGCGCCGCGCGCTGTGCGCCGCGGGTCTTACGGAGCGGGCCGTCTATGTCGAGCGCGGCACCATGGCCGGCGAAAAGGTGATGCGGCTCGCCGACAAGACCGACGACGAGGCGCCCTATTTCTCAATGATACTGGTCCACGGCCGCGGGCGGCGGCCATGAGCGGCTGGCTCGCCATCGCCGGCCTCGGGCCGGGAGCTGCGCAGCTGATCACGCCGGAGGTGACGCAGGCGCTCTCCGAGGCCTCCGATCTCGTCGGCTATGGACCCTATGTCGCGCGCGTGCCGGCGCGCCCCGGTTTGACTTGCCACGGCTCCGACAATCGCGAGGAGCTCGATCGCGCTAGTCTCGCGCTACGGCTCGCGGCACAGGGCAAACGAGTCGTTGTGGTCTCCTCGGGCGACCCCGGCGTGTTCGCGATGGCGGCCGCCGTGTTCGAGGCGATCGATGCCGGCGATCCCGCATGGCGCGATCTCGACATCCGGGTGCTGCCCGGCATTAGCGCGATGTTCGCCGCCGCAGCGCGGATTGGCGCCCCGCTCGGGCATGATTTCTGTGCCATCAACCTGTCGGACAATCTGAAACCGTGGGAGCTGATCGAGCGCCGGCTGCGGCTGGCGGCGCAGGCTGGTTTCGTGATTGCGCTCTACAATCCGCTTTCGAAAGCGCGCCCCTGGCAGCTCGGCCGCGCCTTGGAGCTGCTGCGCGGGGAATTGCCTGATAGCGTTCCCGTGATATTCGCAAGCGCCGTCAGCGATGCCGGGGAGACGATCGATACGACGACGTTGCGTGATGCGATGGCCGATCGAGCCGATATGCGCACGCTGGTGCTGATCGGGTCGTCGCAGACGCGGCTGATCGCGCGCTCCGGCCGCCCCGCTTTCGTTTATACGCCACGCTCGGCCGGAGCTGCATCATGACCGAGCCAATGCAGCACCTCGTCGACGGTCTCGACTTTTTGCCGCGCCGGGACAAAAGGCCGGCGGATCATTATCACCGGCAGCGCCAGTTCGCGCGCAACGTCGATTTTCGCCGAAACCTGATTGCCGCCGGCGTTCTTGGCCACGATCATGTCGGCGCAAAATTTCGTCAGCATGGCGCGCTCGCCGGCGCGGTCGAACGGTCCGCGCGCCACCACCATTTCGGCATCGCGCAACGGCAACGGCGCGCGCGGCGGATCGACCAGCCGGACCAGATAAGCGTGCTGTGGATGCGGGGCGAATGCCGCAAGATGCTGCCGCCCGATGCCGAGAAACACCCGACGCGGCGCGGCGCCGAGGGCTGCGGCCGCAGCCCCGATATCGTCGACCTCGATCCAGCGGTCGCCGGCGACCGCCTGCCAGGGCGGGCGCTCCAGCGCCAGCAACGGCACATTGGCGGCGGCGCAGGCGGCAATCGCATGCGAGCTCATTTGCGCGGCGAAGGGATGCGTGGCGTCAACGACGCGCGCGATGTTTTCGGCCATGAGGTAATGTTTCAGGCCGTCGATGCCGCCGAACCCGCCGACGCGCCAGGCAATCGGAGGTTTCGCCGGATTTTCGGTGCGGCCGGCATAGGACAATACCGCGTAGATGCGGGGATCTTTTGCCACCACTTGCGCGAGCCGGTTGGCCTCGGCCGTGCCGCCGAGGATCAGCACGCGCAATCGTGTCGCCAGGGAGGATGTCATGGCGGGCAGCGATGACATGCCGGCGCCCTGGTTGTCCATTGTCGGGATCGGCGAGGACGGGCTCGACGGGCTGTCGGCGGCGGCGCGCGAACGGCTCGCGGGCGCGGAACTGGTCGCCGGCGGGGCACGGCATTTGGCGCTGGTGGCATCCCTGGGCAAGCCGACGCTGGCCTGGGAGAGCCCGTTCGCCGCCTCGATCCCAATGCTGCTCAGGCATCGCGGCAAACGCGTGGTCGCGCTGTGCTCGGGCGACCCGTTCTGGTACGGCGCGGGTTCGGTGATCGCCGACGCCATCCCGGCGGCCGAGACGACCGTGGTGCCGGCGCCGTCGAGTTTCGCGTGGGCCGCTTCGCGGCTGCGCTGGCGGCTGGAAGAAACCGTCACGCTCGGCCTGCACGCACGACCGCTGGCCTTGCTGCGCCCGCATTTGCGGACCGGTGCACGCCTGATCGTGTTGCTGCGCGACGGCGCAGCAGCGGCACAGGTCGCGGCCTATCTCAGCGGATTGGGCTTTGGGCCATCGCGCCTCACCATACTCGAAACGCTTGGCGGCCCGCGCGAGCGCATCCGCACCGCGACGGCCGCGGCGTTCGTCTTTGACGATGTCAACGCCCCGGTGGCGATCGCGATCGAGGCCGTCGCGGCGCCCGGCGCACACGTCATCCCGCGCGTGGTCGGATTGCCGGATGAATTATTCGCCCATGACGGTCAACTGACAAAACGCGAGATTCGCGCGGTCAGCCTGTCGACGCTGGCGCCACGCGGTGGCGAATTGTTGTGGGATGTCGGCGCGGGCGCAGGCTCCATCGGCATCGAATGGCTGCTCGCCCATCCCGCCAATCGCGCCATCGGCATCGAGGCGCGCGAGGACCGGCTGCAAAATGCCCGCGCCAATGCGGATTCACTCGGCGTGCCACATCTCGATCTCCGGCTTGGCACCGCGCCCGATGCGCTGAAAGGGCTGCCGACGCCGGACGCGGTATTCGTCGGCGGTGGCGCCAGCCGGGACGGCGTGCTCGATGCGGCATGGCAGGCGTTGCCGCCAGGCGGGCGGCTGGTGGTCAATTCCGTGACATTGGAAACCGAGGCGATCCTGATCGGCTGGCAGGCCCGCCATGGCGGCGCCTTGCTGCGGCTGTCGATCGAGCGCGCCGACCCGGTCGGCGGCCTCACCGGCTGGCGTCCGGCGATGCCGGTGGTGCAATGGAGCGTGACCAAATGAGCCGGCTGGTCATAGGCGTGGGTTTTCGCGACGAGGCCAGCGCCCGGTCGATTGGCGAAGTCGTGACCAACGCCAGCGCCCAGGCCGCCATGCCGGGCGCGGCGAGCCTGCTTGCCGTGCTCGAAGACAAGGCCGCGCATCCCGGCCTGATTGCGGCGGCGCAAACCGCGCAGCTTGCGATCGAGACGGTCGCCGCGGGGGCGATCGGCGTGGCCGATGCACACGTCGCCACGCGATCGGCGCAGGTGAAGAAATATCGCGGCGTCGGCAGCGTTTGCGAAGCGACCGCGCTCGCCGCCGCCGGCGAAGGCGCGCGCCTCGTCGTCACCCGGATCGTATCGGCCGATCGAACGGCTACCGCCGCCGTCGCCCTTGTCGAGGATAGAGCGCCATGACCGTCCATTTCATCGGCGCTGGCCCCGGCGCGCCCGATCTCATCACCGTGCGTGGCCAAAATCTGGTGGCGCGCTGTCCGGTGTGCCTGTTTGCGGGATCGCTGGTGCCGCGCGAAATCATCGCGCTGTGCCCACCCGGCGCACGGGTAGTCGACACCGCGCCGCTCGACCTCGACGCGATCACCGGCGAATTCGTTGCAGCGAATGACGTTGGCCTCGACGTGGCACGGCTGCATTCCGGCGATCTCTCGGTGTGGAGCGCGATGGGCGAGCAGATCCGAAGGCTCGAAAGCCACGGCATTCCCTACACCGTCACGCCGGGCGTGCCCTCCTTCGCCGCCGCCGCCGCCGTGCTCGGACGCGAACTAACCCTACCGGGCGTGGCGCAAACCGTGGTGCTGACCCGAACCTCCGGCCGCGCCTCGGCGATGCCGGCGGGAGAAAGCCTTGCCGTCTACGCCTCAACCGGCGCGACGCTGGCGATCCATCTGTCGATCCATGTGCTCGACGAGGTGACGGCGACACTGATGCCGCATTACGGCGCCGACGGCGCCGCAGCCGTGGTGGTGCGCGCGAGCTGGCCGGAGCAGTTGATCATTCGCGGCGCGCTGTCGACCATCGCCGCCAAGGTGCGGGCCGCAAACGTCGAGCGCACCGCGCTGATCCTGGTCGGACCGGCGCTCGCCGCGCAGGATTTCGCCGACAGCGCTCTGTATGATGCAAATTACGATCGCCGGTTCCGGCCGTCAGCGGAGGACAGGCGTGGCGGGCAATAACGCACCGGGACTCATCATCGCAGCACCCGCCTCCCACAGCGGCAAGACCACGCTGACGCTTTCGCTGCTCGCCGCGCTGCGCCGCCGCGGCCGCATCGTGCAGCCCTATAAATGCGGTCCCGACTATATCGATCCAGCTTTCCACACGCTGGCCGCCGGCCGCGCCTCGTTCAACCTGGATTCCTGGGCGCAGGGACGCGACCGGTTCGAGGCGCTGCTGGATGCCGGCTACGATGCAGACATCTGCATCGCCGAGGGCGTGATGGGGCTCTTCGACGGCGTCGCCACGCCGGGCGCCTGGGGCAACGGCTCGACCGCCGATATTGCCGCGGCAACCGGCTGGCCGGTGGTGCTGGTGCTCGATGTCTCCGGTCAGGCGCAATCCGCAGCGGCGGTCGCACTTGGTTTTGCGCGCTATCGCGAGGACGTCGCGATCGCCGGCGTCATCCTCAACAAGGTCGCGAGCGCGCGCCATGCCGCGCTGGTTCGCGACGGGTTTTCACGGAGCGGTGTTGCCGTGTTCGGCGCGATCGGACGTGACGACGGGCTGACCCTGCCCGAGCGCCATCTCGGACTGGTCCAGGCGCAGGAAGACTCTTCGCTGGCTGGAAAGCTCACGGCGCTGGCCGATCTGGTCGAGCGCGATCTCGATCTGGCGGCGCTCGAAGCGGCGGCTCGTCCGACGCGGCGCCAACCGCGTACGGCGACACCTCGCCTCCTTCCACCCGGGCAACGGGTCGCGCTGGCGCGCGACGCGGCGTTTTCTTTCATCTATCCGCATCTGGTAGCGGGCTGGCGCGCGGCGGGCGCCGAGATCGTCCCCTTCTCGCCGCTCGCCGACGAACCGCCCGACCCTTCCTGCGATGTCGCCTGGCTTCCCGGCGGCTATCCGGAATTGCACGCCGGCCGGCTCGCCGCCGCGTCACGCTTCGCCGACGGAATCCGCGCCTTCGCGCAGAACCATCCGGTGCATGGCGAGTGCGGCGGCTACATGACGCTCGGCGCGGGGTTGATCGACGCCGGCGGGACCCGTCACGCGATGCTGGGACTGCTCGGGCTCGAGACCGACTTTGCGCAGCGCCGTTTGCATCTCGGCTACCGGACCGCGACGCTGCTTGCGGCCATTCCGGGGCACGCCCCGGGAAGCGTGCTGCGCGGCCATGAATTCCACTATGCCCGTGTGGTGGCGCAGCCCGACCAGCCGCTGGCCGAGATCTGCGATGCCACTGGCGCCGGCACGGCGGAAACCGGCGGCCGGCGCGGCCGCGTCACCGGAAGCTTTTTCCATATGGTCGACGCGGCAGAGGCTCGGTCATGACGGCGGACCAACCGACTTCGTCCGGCAGCATCGCCCTGGTCGGCGGCGGTCCCGGGGACGTCGATCTGCTGACGCTGCGCGCGGTGGAGCGGCTGCGCGCAGCCGACGTGATCCTTTACGACGACCTCGCCGGCGACGAAATTCTGTCGTTCGCGCGTCCCGACACCGAACTGGTCGCGGTCGGCAAGCGCGCCGGCCATCCCTCGCCGAAACAGCAGGAGGTCAACCGGCTGATGATCGGCTATGCCAAACTCGGCAAGCGCGTGGTCCGGATCAAGTCCGGCGATCCCTCGATCTTCGGTCGCGCCGACGAAGAGATTGTCGCCGCGCGCTCAGCCGGCGTGCCGATCGAAATCGTGCCCGGGGTCACCACGGCGACCGCGGCGGCGGCCTATTTGTGCGCTCCGCTCACCAAACGAGGGGTGGCGCGCCGGCTCCAGATGGTCACCGGCCACGACGCCGACGGCCAACTGCCGGCCGACCTCGATATCGCCGCACTGGCCGATCCTGCTGCCACGACCTGCGTATTCATGGGCAAGGCGACCTTCGCTGGCCTGGCTGAGCGGTTGATCGCCCATGGGCTGTCGCGGGAGACGCCGACGGTAGTGCTCGAAAACTTGGGCACGCCGCTCACTCAGGTGACGGCGGGAACGCTCGCGGAAATCGCAACCCGCCTCGCTGCGGAAAAACCGCGTGGCCCGTGCATGATCCTCTATGGCGCAGCGTTTGCCGGGGTCGGCAAGGACCCGACCGGAGCGGCGCCTAATACCGCGCGACCACCGGCCCGCCCCAGTTGAACTTCACATTCATGCCGGTGATCAGGCGACGTAGAACTCGACGCTTTTCGCCAAAGAGGAACCGGACTGGTCCTGCGCCTGCAGCAAATAAGCGCCACCCGGAAACGTGTTCGGAAGCTGAATGGAAAGCGGACCGGTCCCGGAGGCCGATGTAACCGGGCTCGGCATAGGCTTGCCGCTGGTCTTGTTCACCAGCACGACCTGCGAACCCGCAGGCAGGTTTTCGTATTGCGCGGAGATCGAATATCCGAGGATGGATTGGAAATTGATGATCGGTGAGGCCATTTCAAAACCCTGCATCCCAGAATTGATCTTCTCGCCAACGCCATCCGGACTTGTCGGTTCCAGCATCGGACAAGAAAAACGCGCGCCAGCGCCATTGTCCCAGCTTGGTGCAACCGTGTTGCATAAAATCATCATCCAATTTTCAAATTTCGACTTCTCCCGGAATTCTTTTGACTGTGTAACGACCTGTGCCGTTAGGTGGATGCGCTGGGCCTTAGGAATCGTTGTCATGCTCGATGCAGTCACCGCGCTGTTTGGCGTCATAAGCGTCGGAATATTCATCGCCCACGCCGTCGACGGCTATTGGTCGCGCTGACAGGCGCCTGTTCCGCTTCGCACCCGCCTCCTCGCACCGCGCAATCGATTTTCGGCCCTCGCGAGCTTCCGCCCCGTCGCTTCTTGGCGCGCGTCGCCCCCTGTTGATAACCCGCCTCTCCGTTTGCGGCCGGCGTGACAGGGCCTTCCCGCGTGTTATCGACGGGCAAGATTAGCCCGGCCCAACACGGAACAACCACCATGCGGATCACCCTGGTCGGCTCCCGCCATTTTGGCGTGACCACCCTGAACATGCTGCGCCAACATGGCGTCGACATCGTCAGGGTCGTGGTCGCCGATGCCGAAGACCGGCTGGCGGCCGCGGCCCGCGACGCCGGGATCGAGGTCGTGGTGCAGGCCAATCCCAGGCTCGTCGTCGCCTCCGAAATCGCCGACGGGACCGACCTGATCGTGACCGCGCATAGCCACGCCCGGATCGGCTCCGACGCGCTGGCCGCCGCGAGACTGGGCGGTATCGGCTATCATCCCTCGCTGCTGCCGCGCCACCGCGGCATCGCCGCGGTGGAATGGACCATCCGGGAAGGCGATCCGATCGCCGGCGGCACCGTGTATCATCTCGCCAACCGCATGGATGCCGGCGCCATCGCCGCCCAGGAATGGTGTTTTGTGAAAAAAGGCGAGACCGCCCGCGAATTATGGGAGCGCGCACTGGCGCCGCTCGGCCAAAAATTGCTCGGCGAAGTCATCGACTACGCGAAAGCCCATGACAGCCTGCCCGCCAGGCCGCAGGACGAGCAATTTGCGACCAAGGCGCCTGCGCTTTCGGAGTAGAATAATACCGCAGTCCATGCCGACCCGGATTTCCACCCGAGGCACCGAATTTTTGTTCCCTTTGAGGGAACCTTTCGCTGCATCAAAATATTGATTTGGCTGGAACTTCCTGCGTTGTTGCAGCGCGGCAAATTTTGGACACAATGTGCCCGGATAAGCCCCTCATCACGCAAAAATCGGGGATTTGATTCATGCGCCACAATCGCATTACTACCGTATTTCTCGCTTCTACTCTTGCCGCCGCCTTCACCGCTCCCGCGCTGGCCCAGTCACCCTATGATGGGGTCTGGAGCGTGACGGTAGTGACAAAAAGCGGCAGCTGCGAGCCGCAGACACGCTCGACGCTGATGGTCTCGGACGGTAAGGTTTCCGCCTCCGGTGCCGACGTCACCGGCAGCATCGGACGGGAAGGTCTCGTCCGGGTTTCAATCGGTGGTGCATATGCGAATGGCCAGCTCAGCGGCAATGGCGGATCGGGGAAATGGAACGGAGCCTCTGCAGGCATCCCGTGCAGCGGCCGCTGGGAAGCCGCCCGCCAGTAAATCTGGCGGAACCGCTGCCGCCATTCTACGACGGCTGATCTTCGCCGTCGTCACGTTGCTGGTAGCGATGGTATCCGGCTCTGCGAGTTACGCCCAAGCCGGTCCGTTCGCCGGCATGGCCGGCAACTGGTCCGGCGGCGGCGGCGTCACCCTTGACGACGGATCCTCCGAGCGGCTTCGATGCCGCGCGACCTATGCCGTCGGCGCCGGCGGGACCGGCCTCAACCTGTCGCTGGTTTGCGCCAGCGACAGCTACAAATTCGATCTCAGGGCCGATGTCATCTCCGATCGCGGCAGACTGTCCGGCTCCTGGAGCGAGACCAGCCGCGGGGTCAATGGCATCCTGGAAGGCCAGGGCGCCAACGGCAATTTTCAAGTGCTTGCCAACGCGCCCGGATTTGTCGCCAACATCTCGCTTTCGACCCGCGGCAACCGGCAAACGATTGGCATCCGCTCCGAGGGCTCGTTCAGGGGCGCCAACATTACGCTGTCGCGCTATTAGCCTCCGTTTCGGCCCTTCCCTGGCCCTCGCTAGCTCTCCTGTTTCGGCCGCGCCAGGCGGGCCGCGGTTTCCTTCATGGTCTTGGCGACCAGCAGCGCCTGCTCCTTGGTCAGGGCAAAATCCTGCACGCCCTTATCCGTGGTTAGCGACAGCACCATGATGTGGGGCTCCTGCTCGGGCCAACCGGTGGCAAATGACCTGACGAAATCGGCTGATGTCGATCGCTTGGAGGTGTTCATCTCGATAGCTTCCTATGCACCCGGCACGAAGGCCGTGACTTCGATTTCGACCTTGGCGCGTTCATCGACCAGGCCTGCGATATAGAGCAGCGTCGAGGGCGGAAAATTCTTTCCGAGCGTCTCGCGCCAGGCCGCGCCGATGCCGGGGCCGGCGGCCTCATATTCGGCGCGACTGGTCAAATACCAGGTCAGCCGGACGATGTGCTGGGGACCCGCGCCGGCTTCCGCCAACAGCTTGATGATGCGACGCAAAGCGCTAGCGACCTGCGCGGCCATGTCGGTGGGATAGTCGCCCTTCTCGTCGCCGCCGGTCTGGCCGGCCAGCACGATCCAGCGGCCGGGGGCGGCAATTTCGACGCCGTGCGAGAAGCCGCGCGGCTTCGACCATTCGGCAGGCTGCAGGATACGCATCGGCGAATCTCCAGACTTCTTTCGTCATTCCGGGGCGCGAGTGAAACGAGCGAACCCGGAATCCTTGGATTCCGGGTCTGGTCCTTCGGACCATCCGAGCAAAATCTTTAGCACCGATCGCAGGGCCGGCGCATCCCTGTGACAGCCGATTTGCACGTTGCAAATCCTCATCCAGTCGCCGATACCGGCGCACCCGCCCCCAACCGCCCGGCCCCTGCCGTCTCTGGCATTTCCCGATGATGGACCGAACACCTTCCAAACCGAGGGCCGCGCTGTGGATGGCGGGCTGGCTTGCCCTGATGCTGCTCGTCGCGGTCGCCGGGCGCGAGGCGTTGCGCGACCTCAACGTGTTCCAGGTCATGGAACTGCGCACCATCATCGGCTTTTGCATGCTCTACCCGCTGGTCCGCATCAATGGCGGCTTTTCGGCGATGCGGACCTCGCGGCCGCTGCAGCATATCGGACGCAATCTCATCCACTATGCCGCCCAACTCGGCTGGTTCTTCGCCTTGACCCTGATTCCGCTCGGCCAGGTGGTCGCCATCGAATTCACCATGCCGATCTGGACCGCGATCCTGGCCGCGAGTTTTCTCGGCGAGCGCATGACGGTCTGGAAGATCCTGGCGATCGTGCTCGGCGTGATCGGGGTCATCATCATCGTCCGGCCGGCGACCGGCGTCGTCAATCCCGGCCAATTGATCGCGCTGGCCGCCGCCGTCGGCTTCGGCATCTCGGTTGCCATGATGAAATCGCTGACCCGCACCGAAAAGACGATTTCGATCATTTTCTGGATGCTGGTGATCCAGTCCGCGGCCGGATTGTTACCGACCCTCTATGTCTGGAGCTGGCCCGGGGCTGTGACCTGGGGCTGGATCGCCGTGATCGGCTTCTGCGGCACCTTCTCCCACTACTGCATGGCCCGCGCGATGCTGCATGCCGACGCCACCATCGTGCTGCCGATGGATTTCCTGCGGGTTCCACTGACGGCGCTGCTCGGCTGGTTGGTCTATTCGGAACGGCTGGACGCTTTCACGGTGCTGGGCGCGGTGCTGATCCTTGGCGGCAACCTCCTGAACCTGCGATCGGCCGATCCGGTTCCCGCGCGCGCGGTGACTTGACCCATCCGCCAATTTTTTCCGGGTAGCGCCCGGCGAAATTGTGATCCAGATCACGCTCTTCTTGGCGAGAATTCAATAGCCTCACCCATTACGGATGGCTGTCACCAAGAATCGGGCAAACGCCTTATTTTTTGTGGCGCGAGTTGCGGCTTTTTCGTGTATTCTGCGGCCAACCGATTGAGGGCCGCGTTGCCCGATTCCACCAGGGGATTTCAAATGCGCTACCTTACCGTCATTCTTTCCCTGATTTGCATGATTTTCACCGCCAATGCGGCCAAGGCCGACCGCCGTGTCGCCTTTGTCGTCGGCAACGGCGCTTACAAGAACGTGGCGCAGCTTCCCAACCCGCCGGTCGACGCCAAGGCGATGGCCTCCACGCTTCGCAATGTCGGCTTCGAGGTGGTCGAGGGCACCAACCTCACCCGCGACAAGATGACGGAAAAGCTGCTCGACTTCGGCAAGAAGGCGCAAGGCGCCGACATCGCGGTGTTCTTCTATGCCGGTCACGGCATCGCCATCGCCGGCACCAACTATCTGTTGCCGATCGATGCCGACATCAAATCGGAAATGGACGTCAAACTCGGCGCGGCGATCAATATCGATCTCACGCTGGACCAGACCATGAGCGATGCCAAGGTCAAGCTGGTGTTCCTCGATGCTTGCCGCGACAATCCCTTTGCCGCCAAGATCAAATCGAACTCCGCGACCCGTAGCGTCTCGGTGCAGTCCGGACTGGCCGAAATGAAGTCGGGTGAAGGCACCTTGATCGCGTTCGCCACCGGTCCAGGACAGACCGCGCTCGACGGCCAGGAGGGCACCAACAGCCCCTTCACCCGCGCCCTGATCGCCCACATCACGACGCCCGGCGTCGAGATCCAGCAGGCGATGACCGAGGTCCGCGCCCAGGTCAACGAAGAGACCAACAAGGGTCAATTGCCCTGGGGACATACCAACCTGATCGGTTCGGTCTTCCTCAATCCGGCCGCGGCGCCGGCACCCGCCGCCAATACGGCGGCCGGCGCTCCGGCGGCGGCGGCTCCGGCCGCGGTTGCCTCTGCTTCCAGCGGTTCGGACGTCGAACTCGAATTCTGGCGCTCGGTCAAGGAATCCAACAAGCCGGAAGAACTCAACGCCTATCTCACGACCTACCCCAACGGTCAGTTCAAGTCGCTGGCGCTGGCCCGGATCGCCTCGCTCGAAAACGGTCCATCGACCACGACCCGTAACCTGACCACCGGCGTCGATCCGGCCACCTTCACCGATGCTTCCGACCAGACCACCGAGGACCAGATCGGCCTCGACAAGGGCCAGCGCCGCGACGTGCAGCGCCGGCTCACCGGGCTCGGCTTCGACACCAAGGTCAACGGCAAGTTCGACGAGGACACCCGCTCGGTGATAAGCCGCTGGCAGGCCGCGCGCGGCTATCCCAAGACTGGCTACCTCAACAAGCTGCAGCACAAGGCGTTGCTGGCCGAGATCGTGGCGACCACGCAAACCAGCTCCAGCGACGATTCCGACGATCACTCCTCCCACCACCATCATAGCGGCGGAGGGGGCGGAGGCGGCGGTGGCGGCGGCCGTCATTATCGCGGTCCCTCCGGGCCCGGCGGCCTGATCGGCGGCATGATGGGCGGCCTGTTCCGCTGAAGTCAGCGAAGTGTGAGATGAAAAAGCCCGGGTTCGTCCCGGGCTTTTTTGTCATGGCGTTTTCAAGCGAAGCTTGTCCCGCACTCGATGCGGGATGGTCACCGGTTCGCGTTACGAAGACGCGTGAGGTTAGAATCTATCGTCTCGGCCGCCTGCCGGATCCTACTTCCCGGCCGCCTTGCGCAGCGCCTCGTTGATACGGTCCTGCCAGCCCGGACCACCCTCTTGGAAAAATTCCAGAACGTCCTGATCGATCCGCAGCGAAACCAGTTCCTTCACGCCGGGAAGCGCGGTCGGTTTCGGCGGCGCTTCCGCGACCTTGGTCGTTGTCTTCCGAAACGCCGCCTCGGCCTCGGTGCGGGCGTCGTTCAGCGTTCTCGGTCGCCTCGGTTGGTCTGCCATGGTCAGATTCCTTCGAACAGCGCCGTCGACAGATAACGCTCGGCGAAGTCGGGCACAATCGCCAGGATGGTCTTGCCCGCGGCTTCCGGCCGCTTGCCGATCTGCAGCGCGGCTGCGATCGCGGCACCTGAGGAAATCCCTCCGGCAATGCCCTCGTGGCGCGCCAGCGCGCGCGAGGTGTCGATCGCGGTGGCGCTGTTGATCTTGACGATCTCGTCGATCACTGAGCGGTCGAGGATGTCGGGAACGAAACCGGCGCCGATGCCCTGGATCTTGTGCGGCGAATGCTGTCCACCCGACAGCACCGGACTTTCCTCCGGTTCGACGGCGACGACGCGCAGCGAAGGTTTGCGCGGTTTGAGCACCTGGCCGACGCCGGTGATGGTGCCGCCGGTGCCGACGCCGGCGACGAAGTAATCGATGTTGCCGCCGGTATCGTTCCAGATTTCCTCCGCCGTGGTGCGGCGGTGGATTTCGGGATTGGCGAGGTTCCTGAATTGCTGCGGCATCACCGAATTCGGCGTGGTCCGCACCATCTCCTCGGCGGTCGCGATTGCGCCTTTCATGCCCTGGGCCGCCGGCGTCAGCACGAGTTCGGCGCCGAGAAACGCCAGCATCTTGCGTCGCTCGATCGACATCGAGTCCGGCATGACGAGCTTGAGCCGGTAACCGCGGGAAGCTGCGACGAAGGCCAGCGCAATGCCGGTATTGCCTGAGGTCGGTTCGATCAGCACGGTGTCGGCGTTGATATGTCCCGCCTTCTCCATCGCAATCACCATCGCAGCGCCAATGCGGTCCTTCACGCTGGCCGCCGGATTGAAATATTCCAGCTTGGCGAGAATGGTCGCGTGCGCGCCATGCTCCTCCGGCAATTTGCGCAAGCGGACAATCGGCGTGTCACCGACCGCCTCAACGATGGAGTCGAATACGCGACCCCGGCCGGGACGGTGCACTGCACTCGTGGGTGATGGCGCGTCCATGACGAACTCCTTGTGGCGACATTGTGCACGGAGGGGAGGCTGCTCGTTCATTAGGGGCAGCGAGTGGCGATGTGCAAGCCGGAATCCGGGAAAGCGAAAATCGCTGCGATGCAAAATGTTTAAGCTGCCAAATAACTTAAAACCAACGCATTTGTGTTGCCACATCGTCAAGGAAAATAGTGTATGGTAAACCCAGGTTCAGATCGCAAGGAGGTCACGATGTCAGCAGTTGCTGAAGTCCTGTCGACCGATACGCGTGCGCCCGACCCGCGTGGCTGTGATTTGCCGACCTGTCCGGTTTGTGCTGACTCCATGGTGGCGGCGGAAGCCTCTGCCTATCTTTCCGACAACGTCATCAGCTATCTCTGGACCTGCGACACCTGCGGTTACGGTTTCGTGACCAAGCACGCGCTGCGGCGGTTCGCCTGTAACTGAGCGCTCCGCACTCAGGGATTTCCAGTCGTAGCTGCCCGATGCGTGGGATCATCTGCGCGATGGCGGTCTCGCCTCGAGGCTGAAACATTGCCTTCCCAGCCCATGCTTCTCGAACACTGAATACGGGCGTACCGATGGCTCGGTCGTTTCCGCCGCCGTGTCGAAACTGGCGCAAAGCTCGTAGGCGAAGGCATCCTTGGCCGTATACTCATAGGCTTGTCCCGCCGGATCCTTGAAGCTTAGGCCTGCGGCCGGCTGCGCGCGCTGCAAATCACCGAGGGTTTGCGGCAGCGCCTCCGACGTCAGCCGATAGCTCGTCACCGTTCTGGATATGGTTGCAAGGTCGGATGCGCGCCTCGCGTCAAAACGGGCCAAGCGCGCCTCGCTCGGTGAACCGACAAAAAGCCATCCGCCAACCAGCGCCGCAAGGACGGCAATCGTGCAGAACACGGCGAACACAGTCGAGGATTGCACCTTCATACCGTTTCATCCCGTCGCATTTCGGATAGAAAAAACGTGAAAATGCCGCCCGCCATCACGGCGATTGTCGCAACTTTTAGAACGAAGCGAATGGTGAGTTCTCCACCCAGCAAATTATAGATAAGTGTCGCGGCGTCGCCGATCAAAAACGCACCGGCGACGAACAGCGTCAGATACGTCAACCATTTGCGCGGCCGCGAGGCACGCTTCGTCAGATCGGTCCTGATCGCGTGGTTGACCGACCGAAACGTCAGCATGAAAAGCGGAAATGCGACGATGATCCAGGCCATATCCCAGCGGATGTTGTTGTTCGACGCCTGAATGGAGTTCTGCCAAAGCGGATCGGGAAAGCTTCGATTGATCAATTCGAACAGCAGCGAACCGATACTGAAGGCTGTGCCGTAGAGGGCCGCAAACAGAATGAGATAAATGAAAACCTCACGCGCCGAGAGGTAGGGTTTGGGCCGCGGCACCGGGATCGGAAACGCCACATCGGCGAACGCGTTCAGCGCGGCCTTGATGTCATGTTCGGCCCAGCCCGCTCGCTTGAGGGTATCGGCAATTTCCTCGCGCCCGATGCCCTTCTCCAACGCCGCTCGCGTGAACTCAACAAGTCCGACACTCATGTCGTAGCTCCCTGTCTCGCGCTTCGATGGGTCCGCAGGCGATCCCCCTGATTATACGCCTGACGGGTCCACAGCCCTAGCGCGGCGGAATGTCGCCTTGTGCCCAGCCGTCGCGGGCGCGTTCGCGGAAACTTTCGAACGTTCCCTGCGCGATCGCTTCCCGCATGTCCTGCATCAGTTGTTGGTAGTAGGCGATGTTGATTTCCGACAACAACATCGCCCCCAGCGTCTCGCCCGACCGCACAAGGTGATGCAGATAGGCGCGCGAGATGCCGCGCGTCGACGGCCATGCGCTCTCCTCGTCCAGCGGCCTGATATCGTCGGCATGGCGGGCGTTGCGCAGGTTGATCTGGCCGAAACGGGTGAACGCCATGCCGTGGCGGCCGTTCCGAGTCGGCATCACGCAATCGAACATGTCCATCCCGCGCGCGACCGCCTCCAGCAGATCCTCGGGCGTTCCGACGCCCATCAGATAGCGTGGGCGATCGCCGGGCAGTTCTGCTGCGACCTCTTCGACCATGGCGAGCATGACGTCCTGAGGTTCGCCGACCGCAAGGCCGCCGATCGCATAGCCGTGAAAGCCGATCTCGACCAGGCCCCGCGCGCTGGCCCGCCGCAGTTGCGACAGGTCGCCACCTTGCGCGATGCCGAACAGCATATACCCCGCTGGCGCCGTCTCGAAGGCGCGCTTGCTGCGCTCGGCCCAGCGCAACGAGAGCAGCATCGCACGCTCGACATCATCAGGCTCGGCTGGCAGCCTTACGCATTCGTCGAGCTGCATGGCGATATCGGAGCCGAGCAGAAGCTGCACCTCGATCGAGCGTTCCGGCGACAATTCTATTTTTTCGCCGTCGATATGCGAACGGAAGGTCACCGCGTGCTCGCTCACTTTCCGCAACTCCGACAGCGACATCACCTGGAAGCCGCCGGAGTCCGTCAGCATCGGGCCGTTCCAGCCGGTGAAGTGTTGCAGACCGCCCAGCGCCGCGATCCGCTCGGCGCCCGGCCGCAGCATCAGATGATAGGTGTTGCCGAGCACGATATCGCTGCCGGCTTCGCGCACCTCGCGCCAATGCACGCCCTTCATGGCGCCCGCGGTGCCGACCGGCATGAAGGCCGGCGTGCGCACCACGCCATGCGGCGTGGTCAGAAGGCCGGTGCGCGCGGTGCCGTCAGTCGCCAGCAGTTCGAAATGATTGGGAAGGGCCATCGTTACGACTTATCACGAAACAACAGGCAGGCGTCGCCGTAGGAATAGAACCGGTAGCCCGCTTGAATTGCGTGGGCATAGGCCTGTTGCATCGTCGCCAGCCCTGAGAACGCCGACACCAGCATGAACAGGGTCGAGCGCGGCAGGTGGAAATTGGTCAGGAGAATATCGACCGCGCGAAAGCGATAGCCCGGCGTGATGAAGATCGCGGTCTCGCCGGAAAACGGCTCGATGGTGCCGTCCTCGGCGGCGGCACTTTCCAGAAGCCGCAGCGAGGTGGTGCCGACCGCGACGATGCGGCCGCCCGCGGCGCGCGCCGCGTTCAGCACGCCCGCCGTCTCGGCCGACAGGCTGCCCCATTCCGAATGCATGCGGTGCCGCTCGGTGTCCTCCGCCTTGACCGGCAGGAAGGTCCCGGCGCCGACATGCAGCGTCACCCTGACGATCCCGATGCCGCGCGCACGCAAGGCGGTCTCCAGATCGGGGGTAAAATGCAAGCCCGCGGTCGGCGCCGCGACCGCGCCCTCCTCGACTGCGAACATGGTCTGGTAATCGCTGGCGTCGCGCTCGTCGGGCGCCCGCCTGGAGGCGATGTAGGGCGGCAATGGCGGGCTGCCGAGGTCGGCGATGGCCTGGTCGAGCGCGGGGCCGTGAAACGAAAACGACAGCGTGACCTCGCCGTCACTGCCCTTGTGCTCAACTTGCGCGTCGAGATGGCCGAGCAGGCATACCCTGCCCTCGTTGCCGAAACGAACCACGTCGCCCGTCGAAAGCTTTTTGGCCGGCTTGACCAGCGCCTGCCAGCGCGAGCCGTCGAGCCGTTTGATCAGGGTCGCCTCGATCTTCGGCTCAGTCTCGCGGCCGATGCGGCGACCTTTGAGCTGGGCGGATATCACCTTGGTGTCGTTGACCACCAATTGGTCGCCGGGATCGAGCCATCGCGGAAGGTCGGCGATACCCTGGTCGCGCAAAATACCGTCGCGCTGGACCACCAGCATCCGCGCGGAGTCGCGCGGGCTGGCCGGGCGCAGCGCGATGCTGGCGGCTGGGAGTTCGAAGTCGAAGAGGTCGGTGCGCATGGCGCCAATGCGCTCCAGCATGGTCTCACAACGTCATTCCGGGGCACGCGAAGCGTGAACCTCAGATGTGCAATTGCACCTCGGCGAACCTCGAGATTCCGGGTTCAGCCCTGCGGGCTGCCCCGGAACGACGGAAGGTCCATTCACGCCGCCTCGTCCAGCGCCATCCGCGCCTTGACGATCTTGTCGGGGTTTTTCACCGGCTCGCCGCGCTTGATCTTGTCGACGTTCTCCATGCCCGAGGTGACCTTGCCCCAGACCGTGTACTGCTTGTTCAGGAAGGACGCGTCGTCGAAGCAGATAAAGAACTGGCTGTCGCCGGAATCCGGGCTCGCCGCGCGCGCCATCGAAGTGGTGCCGCGGACATGGGGCTCGTTGTTGAATTCGGCCTTCAGCTTCTTGCCGGAGCCGCCGGTGCCGGTACCCTGCGGACAGCCGGTCTGCGCCATGAAGCCGTCGATCACGCGGTGGAACACGATGCCGTCGTAAAAACCCTCGCGCACCAGTTCCTTGATCCGCGCGACGTGACCCGGCGCGAGATCGGGCCGCATCTCGATCGTGACCGGTCCCTGCGTGGTTTCGAGGATCAAGGTATTTTCGGTGTCAGCCATGCTCTCTTCTCTGCGGGTTGGGGTGGTGGTTTCGGTTTGTGGAACTGGATCGCGAAGGGGTGGCCGGCGACCGCGCCGGCCATATCATCGGTAAATGGTATCGGCGTGCAGCGTTGCAACGCCTCCATCACGGCGATGCGGTACTGCACGCGGTCGTTGTCGGTGGCCGCCGCCGATTCATAGGTGATCCGGGGATGGCCCAGGATCTCGCCTGCGCGGTTAAAGCTCACGATCACGGTGATGTCGATAGGGTTGGCGAGCGAGGCCGGCGGCGGCCGCCAGCATTTCGAAAACCTCTCGATCGCCTCGCGGATGGTATTGACCTGCCCTCCTTCGGCCCGCGCGCCGGCCGACCACAGCAGCAGCAGCAGCAAGGCGGCGGCAGACCAGATCGGCCGCAAAGCGATGCCACGCGGGTTCACTTGATGTCGGATGCGACTTGCACCCTGACCATCTTGTCGGGATCGGGCACGTTGCCGCCCGGAGACCCCGCAGGCGCCCGCTTCAATTTATCGACCACGTCCATCCCCGACACCACTTCGCCGATTACGGTGTACTTGCCATTCAGGCTGGGCGCGTCGGCGTACATGATGAAGAACTGCGAATTAGCGGAATCCGCACTCGCCGCCCGCGCCATGCCGACGATGCCGCGCCTATAAGACAGGCTGGAGAATTCGGGCTTCAGATTGGGATGTTTCGAACCGCCGGTGCCGTTGAAATTCTGCCCGTCACCGGTCTGCGCCATGAAGTTCTCGATGACGCGATGGAACGGCACGTTGTCGTAGTAACCCTCGCGCGTTAATTGAATGATCCGCTCGGCATGCGCCGGCGCGAGGTCGGCTCGCAGCTTGATGACGATCCGCCCCTTGGTGGTATCGATGACGATGACATTGGCGGGGTCGACACCGGCCGGTACGAGTTTCGACGACGCGGCTATCGGCGGCGGCGAGATCGCGGCGAGCTTCGTCTTCTCTTCGATCTTGACCCGGGCCAGCCCCGCAAAGGGGCATTTCGAAAACAGCCGGAGGTGGTCCTGGTAGGCGGCGACCGTCCCGATCGCATTGGCGCTTTCCCAATGCGCCTGCGCGGCCGCGCAGGGGTCAGGGGCCGCGGCCGGCGGTGATGCCGACGCGACGCCGCCGGGCGCGCCCGAGAAGTAGAAATTGCCGTCGATCGGCGAGGACGACACCCAGGGCTGCTGCACGCCGCCGGTGGCCCGCTTGACCGAAAGCCCGACCTGATTGAAGGCGTCGAAAATCCCGAGCCCCGGCTTTTGCATGATGTCGGCAAGGGCCCTGGAATACGGGCTGTTCCCGTCGGCGCCGTCCTGGGCCACGCTGTCGGGCTGGGTGGCATAGGAAATCAGGGTCCCCTCGGGCACCTGGATTTGCGCCAACCCGCCCGTGGCCGAGCGGAAGCCGCGATTGCCGAACGGATTGTTGCGGCAGGCGTCGAGCACGACGAGGTTGAGCTTGGTGCCCGAACTCTCCATCTGGCGCAGCACCGAACCGACGTCGATCATCTGGAAATCCGCGTCCGCCTCGCGCGTCGGGTTGGCGCCGATCGGGACCAGGAAATTGGTGCCGCGGATCTGAACGCCATGGCCGGCGTAGTAGAACATTCCGACGTCGGCGCCCGGCAGGTTTTTGCCGAACTCAAGGATCGCCGCTTCCAGCTTGGTCTTGTTCAGGTCGAGCTGCGCCCCGCCACCGACCAGCGTAAAGCCGAGGCCCGCAAGCGTGGTCGCGATCAGCCGCGCATCGTTGCGCGGATTGTCCAGCGGGGTGATGTTCTCGTAGGCCGAGTTGCCGACCACGAGCGCAATGCGTTTCTCGGCCCATGCCGGCGAAGCGGCGAGCAAGGCGGCGATACATGCGAGAACGCGGATCATGGCGCCCTTTTCGAATTCAGACCGGACGCCTCACTTGATGTCGGAGGCGACCTGGACCTTCACCATCTTGTCGGGATCGGTGACGCTGCCGCTTTGCGATCCCGGCGGAGCTTTTTTCAGCTTGTCGGCGACATCCATGCCCGACACCACCTGCCCGACTACGGAATATTTGCCGTCGAGGAAGGACGCATCGTCGAACACGATGAAAAATTGGCAGTTCGAGGAGTTCGGCTGACCGGTCGAGGCCATGCCGACGACGCCGCGCTGGAACGAAACCTTGGAAAATTCGTCCGGCGGATTGGGATGGTCGGAATGGCCGGTGCCGTCGAAATTCTTGCCGTCGCCGGTCTGTGCCATGAAGCCGCCCATCACGCGATGGAACGGCACGTTGTTGTAAAACCCCTCGCGCGTCAGCAGCTTGATCATCTCGGCGTGTTTCGGCGCGATATCGGTCCGGAGCTGGATCACGATCCGCCCCTTGGTGGTGTCGATCACGATCGCATTTGGCTTGTCGAGCTTGGCAGGCAGCGGCTGGGCGATCGCGGGCGCGGCACAGACCAGCGCTGCGATAAGGGCGAGAATTCGGATCATGGAAACTCCGGCAGAGTTGGTTGAAGCGTTTGGGATAGCGCGGTGGATTATCGTTTCCAGTTTTGCGAAAACAGACGCTAGCTGGCGAATTTGGTCTTGAGCTGGGCTGCGACCTCTGGCGGAACGAATTTGGAGACGTCGCCGCCCATGCCGGCGATTTGGCGCACCAGTGTGGCGGTGATCGGGCGGACCATTGGGGAAGCCGGCAGGAAAACGGTGTGGACCTCCGGCGCCATGGTCTCGTTCATGCCGGCGATCTGCATCTCGTAGTCGAGATCGGTGCCATCCCTTAAGCCGCGAATCAGGATGGTGGCACCGGCGCGCTTGGCGGCGGTGACGGTGAGGTCATCGAAGGTGGTGCAGTCGAATTGGCATCCGGCAGTCTTGGCGACCGGCCCGAATACCTCCCGCACCATCGCCAGGCGCTCTTCCACAGAAAACAGCGGCTTCTTGCCGGGATGCAGCCCGATGGCGACGATCAGCCGGTCACACAGGCCGACGGCGTGCCTGACGACGTCGAGATGGCCGTTGGTGACGGGGTCGAAGGAGCCGGGATAGAGCGCGATACGGGGCATAAGCCCGTCTACCCCGCCCCGGGCGGCCCCGCAAGCCGGACTGGTTCCCCCTGAAACTGCTGATTTATTTGGACCCCTGCTCTGAACCTATCGGGGGTTCGGGGCGTCTCCTAGGCAAGCCGAGCATGTTTCGTCCCGCTTAAGGCGACGAAACAAAACTCGGCTCCGAAGAAACCATTTTCGCCTGCCGCGAAGACATCCGGAAACCGGTGCTTTGTATCAGTTGGTTAACGAAACGACGGGCCAAAAGGCCCAATGACAGGGGACCGTCATGATCAAGGCACTTTCCGCCATCGCTATTGCTGCGCTTGTCGCCGCAGCCCTCACCGTTCTTCCCGGTTTTGCCCCCCAGGTTGAAGCCAGCGTTCCGCAGGCGCTCGCCAAGGGCGATCGGCTCGATATCCACACCGTCGGACCCGGCTGCTCGCAAAAGGCCTGGCCGAATTTCGAAGCTTCCTGCCTGCGCATTGCCGGTACCAAGACTGTGATCCGGGAAGCCCGGCTGGTCACCGCCGACCGTACGCCGTAGACGCGGCGGCTGAAATCAAACCAGAGTTTTGGACTACCAGACTGGAGGCCAGGCGGGCGCGCTGGCCTCCATTTTTGTTTGCGGCGGGAATGAAGCATCGCGCCGGTATCCCTGAAGCGGACCTGACAGTTGCGAACGCCGATGTCCGAACCCTGACGCACGTGCGACATCGCAGGAGGGCAAATGGCCGGACTCGCCGCGATGCCGCCCCGGCTGTATGATCGCCTCCAAACTTCCTGCGAAGGAGCCATGTCTTCCGATGGGGCACGCAACTTCTGCAAGCTTGACGTTCGTCCTGATTGCGCGCGTACCGTCTGACGGGGTTGCCAGCTTTCAGGCCTACGAGGACGCCGTACTCCCGCTATTGAGCGAGTTTGGCGGATTGCTGGAGCGGCGATTGCGCAACTCCGACGGCACGATCGAAGTTCATATCGTCAGCTTCGATTCGGATCAGAATTTCCAGAGGTTCCGAAGCGACCCGAGACGCGCCTCTTTTGCGCATCTGCTTGAGGCGTCAGCAGCCAGCATTGAACGGTTTGCGATGACTGATGTCGCTTAGCGGCAGCTTGATCGCCTGCGCGCGCCCGCCGATCGGATGTTCACCGACGAAGTAACCCGGCTGCTGGTGGCGCGGTTGGCGCATCTGGCATCTTCACCGGAAGTATACTTTCAAACCATTCCGGATACCTAACGACCGCCGCTAATGCCAACACCATCCCGATTGACTGATCAATCGTTGCTATCGCAAATAGCGCGTGCGAAGCTTTCCGCTGGTCGGCCAACCGCCCGGGAAGCCGTACGCGGTCCCCTCAAGTAGAGGCGCGCAATGAATTGGAAGACGTGCACACACAATTTTTGCTTGGCACCATGTATGAAAACGAAAAGGCGTTACGCAAGACTACAGCGAAGCCATGAAGGTGTCAGCCGACCCACAAGGATTGCAAATGAGCAGACGCTTTCTCGATGAGCTGGTCTGAACACATTTTTTAAGTTTGCGGGAGCGGTTCGATGCGGCCAATTCATGTCTTGGCGCCGGTGTGCACGATGGCGGCGCTGTTGTTGTCTGCTCCGTCGTTCAGCGGCGATCTGCATGAATTTGACAATCAGGCGAATTTCAAAACGTCAGGAGATTTTGTACGCGGCTGCGCCGGCCCCAAGGTTTCCGTCAATTGCATGACGGACTTCGTGATGACGGATATTGCGGAGGGAAAATCAGGGCAGCATTGTTTGCCCGACACGTCTGCTGCGAATTTGGAACAGGGAAATGCAAAAAGAACGGCGATAGTCGTCAGCCTTGTCGCGTGGCTCAAGATGCACCCCGAATATTCGAAGAAGCGCGCATCCGAAGGCTTGTCCGCCGCCATGCATTCAGTGTATCCGTGCCATTGAGTCCGATGCGCATTGGAGCGGCAGGGAGCATGCAAATCATCCGGGCGATTGCGACCGTCGCAACGCTCTCTGCTGCGACCGCACCTGCGCTCGCGCAGGACTGGCCGACACATGGGATGACGTTCGTGGTGCCGTTTGCGGCCGGCGGTTCGAGCGACGCCATCGCGCGTATCGTCGCGGATGGAATCAGCAACAACCTTCAACAGCCGGTTGTGATCGAGAACGTCACCGGCACCGGCGGTCTGCTGGGCGGACGCCGCGTGGCGAAGGCCGCGCCCGACGGCTATCAATTCGTGATCGGCAATGTCGGGACCTTCGCGCAGAGCCCCTGGCTCTACAAGACATCGCCTTACGATCCGGTTGCGGATTTCGCGCCGGTGGCGCTGCTGACCGACGAATCCCTGGTGTTGGTCGCCCGCAAGGACTTCCCCGCCGACAATTTGCAGCAGTTTATTGCCTACGCGAAGGCCAACCAGGAAAAGATGCACTACGCCTCGTCGGGCGTTGGCGGCTCCAATCATCTGGCCTGCATGCTGTTCAATATCGCTGCCGGCATCGAAGTCACGCACGTCCCCTATCGCAACGTCGTGCAGGGCATGCAGGACGTGATGGCCGGCCGGGTGGATTACGACTGCCTCAGCCTCCCCTTGGCGCTGCCGCAGATCGCCGCCAAGGCCATCAAACCCATCGCAATCCTGAGCAAGGAGCGGTCCGCCAGTCTGCCGGATCTGCCGTCGGCCCATGAGCAGGGGTTGACCGATTTCGACGCCGCGAGCTGGTATGCGCTGTTCCTGCCCGCCGGCACGCCGCCGGCGATTGTTCAAAAACTCAACCGCGCGACGATGGCCGCGCTCGACACGCCTGCCGTGCAGCAGCGGCTCAAGCAGATCGGGGGCGACGCGATTGCGCCGGAGCGCCGCTCGCCGGAATATCTTGCGAAATTTCTTGCTAGCCAAGTCAAGAAATGGGAGGCACCGATCAAGGCGAGCGGTATTCAGCTGGAGTGAACCGGCACGGCGCTTCGAGAAACAACAAGGCCCGGAAGGGCCGGCCAAATGATTGTGAGGGAATGCCATGGCGATACGGATCAGGAATTTGGACGCGGCGCTCGGCGCAGAAGTCGACGACATCGATCTGTCCAGGGCCATCCCGCCTGCCGACGTCGACGCGATCGAAACCGCCTGGCGCGAGCGGCTTGTCGTCGTCTTCCACGACCAAAGCCTCTCGGATCCGCAACTCATCGCCTTCAGCCAAAATTTTGGCGAACTCGATCCACCGGGACCGAACCCCTATGGCGAGCCGTTCAACAAAGAGCACCCCGAACTCAACGTCATTTCCAACGTGGTCGAGAACGGCAAGCCAACGGGCAACCTCGGCGACGGCGAAGCCGTTTGGCATGCCGACATGACCTATGTCGAGGTGCCGCCCAAGGCTGCGATGCTGCATGCCCTGGAAGTGCCGCCGCCGGAAGCCGGCGGCAACACCTATTTCGCCAATATGTTTGCCGCCTACGAGACCTTGCCCGCGGACCTGAAGAAGGCGGTCGAGGGCAAGACCGCGGTGCACGACGCCTCGCGCAACAGCGCAGGGCTGCTGCGCAAGGGTTTTAAGGAGGTCAGCGACGTTCGCGAGACCGTGGGCGCGCATCATCCGCTGGTCCGCACCGATCCGACGACCGGCCGCAAGGCGCTCTTCCTCGGCCGCCGGCCCAGCGCCTATGTGCTTGGCCTCGGTGTGGCCGAGAGCGAAGCGTTGCTCGACGCGCTGTGGGCGCATGCGACGCAGCCGCGCTTTGCCATGTGCCATGAATGGAAGGTCGGCGATGTCTTGATGTGGAATAACCTCTCCGTGCTGCACCGGCGCGCGCCGTTCGATCCGAAGACGCGGCGCGTGATGCATCGCAGCCAGATCAAGGGCAACGAGCGGATCGCCTGATCTGTCTTGCACACTGGGGTGACCATGAAGCTGGCAGAACTCACGCTGCGGATGGTACGGGTTCCGCTGATCCGGCCCTATGTGCTGTCGTATCGCACCTTTACCGAATTCGAGCCTGTTATCGTCGAGGTACGCGATGCCGACGGCCGCATCGGCTGGGGCGAAGGCCACATCTCACCCGGTTCGAGCAGCGAGACTCGCGAGGGCGGCTGGGCCTTCTGCCGGGAGCACGCCGCTGAAATCGTCGGCAAGGACACGACACAGGCGAAGGCTGTCATCGCCGCCCATCTGAACGCCAGCAAGGTTGCCGCAACGGCCCTGCTGACGGCGATCGAGATGCTGGAGGATCACCCGCTGCTGCGGCTCGATCGCGAGGCGCGTCTGCCGCTGCTGACGCCGTTCAACAGCTCTACCCCGAACGAAATAACCGAAGAGGTCGAGCGGCGTATCGAGGACGGCTTTCGCACCTTCAAGATCAAGGTTGGCAAGAATGCGGATGACGACGGCAGGCGTGTCAGGGCGATCCAGCAGGCGATCGGCGGTCGCGCGACGATGCGCCTCGACGCCAATCGCGCTTACAGCGAAGCCGAGGCCTGCCGCTTTGCGGAAACCCTCGACCCCTCCGGAATCGAACTGTTCGAGCAGCCTTGCGCGGCCGAAGATTGGGACGCCAATGCCAGGGTCGCCGGCGTCTCGGCCGTTCCGATCATGCTGGATGAGCCGATCTGCACGATCGATGACGTGCGGCGCGCCGGCGGCATCAACAATGTCGGCTTCTGCAAGCTCAAGCTGAAACGATTCGGCGGCCTCGACCTGGTCCATCAGGCGCTTGATGCGGTGCGCGCGCACGGCATGGAGCCGGTGCTCGGGGACGGACTCGGGATGGAGCTTGGCTGCTGGATGGAGGCTTGCGTCGCGCGCGTCACCATCCGCAATGCCGGCGAGTTCAACGGATTCCTGAAGCCGAAGGTCCGGCTGTTTGCCGAGCCGCTGCCGTTCGTGGCCGGCGCATTGGTGCTCCCGGCGGGATTTCGGCCGCGCATCGATCGCGATGTGCTCGCCGCCCACCAGACGGCGTGCGAACGGTTCGCGCCGGCGATCGCGTTGCCGATCGGCCGTTGAATGGCTCGGCTGCCATCCGGCCGGATTATTGCCGATGCTCGCTTCGGTGGACCAGGAACGACCTGGCCCCCGGCAGATCCGGCGTAACACCAAGTCCTGGCGCGCAGGTCAGTGCGAAGCGACCATCGATGAGGCGCGGGAAAGGTTGGGCGAGCACCGCCTGCAGGGGGTTCTCCATGGCATCATGCTCGAGCAGACCGTCACCACCGACGGCGGCCAGCACATGCGCGGCGGCGTGCAGGCCGAGGCCCGAGTTGAGCCAGTGCGGACAATAGCGACGGCCCGCGGCGACCGCTCGACGCGCGACGGCTGCGCAGCCCGTGATTCCGCCCCACTTGCAGATGTCCGGCTGGATCACGCCGAGGTAACCGGCATTGATCGCCGCATCGAACTCCGGAAAGCCAATGAGATTCTCGCCGCCCGCGAGCGGGATGCGAGAGAGAATGGCAAGCTCCGCCCAGTGCGCCGGCGGGTCGTTGGCCGGAATCGGCTCTTCGATCCAGTCCAGGGGGAACGCGCTGAACGCCTCGACCGCAGGTCGCGCGGTCGAAAGCTCCCAGCCCTGGTTGGCATCGATCATGAATCGTTCGCCGGGCTTGAGGCCGGAAGTTATTTCGCGCACGTTTGCCAGATCGCTCTTCATGTCGAAGGCGACCTTCAGCTTGAAGGCGCGGTAGCCGCGCTCGCGGCACATGGCGACGTATTCGGGCGCGCCGTCGGGATTGAGGTTGCTGGCGTAGGCCATCACCGGTTCGGGCTTGGTCGATCGGCCCAGTGCTTTCCAGAGCGGCAGCCCGGCCTTGCGCGCCGCGAGATCTGAAAGCGCAACCTCGATGCCGGCTATGCAGGACGCGAATGGACCGGGCTCGCCGCTCTGAATGGCGTTGCGTCGCATGCGCTGAGTGAGGTCGATCCAGGCGGCGGCAGGACTGGACCAGCTTCGGCCCGGCAACATCGGCAAGATGACCGTCTCCAGCAGCCGCAATTTGCTCTCGGCTCCGGAAGGCGGAAAGTTTGCCCACACCTCGCCCCACCCAAAAGCCCCGTCGCGATCCTCCACCCTGATCAGCAGCGCGTTGCGCGCCGGGATCGAGCCGAAGGAGGTGACGATCGGTTGTCCGATGGCAGCTTTGTAATGAAAAAGTTCGATCCGGGCTGGAGCGACGATGTCGGACGCCGGCGTTTGCACAAGGCCTCCCCGGGGCTGGGCGATGCAGCCTAGATTAGGATAGCCGCAACGGCATATGAAGACCTAGTTTTACGCCGCCGACCGGCAATTGAATTGTTCGGCATGAACGATTCTGACCGGAAGCGGACCTGCTGAGGCGCCCTCGGACGCGACGGACGTTACAAAACCGTAACACCTCAAACCCGCACCGCGTTGCCGCACACCAACAAGGCGAGCCGATATCCGGAAAACGATGGAGGATGCCATGAAATGCGCCATGATCGCGACTGCCGCCCTGCTCGGCGCAGCGCTCGCCGCCGCAGCCGCGCCGGCTTCAGCCCAAAACCTCGGCGACGTTCCCGCCAACCGCGCACTCGATGCGCGCTGCCCGCAGACCGCCTATCTGGGGCCGACGGTCACCGGGTGGTGCACCGATCGCAACAATCTCATGATCAAGAGCCGCATCGACGTGCGGCGCTGCGCCGGCTTTGCGTTGACGGTCGATGCGGCAGGTCATTTGCGTTGCCGGGGGAGCACGCGATGAAATGCGCAATCATCGCGACCGCGGTGCTTCAATTGCGACGAGAGCCGCCGAGTGATTGCTATTGCGGCAACACGGCCCAGTAGCTGCGCCCATTGGTATTGGGATCGCTGTTGTCGCTCGCCGTGAACACAAAACCGGAGCTCCGCCAGAAGGTAAAGCGGCCCGTGCCGTAGTCGCGGATAATTTCGTAGGTATTATGCGCCGGCCCGAGCCGCACGTTGTTCTCGTAAATCACGACCGGCGATCGACTGTCGAACCTGACATTTTCATCATCGGCAAAGTCCCGCAGCTTGTTGGCCGCGTATGAATTGCTGACGGCCACATTCCCGTGCATCTCAAACGGCGGAACCAGCCGGATGACAACCTTGCCCCTCGGCGGCATGTCGACGGAGGGATTCGGCAGCACGGCCCAGTAGTAGCGCCCATTGGTATTGGGGTCACTGTTGTCGCTCGCCGTGAATACCAAACCAAAACGCCGCCAAAAGGAAAAGCGGCCCATCCCCTGGTCGCGGATATCGGCGTAGGAGCTGTGCGCCGGGCCAAGCGCCTTGTTGTTCTCATAGATCACGACCGGCGATGAGCCGGCGTCCCCAGCCTCTTCATCATCCGCAAAGGCCAGCAGCCTATCGGTTCCGGCATGATTGCTGAACGCCACGTTCCCGTGCACCTCGAAAGGTCGAAATAACTGGATAACAACCTCGCCTTTCGGCGTCAGGTCGACGAAAGACCGCGCCGACCACTCGGCCAGCGCAAAATAGGCCGCGATTGCGGCCAGTCCCACGATCCATTTGGTCCGTCTGTTCCAGGAGAGCATCCCACCCCGTAGAATGCTACGGGCGTCAGAGAGAATCAAGGTGCTGAGGGTGTCCTGGTCCGTTGTTGACACGAAGCGGACATGTCACGACCTTCGGCTTGAGTCCGAAATACGAACCGACACAGACATCTATCGTCTTCCCTCAATTGCCGCCCTCTGGATTCAGCTACCGACGTCCTAGCTCAACGGCACGCTCTGCGCATGCCTGAAGACATTCTTCGGATCGACCGCGGCCTTGATCTTCATCAGCCTCGGAAGATTGTCGCCCCAGTACGCCCGCGCAAAACCGTTGCCGAGATCGAGATCGCAGTAGTTCACATAGGCGCCGCCCGACACGTACGGCCGCATCGACGCATACAAGGTCCGCATCATCGCGATGTTGGCATCGGAGGCGCCCGGACTTTGCCACTCCATGTAATACTGGATCGAATATAGGGTGTTCGCGCGGTGCACGAAGGCGGTTGCGTCGGAAGCAATTTTGTTGATGGCGCCTCCATAGGTGTCGCACAGCACCGCGATCACTTCCGGCGCCTTCTGAATGCCGGCGAGCAGCGTTATGATCCCCTGGTCGGTCAGGGGGGTGGTGACGTAGTCGGATTTTCCCTTCATGAGAACAGAGTCGTCGGCAGGCTCGTTGCCATTGAAGACGGTGGCCGCCGCCTGGAAAGACTGCGTGGTGGTCCGGAACAAGTCGGCGGATCCCGCCACCTTCTCCAGCCGCTTCAACTCGGCGATCAGCTTGCTCTCGGATTGCACCGAGAGCCCTGCGAAATGCACGTTGATCAGCCCGCCCTTGTCCTTGGTCAAATGAAGCGTGCCGGTGATGTCAGGCGGCAAATCCGGAAGCCATTGCTGCCACGCCTGCATGATTTTGGCCGCCTGCGCGACCGGCTTGCTCCAGGTAGTCCCGAACCGCGCGACCATGTTGACGGCACTGGTGCGAAAATTGAAATTGGTAACGACGCCGAAATTTCCATTGCCGCCGCCGCGCAGCGCCCAGAACAGATCGGGATTTTCCTGTTCGCTCGCGTTGAGAATCTTTCCCGACGCATCGACCACCTCCATTGACAGCACGCTGTCACAGGCAAGCCCGAACAGGCGCCCCAGTAGTCCAAAACCGCCCCCCAGCGAATGGCCCGCGACGCCTACCGGAAAACAACTGCCCGCCGGCATCGCCAGATGGCTCGGCCACAGCGCCTTGTAGACCGATCCCAGCGACGAACCGGAGCCGACCGACACCGACGCCTTGTCCACCGAGAGCTTGATCGTGGTCATGCCGCGAACATCGATCACAAGATCCGGCGACTGCGAAAATCCTTCGAAGGAGTGCCCACCCGATCGAACCGCAAAGCTCAGCCCGTTATTCGCGGCCCACAGCATGGTGCTGCCGACGGCCTTGGCGCTTCCGGCCACCACGCGTACGCGCGGCGCGAGCTGGGTTCGCTTGTTGAACGACCTGTTGTACTTGGCAAAATCGGCGCTCGCGCGAACCAGCAACAGGTCCTTCTTCGGATCGAGTGCCGCCTGCAGCGCCGCGATCGGCAAGGCGGTGTCGGCCTCCGCCCTTCGAATCGACAGCAGCGAGCCACCGACGATCGCGTGTGCCGACAGGCCGCCCGTGACCTTGAGAAAATCGCGTCGCTTCATCTTTCCTCCGCACCTATTCACATTGCAGCAAGGGTTGAAAAAACTGCGGCTGATGAAAGTTGGCTGTTTTGGCTTTGGGCAGAAAGGTGCTCCAGTAACTGCGTGTCGAGCCTCGCCCAAGAATGGAGTAGAAATTTCCTCGGATTTTTTTTGGATCACCATCCCACCCCATTGGTTTCAGGGGAATCTTCAACTCCGCGGTCCAACCACCCTGCCGAACGGCTGCGGTCGACCCCAGACCCAAATCGACGCCCTCCTGACGGGGCTGGCCGCCGCCGGGAATCTTGACCTGGAAGGTCTGGTTGTACGGCGATACTTCGAATTCGAAATAGGGAAAGCCGGCTTCGGAAAACGTCACGAACAATTCCACGACGTCGAACATGTAAGGGTATTGCCCCGGGCCAAGCACCTTCCCGGCATTCAGCGACGGTGAGGTCACCGAATAGCTGGCGGTCAGGATATCGTCCGCGAGCGCAGCCTTGACCTGAACGGGATTTTTGAGAACCGACCTGGCCGGGCTGACCAGCGACAGGTCACAGGCCAGCGCGGCTGGAGACATCAGCAGAATGGCGATCGCAACGAGGAACTTCATGATCGTGCCAAGCTATCACAGATCGCGTCGAACGCGCTGCGCAACTTTCTACCGCTGAAAAGAATCGGGCCGTCGAGGCGCCGCCGTTCAAGACGGTTGGCCGGACAGCACTTCGGAAATTTGCCATAAAGCGAGCCTGGAGAGGCTCGCTAGAAATCCGTAAGACTACAAGAAGACGGGATGACGATGGGCTCGGGAATTCATTCACGAAGCTCCAACTTATTCTGCCCGCCACGAGCAGCGACGCCGCTGACATCGTGCCGGATGTAGGTCTGAGCCTGCAGCACGAAATGGCGCTTTGCTGTGTCGATCGCCTGCTGCCCCAGCACCATGCCGAACAGGCCGACGAGGGCGATCATTGGCGGTGCCGGAGAGCGGACCTGGACCAGGCCATAGGCCGCGCCGACGGCCAGCCCCATGAATAGAGACACGAGATATCCGATCATCGCCGCCTCCTATTGCTGCGGCCGCAACACGACCCGGCCCTTGGAGCCGGCCGCGACCTCGCGATAGGCTCGCTGCGCCTCGGCAAGGCCGCAGGTCTCCATGATCGGCGCCGCGTGGTAGTCGCCCGCGACAAACCCCGGCGTCAGCACCTCCAGCACTTCGGCCGAGGCCACGAGGTCACGCTTCAGCGTATCCACGCCGTAGAGCCGGCTCTCGTTATGATAGAAATCGGGAAGGTCGAAGCTTGCCTCGCGCTGGCCGGTCGCGGCGATCTCCACCAACCGGCCGTGAAGGGCCAGACAGTTGACGGCGTCGCGAAACATGACGCCGCCGACGAGATCGAAGACGACATCGGCACCCTTGCCGCCGGTCGCCGCACGGACTTCGGCCGGCAGATCCTTTGCGCCGAGGATCAGCTTCTCGGCAATGCCGAGGATCGGCGCGTCCGGATGCGGCGCGCGCCGGTCGGCGGCGATCACGCGGGCGCCAAGCCGTCGGGCGATCTGCGCGGCGGCCCCGCCGACGCCTCCGCCGGCGCCAATCAGGAGAACGGTCTCACCGGCCCTGAGTCCTGCCGTTTCGAGGCCGCACCAGGCGGCCATATAGTTGACCCCGACCGACGCGGCCTGATCGAAACTGAGGCTATCGGGCTTCCGGCGCAGACTGGCCACCGGCACAACGATCTTCTCCGCATGGGTGCCGTCGCGGGTGAAGCCGGTATCTCCGCCGGTGCCCCAGACCGCGCGCCCGATCCACTCAGCCGGCCCTTGCTCGACCACACCGGCGAAATCACGACCGGGAATGCGCGGCAGCCTCGTCTGCTTCATGGCTCCGGCGACATTCTTGACGTCGCTCGGATTGATGGAGGCCGCCATGACCCGCACCAAGGCCGTGGTCTCGCTGACGGCTGGCGCCGCTACCTCCGCCAATTCGAGGACGGAGGGATCGCCGAAGGTCTTGAACCGTATCGCACGCATGATCTTCTTGGTTCCTCCTGGGGTCTGGCGACAGCGGACACGCTACCTCGCCGCGCTCTGTTGAGCCGCCATATCGCGGATCAGTGACCGGCGAGTCCCGACGTCATCGCGCCTTCCGAGTAGTTTGACCAGTTCGGCTGCACTGCAATATCGGCGGGTGCGGCGTAGGCATTGCTGTTTCGAAATTGCTCGGTTGCCGCCGCGCGGCTCTTCGTTCGCGTGTAGTGGTGTTCCGAAGCAGCCGCCGCTTGCGCGGTTAACGCGGCAATCAGCGAAACAACAAGCGCGGTGAGGATTTTTCTTCGCATCGTCATCTCCATTTTCGTTAGCGGAAAGATCGCAGATTGCGTCTTCGCATCATGCATTGGAGATGGGTGACCCGTTTGTTACCTCAACTAAATTCAATGTTATGAATCTGAATTGAAGGTCGGCGTGGCAGCTCGAACCAAAGGTAAGTGTGCGCTGGATCAACCGCCTTGGGAGAAACACCGCCTGCGCTGCGCCCAAGAGCCATAACCGAGAGCCAATAACCGAGAGCCATGCTGCGGGGAACCGTCAGCCATCGCCGCAGAGCCGCCATGGCGCACGCCTTGCCCCTCGACTCCGCCCGGATTGTCATGTGGAATATCGCGGTAAAAATGGACATGGGGGTGATCCAATGGCGGAAGCTTCTGTTCTGGCCGCGCCGAGCGCGCATCTGGTGGACAACTCCCGCAAGGCGATCTGGGCCGCAGCCATCGGTAACCTTCTCGAATGGTACGATTTCGGCGTCTATGCCTATCTCGCCGGGCTGATCGCCGCAAAGTTCTTCCCGAACAGCGATCCGACCGCCTCGCTGCTCGCCGCCTTTGCGGCCTATGGCGTCGGCTTCCTGGCGCGGCCGCTCGGCGGCATCGTGATTGGCCGCCTCGGCGATACCAAGGGTCGCAAGACGGCGCTGGTGCTCACCATCTTCCTGATGGCGTTCGGCACTGTCGGCCTCGGCCTGTTGCCGTCCTATGAGGCGATCGGCGTCTGGGCGCCGATCCTGCTCGTCATCATGCGGCTCGTGCAGGGGCTCGCGGCCGGCGGCGAATGGGGTACCTCGACCGCCTTCATGGTCGAATGGGCGCCGCAAGACCGTCGCGGCTTGTTCGGCAGCTTCCAGCAGGTCTCGACCGCCGGCGGCTCGCTGCTCGGCTCGGCCGTTGCCGCGATCATGACCTCGTCGCTGAGTCAGGCGGCGATGCTCGACTGGGGCTGGCGCGTGCCGTTCCTGCTCGGCGTATTGTTGCTGTTCGTCGGCGCCTATCTGCGCCAGAACGTCGAGGAGACGCCGACTTACGAAGCCAGCCGCCAGGCCGCCGTCGATCAGCCCGTTGTCGCCGGGCTTCCGCTCGGGGCGCTCGCCTTCGGCTTCACCATCTTCTGGACCATCGCCTATTACACGCTGCTCGCCTGGATGCCGACCTTCACCCAGCGCTTTGCCGGGCTCACGCCCTCCCAGGCGCTGTGGTCGAACACGGTCGGCCTGATCGCCATGGTGATCGCGGTTCCATTCTGGGGCGCGCTGTCGGACAGGGTCGGCCGCAAGCCGCTCCTGATGGCGAGCGCGATCAGCATCGGACTGCTCGCCTATCCGCTGTTCTCGCTGATGACCAACGGCGCCGGGCTCGCCCTAGTGATGCCGCTCCAGATCCTGTTCGGCATTTTGCTTGCGCTCTATTCGGGCGCGGGACCCGCGGCGATCTCGGAGATCTTTCCGACGCATCTGCGCTCCACCTGGATGACGAGCGGCTACGCGCTCGCGGTCGCCATCTTTGGCGGGTTCGCGCCGTTCATCGCGACCTGGCTGATCCAGGTCACGGGATCGCCGGTGTCGCCGACCTATCTCTATCTGCTGCCTGCGGCGGTGATTTCGCTGGCCGTGATCTGGAGCCTGAAGGAAACCGCCGGGACAAAGCTGCGCTGAGTAACCGAACGAGTAGTCCATGCTGATCCGGTTCGACGGACGCACCGCGGTCGTGGCCGGAGCCGCGCGCGGCATCGGCCAGGCCATCGCGCGATCGCTGGCAAATGACGGCGCGCGCGTCATCGCCTGCGACCTGCTGGTCGATGATCTCTTGGCCCTTGCCGGCCGCGTCGATGGCGGCGGCGAGATCATCGCCGCAGAGGTCGACGTCACCAATGAGGCCTCCATTGCCGAGGTCGTGCGCACGGCCGGCGGCGTCGATATCCTTGTCTATGTCGCGGGCGGCGTGCGCGGCCAAAGGCCCCGGCCGCTGGAAGAGGTGAGCGCGGACGATTTCGACGCCATCGTCGATGTCAACCTCAAGGGCGCGTTCCTGTTCATCAAGGCTGTCGCGCCCGGGATGAAGGCAAAAGGCACGGGGCGCATCGTCACCATTTCGAGCCGCGCCGGCCTTGCCACAAGCCTCACCGGCATCCAGAGCTATCCCGCCGCCAAGCATGGACAAATCGGTCTGGTCAAACAGCTTGCCCAGGAGCTTGGGCCGTTCGGCATCACCGTGAATACGGTCGCGCCCGGCTTCATGGCGACCAGCCCCGATTATGAGCGGCAGTGGAACAACTGGCCGGGCGCCTTCCGCGACAATTTCGTCAACATGATTGCGATGCGGCGCATGGGCGGGCCGCAGGACATCGCCAATGCGGTGACGTATCTCGCCTCCGACTACGCCTCGTGGATCACGGGGCAGACCATACCCGTCACCGGCGGCCCGCTGTAACACATCATTCGGGAGGATCATCATGAACGAGACGTCAAAGCTCGAGCCCTGGCAATGGCCGGAAAAGCACTGGCGCGGGCTGGTCAACCAGGTCCGCGCCGGCAGGACCTATCGGCCCAAGACCTGGAAGGGCGGCGCGCGATGCGCGTTTGCGCTGTCGTTCGATTCCGACCATGAGACCAATGAGCTGCGCGACGGCGGCAAGTCGATCGGGCGCATGGCGTGGGGACAGTATGGCAATCGTGTCGGCGTCCCGAACATCCTGAAACTGCTTGCGAAACACTCGGTGCCGGCGACCTTCTATGTGCCGGCCGTGTGTGCGCTGCTCTATCCGGACGAGCAGCGGCGTATCATCGCCGAAGGGCACGAGATCGGCATCCATTCATGGATCCACGAGCTGAATTCGGTGCTTCCCTATGAGGCCGAGAAGGATTTGATGACGCGCGCGGCCGACGTGCTGGAGAAGACGACCAGGGTGCGGCCGGTCGGCGCGCGCACCGCCTCCTGGGATTTCTCGCCGCACACGCTGCGCATCACTAGCGAAGCCGGCCTGCTCTACGATTCCTCGCTGATGGCCGATGTCGATTGCTATGAGCTGGTGCTCGACGGCGAGCCGACCGGCGTGATCGAATTTCCGGTGGAATGGATCCGCGACGATGCGGTCTATTTCATGATGCATCGCTTTCAGGGCCTGCGTCCCTACACGCCGCCTTCGGATGTGTTCGATGTGTTCAGGCGCGAGTTCGAGGCGGCCTATGAGGAGGGTGGCATCTTCCAGCTCACCTGCCATCCGCACATCATCGGCTATCGCTCGCGGCTCTGGATCATCGAGGAGCTCATTCGCCTGGCCAAGGCCAAGGGCGACGTCTGGTGCGCAACCCATGCCGACGTGGTCCGCTACGCCCGCGAGCATGGCACATGACAAAGACGGCCCTCGTCACCGGCGGCGCGCGCGGTATCGGCCGCGCCTGTGCGCTGGCGCTTGCCGATTCCGGCTTCGACATCGCCCTCGTCGATCTCCTGGAGAAGGAGATGCAAGCTACCGCGCGCGACATCGAGGCGCGCGGCAGGCGCACGCTCAGCTTCCAGGCCGATGTGAGCGATTTCGCCCACGCCCATGCGATCGTCGAACAGGTCGACGCGAAATGGGGACAGCTCGACGTGCTCCTGAACAATGCCGGCGCGCCGAACCCGAAACCGATCCTTCAGATCAGCGAGGCGGAGTTTGACCGCACGATCGCGGTGAACCTCAAGAGCTGCTTCAACTTCATTCATGCCGCAGCCCCGATCATGCTGAAACAGGATACGGGCGGGCGGATCATCTCGATCTCATCGATCAATGCGCTGTCGGGCGGCGTCACCAGCGCCGTCAGCAAGCACGCCTATGCGGCGGCCAAGGCCGGAATCCTGGGCCTGACGCGCTCGCTCGCAAAGGAACTCGGGCCGAAAGTGTCGGTCAATGCGATCTGCCCCGGCGTGATCGCGACCGACCTGTTGCGCGGTCTGCTCGGCGAGCGGGAGGCCCAGCTGACCGCCGGAATTGCGCTGGGCCGGGTCGGCACCCCCGAGGACATCGCCAGCATCGTGCGCTATCTCGCCGTCGACGCGCACATGTACATGACCGGCCAGCATTTCGTGGTCGACGGATTTCAATGGAGCTGCTGAGCAGGGCTGCGTCCCACTGCCGACATCCACGCCTTCCTGAGTTCGCTGCCAGGTCGCAGGCCGGCCAAGGACATTGCGATCTTGAACCAGTGACGGATGCTATGCCTCGATTTTGGTAGCCAAGGTTCTTCGCCCCCACCGGCTGGCATGTGACGAACGTGCTCACAGTATTCGCATCGCGCAGCTTGGCGATCAATTCGCACTGTCCTGCGCGGCGAGCGCCGTCACAATGGTGCGCGCGGTTGCGTTGAGCGATCCGAGGTAGCGACCGGCCGCCTGTTCATGCGTCATGACTGATCGAGGAAAACGCATCACGAGACAGGCAAGCACCTGGCGGCCTTGCTTCACTGGAACCGCAAGCCCAAGCACCTTGTATGGGCGCGGCGATAGCGTCACCGCATAGCCACGGCGGCGAACCTCGGCGAGATGCGCCTCGATCGCTCGGGCATCGCGCATACCCAAAACGCCGAGCTGCGCATCCGGGAGCAGCTCTTGTATCAAGCGTCGCCGTTCTTCGCCGGTACAGAACGCCAGGTAAGCCTGTCCGAGCGCACTGGGTATGAGCGGATAGGTGCGATTGTATCCAGCCCGCTCGAACGAAAGCGGACTTTGTGGCGCGGTGCTGTGCAGAAGCGTCACAACACCATCCCGGACCTTGGCGAGTCCGATTGGCCAATCGTGTTCCCGGGTAAATTGGCTCATCGCCGGCATAGCCGCGTCGACGATGCGATCGATGAAGCGAAGGCCGATCGAGAGCGCCAACACATGCTCGGTGATCCGGTAGCCGGCCTCGCTTGAGATGCGGGCGCTATATCCCGCAGCGATCAACGTGTCCAGGAGTCGGATCAGCGTCGGTTTCGGCAAATCTGTAGCAGCGCGCAAATCGCCGAGGCTGCTGGCCGATTTGCGATTAAGCGCCTCGAGCAACTTCAGTGCTCGCACCACTGGTTCGACCGGCTTGTTCGCGCCCATGCCGAAATTCCCCTCCTCGTGCGTTCCGTAATACGGAATTCCTTCAAATTCAGCAAGCCCATTTCCTTCTCTTCAGGCAAACACAGTGAAGACGCGCGAACAGGCCAGCGTCGATATGGAGGAAATGCGATGGCATATCAGTCAATCGAAGTGCGAAAGGTGACCCCGACAATCGGCGCGGAGATTTTCGGCGTCGATCTCGGCGGGCAGCTAGGCAACCAGCAATTCCAGGAGGTCCACGATGCCCTCATGGAGAACCTCGTGATCTTCTTTCGTGACCAAAAGCTGACGCCGGAGCAACACAAGGATTTCGGTCGCCGGTTCGGCAAGCTGCATGTGCACCCCAACGCACCGCAACTGATCGAAGGCCATCCCGAAATCCTGGTGATCAAGGCCAACGAAAAGTCGAAACGGGTCGCCGGAGAGGAATGGCACTCCGACGTGTCCTGCGACGAGGAGCCGCCGATGGGTTCGATCCTCTATATGCACGAGACCCCTGCAAGCGGCGGCGGCGACACCATGTTCGCGAATATGTACGCCGCCTACAATGCCCTGTCGGAACCGATCCGGCATTTGCTTGAGGGTTGCACGGCGATCCATGACAGCAACAAGGCGCATCCCTACCGTCGTAATGCGACCGATCGCGCTGACATGGAATTCCCGAGATCGGAACATCCGGTCATCCGTACTCATCCCGTAACCGGACGGAAGGCGCTTTACGTCAACCGTGGATTCACCACTCACATTCCGCAGTTGAAGAAGCAGGAGAGCGCCGCGCTGCTCGAGATGTTGTACCGGCACGTCGAGACGCCGGAGTTCATGTGCCGATTCAAGTGGCAGCGGGGCTCGATTGCCTTCTGGGACAACCGCAGCGCACAGCATCATGCGCTGTGGGATTACTTCCCGGAGCGACGCTATGGCCATCGGGTGACCGTCTGTGGTGACAAGCCATTTTTTCGCGGCTGAGCGATCTGTTTCGGACCGCGAGCGGTGGCAATGCCGGCGCTCGCACCGGATAGACGAACAACGCAGCGCAGGCGTCGACGAAAAACGCTCAAGACCGCCTGAAGAATGCTCTTGGCGAAGTCACACGCCGGGAATCCGACAATAGATTGCCCGCGGCATTGAGTCTGCGTGGCGATCAGGGAGAGAGAGCATGAAGGTCGACGAACTGTTCAGTATTCGCGGAAGAACTGCACTCGTCACCGGCGGCAGCCGGGGCATCGGCAAGATGATTGCAGAAGGCTTCGTCCGAAGCGGCGTGAAAGTATACATCAGCGCTCGCAAGGCAGGCCCTTGTGAGGAGACGGCGCGTGAACTCTCGGCCTACGGAACCTGTGTGGCGTTGCCGCTAGATGCTTCCGGTGCCGAGGGAGCAAGGAAGATGGCGGAATCTTACCTGGCGCACGAAAGAACGCTCGACATCCTCGTCAACAATGCGGGCGCGGCATGGGGCGCCGAGTTCGACGAATTCCCCGAGAGTGGCTGGGACAAGGTCATGGATCTGAATGTCAAGACGCCATTCTTCCTGACACAGGCGTTACATTCGGCACTGAAGACCAACGCCACGCCCGCCCGGCCCTCCAAAGTCATCAACATTGCTTCGATCGACGGCGTCTCTGTGAACCGGCAAGAGACCTACTCCTACGCTGCCAGCAAGTCCGGCCTCATACATCTGACCAAACGGATGGCCCTGCGCTTGATTCGGGACAACATCGCCGTCAGCGCCATCGCGCCGGGAGCGTTTCCGTCTGAAATGAATCGGGAAGCGCGCGACCACGGCGATGCCACGGCCGAGAGGATCCCGTCACGGCGAATCGGCACGATCGAAGACATGACCGGCGCTGCGATCTATCTCGCGAGCCGCGCCGGCAACTACATCGTGGGTTCGACGCTAATCGTGGACGGCGGTGTGACGTGGACGTGAATAACGCCGGTGTTTCAGAAGCAAGACGCGCGAACAGGCCTGCGTTGAGGAAGACCAAGCAAAGTACCACGCGCCCTTCTCTCGTGGATGAAACAGCGCGGTGTGACGTCGCAATCAATCAGAGGAACCAGCGGATATGCCGAAGATCACCTATGTCGAATACACCGGAACTGAACGCGAGATTGAGCTGCAATCCGGGTTTTCGGTAATGCAGGGCGCAATCGACAACAGCATCGTCGGTATTGACGCTGATTGCGGCGGCGCATGCGCTTGCGCGACCTGTCACGTGTATGTCGATCCCCGCTGGCTCGAGAAGGTCGGACCTCAGGGATCGCAGGAGGCGGCACTGCTCGACTTCGCCGCGCTCGCACAACCTAACTCGCGTCTGGCCTGCCAAATCAAGATGGACGATCAGTTGGACGGTCTCGTCGTGAGATTGCCTGAGGCTCAGCACTGACCGCGAGCCTATCGACCGCGATCCTGGAATTGGTCCCCGATATCAGCAGACATTTGGAGAAATCCGCATGAGCACGCAAACCATTCAAGCTGCCAAAGTCCATGCAGACGATATCCCGCTTGATCAGATCGATGTCGGCGATCCGCAACTTTTTCAGGACGGTAACTTCTGGCCGTATTTCGCGCGATTGCGCCGTGAGGATCCCGTCCATTATTGCGGGAAGAGCGCGTTTGGACCGTATTGGTCGATTACCAAATACAAGGACATCATGCAGGTCGACACCAATCACGCCGTCTTTTCTTCGGAAGGCGGCATATCGATCCTCGACCGCCCCGAAGAATTTCGCACACCCAATTTCATTTCGATGGATCCGCCGAAACATGACGAGCAGCGCAAGACGGTGAACCCGATCGTTGCGCCCGGCAACCTGGCCCGGCTGGAACACCTCATTCGCAGCAGAGCCTGCGCCATTCTCGATTCGCTGCCCGTGAACGAGACCTTCGACTGGGTGGACCGGGTGTCCATCGAGCTGACCACTCAGATGTTGGCGACGCTGTTCGATTTCCCGCAGCAAGACCGGCGCTTGCTTACCTACTGGTCCGACGCGGCCACGGCTCCCATTGGTCCTGGGGGAATGTTCGACACCGAAGAGGCCCGCCTGGCCGAATTGAAGAACTGCCTGGACTATTTCACCTGCCTTTGGAACGAGCGGGTCAATGCGGAGCCCGGCAGCGATCTCATTTCAATGTTGGCGCACTCGCCCGCGACCAGAAACATGGGGCCGAAGGAGTTTCTGGGGAATCTGATTCTCCTGATCGTGGGCGGCAACGACACCACCCGAAATTCCATTACCGGCGGCTTGCTGTTTCTGAACGAGAACCCGGATCAGTACCAGAAACTGCGCGACGACCCCGGCCTCATCACCAACATGGTATCGGAAATCATCCGCTATCAGACGCCGCTTGCGCACATGCGGCGCACGGCTCTCGCCGACGCGGAGATCGGAGGCAAGCTGATCAAGAAGGGAGCCAAGGTCGTGATGTGGTACATTTCTGGAAATCGCGACGACGAGGTCATCGACAACCCCAACAAGTTCATGATCGATCGTCCACGCGCCCGGCAGCATCTGTCGTTTGGCTTCGGAATTCACCGCTGCGTCGGCAACAGGCTCGCGGAACTACAATTGAAGATCCTGTGGGAGGAGGCTTTGAAGCGTTATCCCACCATCGAGGTCGTCGGCCGGCCCGAACGCGTCTATTCGAGCTTCGTCCATGGATACAGGTCTCTCCCCGTACGTATCCCGGCCTGATCGGGTGCGGCTGCACCGCGCAGCCATAATGCGGACCTCGCTGCTTGGAAAACGTCAGCAATAACGAAGTGGGAGCAAACACATGAGCACGCAGAAAACGTCAAAGTACGCCTGGGTGATCGTCCTTCTCCTGTTTCTGTTCATGCTGATTAATTTTGCTGACAAGGCAGTGATTGGCCTTGCGGCGGCGCCGATCATGAAGGACCTGGATTTGACGCCGAGTCAGTTCGGTCTCGTCGGTTCAAGTTTCTTCTTTCTGTATGCGGTGTCCGGGGTGGTCACGGGCTTCGTCGTCAATCGCGTTCAGACCCGCTGGGCGCTCCTCGCCATGGGGTTGATTTGGGCGGTTACCCAATTTCCCATGGCCGGCTCGGTGGGTTTCACGACGCTGATTGCCTGCCGCGTGCTGCTGGGCGCCGGCGAAGGACCGGCCTATCCCGTGGCACTGCACTCGGCTTACAAGTGGTTCCCCAATGAACTTCGTACCTTGCCTACCGCGCTCATCTCCCAGGGCGCGAGCATCGGGGTGGTGCTGGCGCTGCCCGCGCTCAATTATCTCATTGTGCGTTATTCCTGGCATTGGGCTTTCGCGACGCTCGGGTTGATCGGCTTGGTCTGGGCGCTGGGATGGCTGGCATTCGGACGCGAAGGTCCCCTCCTTGAAACGCCAACGCCGGCGGACAGACAGTCGTATGGACGGATTCCTTACCGGCGCCTTTTGCTTAATCGCACCGTGCTGGCGGCATGCGCATCGGGCTTTGGCGCCTATTGGGGTCTATCGCTGATGATTGCATGGCTGCCGCACTATTTGATCAAAGGTCTCGGATATACCCAACAACAGACCGGGTGGCTCAGCACGCTGCCATGGGCATGCAATGTTCTTGTCGTTATCGGCGCTGGCTGGCTTTCGCAGAAGTTGCTCGCGCGTAGCTATTCGAGCGTCGTCGCTCGCAGTTTGATTGGCGGCGGCGCGGTCGCGTTAGGTGGACTTGCCTTGATCGTCATGCCGCTTATCGAAACGCCCGTGCTCAACTTGGCATTTCTGGTGTTCGGGATATCGGTTCCATCGGTGATCTATGTTCTCAGTCCCGCAATCGTCAGCGAGTTCACGCCGGTTTCACAGCGCGGTGCCATGTTGACGATCGTCACTGCGGTGGCGACGTCGGCGGGGCTGCTGGCGCCATACGTAATGGGCCGAATCATTGAGAGCGGAGCCACGCCTTCCGAAGGCTTCCATCGAGGCTTCCTGATCTGCGGCGTCGTCAGCCTGATTGGAGGCCTGATCGGCATGGCATTTCTGCGCCCTGGGGCTGAGGCCGCACGGTTTGCCGTTGCCGATGCCGCAGATGCAACAATACGCAATCGCTTGATTAACGCCGAATTAGCCGTGTGAAGATCAAGGCAGCCAAAGCCTGCATCGACTTCCGTGATTGGCAGATATACAATCTCTCGTGGCCTGCGATTTAGTGATCGAGGAGCCTAAGCATGCGTGTGGCAACGGGCTTGGTGAGTCTATTTTCGTTAGCGATCGTTGGCGGGCTGCTGACATTCTCCGCAGTGGCGGCCGAGGACGAATGGTATCCGGTAGCGGTCGACGTCTGGTCACCGCCCTTTAACACTGAGCATCAGCACGCGGTACAGCAATACATGCCGCCGGAGCCGGCGAGCCGACCGTGGCGAATATGCGCTTCGATCCCGCATCTCAAAGACGATTATTGGTTGGCAGTCAATTTCGGCTTGGTTAGCGAAGCAAAGCGGTTGGGGGTCACCCTTAGTCTCTATGAGGCCGGGGGCTACGAGAATCTCGCGACACAACAAAGCCAGATCGCCGAGTGCATGGTGAAAGATAATGCGCAGGCGCTGATTGTGGGAGCAATCTCGGCCGATGGATTGAACAGCGTTATTGCCGATTACAGCGACAAAGGCATACCCGTAATCGATCTCATCAACGGCGTCAGCTCGGACAAGATTACAGCAAGGGTAGCGGCCGATTTCTACGATATGGGAATGGCCGCGGGAAAATACCTTGCGAAGCTTCAGCCGGACACGTCCAAGGCGGCCAAAGTTGCATGGTTTCCAGGACCCGCCGGGGCTGCGTGGGTTGCGGCGGGTGATATGGGGTTTCGAGCGGCACTGAATGAATCCGCACTGACCATCCTGGACGGAGGATTTGGTGATACCGGCATTACCGAACAAACTCGCCTGGTCGAGGCGGTGCTGGATAGCCATCCAGATATCGACTTCATAGCCGGAACCGCCGTTTCCGCTGAAGCCGCCGTACAGGTCTTGCAGAAACGGAATTTGGAACAACAAATCAAAGTCATCGCTTACTATTTTGGTCCGGGGATCTATCGCGGCATCAAGCGAGACGCGATTTTGGCGGCTCCGAGCGACAGCCAAGCCGTATTGGCGCGCATCTCGATCGATCAAGCGGTCCGTGCGTTGGAAAAGCAAAAATTGATCCGGCACCTCGGCGTCACCATCAAGATGGTCGATCTTAAGTCGTTGCCGGAATTCGATCTGAATTCGAGCATTGCTCCAGCCGGCTTTCGTCCGATTTTCAGCGTCGCCCCCAAGGCCGGATCTTTGAAATGACGAAGGGCAGCGCCTGGAAGTCGCCGCTCATTCTTTCAACGCTTGTGTTCGCTGCGGGCATGACCGCAACGATTTTTCTTAGCTATCTATTTCTGGAAAAAGCGGAGAGAGACTGGGACGCTCGTGTCGACCAAACCAGTGAGCGACTTTCCAACACGCTACTGGCCTGGCTGGAGGAAAGCTACGCCCCTGTTTCGGGACTGGTGGCACTCGTCGAAAACTCCAAGACAGTCGAACCAAACGAATTCCTCAATGCGTTTGAAAGTATGCAGTCTCGATCGACTACCGTACTGCTCGACGAAGCGAGCCTGGTTCGACTTAACCGTCTCGGTCGGTGGGAGGCAGATATTACATCCGACGCACTCGGTTATCCGGGCCGATATGTCGCAAGAGCCGATATCACTCAGACCTTGTCGTTGGCAGCTAAGCGGCCGAACCAATTCACCCTTAGTCCTCCATTCAAATCCGAGCGCGGCCAGAATATTTCAGCGATTGCGCTTGCCGCTTCTGCAACCACCGAGGCAGAAATCGTCGTCGGAACTTTGAATTACGATACGCTGTTGAACGGAATGCTCTCCGGACCGGTTCCGAAGGGGATGCATCTGGGAATGAGGGGACGCTTTCTCGGTCAACCCGACGTAACGTCCGTCTTCACACTGCCGAAGGCCCGCGAGTTCAAACGCATATCGACCACGAGGGTAGCGAGCGCAGGCGCCGATATTGAAATCTCTTGGGCGGCGACACGGGAATTTGACGGCGGCCCTTCCTATGGCGTGCCATTCGCAGCACTCCTCGGGGGCTCGGGAACGACAGCTCTACTCACTCTGTTCATAGGCTCCCTTGTTCGGCGAAACAAACAGATCGGACTCAAGGTCGATGAGGCAACACTTGCCTTGCGGCAATCCTCCGAGGCCCTGGGCCGAGAGCGGGAAAGGCTGCAACGCATACTCGACGCTTCGCCGGTAGGGGTGACGATAACAACCGACAACATCGCCCGCTTTACCAACCCGCGAAGCGAGGAAATGTTCGCCCTCAGAGTGGGATCTTCCGTTCCAGATCTATATGTTCATCCTGAACAGCGCAGCGCACTGCTTGATGAGCTTGATCGCAAGGGTATTGTCCGCGATTTTAGTATTCAATTTCGTGGCGCTCATGGCGAAATCCGCGACTGCCTCTCCACTCTCATTCCCATGGAATATGAGGGACAGCAGGGATTGCTTGGTTGGATAGTGGACGTCACTGAACTAACGAAGATTCAAACGGCCTTGTCGGAAGCCAAGGTCGCCGCTGAAGATGCTGCCAGGACGAAAGCCGAGTTCCTCGCCAATATGAGCCATGAGATACGTACGCCGATGAATGCGATCATTGGCCTGGCGCATCTTTGCCTGAAAACAGACCTTACGCTCAAACAACGCGATTACGTCGCAAAGATTCACAATGCCGGCACTTCGCTGCTTTCCATCATAAACGACATTCTCGATTTCTCCAAAATCGAGGCGGGCAAGCTCAACATCGAGAACGTCGCCTTCGAGATGGACTCAGTGATGAACAACATTTCGACCATGGTCGCGCAAAAAATCCAGGACAAGGGGCTCGAGCTACTGTTTGATTTCTCATCGGATATGCCGCCCGCTCTTCTTGGCGACCCGTTGCGCTTAGGACAGGTGCTCATCAATCTTCTCGGAAATGCGGTGAAGTTCACGGAGAAGGGCGAGATTCGCCTTGTCGGTGAATTGCTGGAGCGGACCGGGGACAAGGTCAAGCTGCGGTTTTCTGTCGAGGATACCGGCATCGGCATGACCAAGGAGCAGTCGAACCGATTGTTTCAGGCTTTCTCTCAGGCCGATACTTCGACTTCGCGGAAATACGGCGGAACCGGATTGGGCTTGGCGATCTCGAAGCGCTTGGTGGAGCTGATGGGTGGCTCCATTTGGGCTGTCAGTGAGCCGGGCCGCGGAAGTACGTTCAGCTTTACAGGCTGGTTCGGCCTCTCGGAAGCGATCGCGCGCAAGGTCGCGCCCATGCGACTCGGATCGCTCAAGGTGCTTGTCGTGGATGACAATGCCTCAGCCCGGAGGGTGTTGGAGGACCAGCTAAAAATCATTGGCGCGGAAATAGAACAGGCGGCATCAGGCACAGAAGCCATCGCCGCGGTCAAGCGCGCCGATGCGGGCCGCCCGTTCGACGTGCTGTTGCTGGATTGGCGCATGCCCGGACTCGACGGAGTAGAAACCGCCCGGCGGATTCGGGTAGACACCTCGCTCAAGAGCGTACCCGCCATCATCATTATCACCGCTTTCGGGAGAGAGGAGGTTCGCGGCGAAGCCGAACTCGCGGGCGTCAATGGCTTCCTCATAAAGCCAGTCAGTCAATCCACCTTGATCGACGCGCTCGCCGAAATCTTCGCGCCGGAGCACATGACGGCTGTTCGCGAAGCCGTAGAGGCGACGGCTTACGATCTGAATGGACTACGTATTCTCCTGGCCGAGGACAACGCAATCAACCAACAGATTGCCGTCGAATTGCTCGAGGGCGTTGGCGCGTCTGTCGATGTCGCAAATAGCGGAAGAGAGGTTTTAGACAAGCTATTGGCCACCACTGACTGCATCCCTTACGACTTGGTACTAATGGACTTGCAGATGCCAGAGATGGATGGCTACCAAGCCACCGCCCGCATCCGCGCCGACCCTCGTTTGGTGGATCTCCCGATCGTCGCCATGACTGCACATGCAATGGCAGAAGAACGCGATCGCTGTCTGGCAGCCGGCATGCGCGGTCATATCGCCAAGCCCATTGATCCTGAGGTGTTGTACCGAACCCTTATGCAATTCTACCGACCGGGACAGACGTCGCCGGCACCGGCACCGGCCAAAACGCTCAATCATTCCTTGCCTTCAGATCCGCAGCTTGAAATCGCCGGCCTGGACGTCGTAGATGGGCTCAAGCGAGTGGCCGGCAATAAGAAACTTTACTGTTCCCTGCTAAGACAGTTCGTCGAGCAGCAGGCTGATGCGGTTTCTGAAATCCGCGCCGGCGTTGAACGGCAGGATTTCGCCTTGGCCGAACGCCTCATGCACACCCTCAAGGGGGTGTCCGGAAATCTCGGTGCAAAGTCGACAAGCGGACTCGCCGCGGAGTTGGAAAGGTCACTCAGGAGCCGGGATGTTCGGTCCTTACAGACAGGCTTGCCTGGCCTGGCCATCGAGTTGGAGCGGACAATAGAAGCAATCCGCAATTCCGCGGTGGCCGATACCCCAGACCTCCATCCGCGTATTGTTACATCCGATTCGACGGAAGCCGTAACGCTATTGAAACATCTCAAACAGTTGCTGGCGGACGATGACGGAGCTGCGCTCGACTACCTATTGGAAGCGCGTGAGCGCCTCGAAGGCATCCTTTCTGACGCCGACCTGAATGCCTTGGAAAAGGCTGTGAGTGATTTCGAATTCATCGCGGCTCTGGACTGCCTTACGGGCATCGCACAGCGTCACAAGTTCCCTCTGGAGTGAGCGAGCCAATGTCTTCCTCGGACCGCAAAACGATTCTGATCGTCGACGATACGCCCACCAATATCGGGATCATATCCAGTGTTCTTAAAGACTTGTTCCGGACGAAGGTCGCCACGAACGGAGAGAAAGCACTGGTACTTGCTTCGGCCTCCGATAAGCCCGACCTCATACTCCTGGATATCACGATGCCTGGCATGGACGGCTACGAAGTGTGTCGGCGCCTGAAGGCAAATCCAGCGACCAGCGGCATTCCGGTCATCTTTCTCACGGCCAAGACAGAAGACGAGGATGAAAGGCAGGGCTTTGATGTCGGAGCGGTCGATTACGTCCACAAACCCTTCTCGGCTCCTATCATCCTTGCTCGCGTCAAGACCCATCTCGCTCTGCAGGCCGCGTTGCAAACGGCGCGCGAGGCTCAAAAACAGGCTGATGAACTACTGCATTGCCTGTTGCCTGACGCGGCCGCCGAGGAAATCCGCAACATCGGCACGGTCATCCCGCGCCGCTACGACAATGTCGCGGTGCTATTCTGCGACGTCGTCAATTTTACTTCGTATTGCGACAAGCACGAACCCGAAGAGGTGGTGTCTCGACTAGATGCGCTGTTCATTGCGTTCGAGCGGGTAGCTGCCGCCCACGACCTGGAAAAGATAAAGACCATCGGCGATGCATTCATGGCGGCGGCGGGATTGCTCAGAAAGGCGGAGGCGCCGCTCGAATCAGCGGTGCTTTGCGGGCTTCAGATGGCTGCTACATCGATTGACGCGCAACTTGGCTGGGAAGTGCGCGTTGGGGTCCATGTTGGTCCGGTCGTCGCCGGCATTGTTGGACAGGAGCGTTACCAGTTCGACATTTGGGGTGACACCGTCAATATTGCCGCACGCATGGCCGGTAAGGCGATGCCAGGCAGCGTAGCGGTGACCGGCGACACGTGGGCGCGGATCAAAGATCGCTTCGAAGGAGAGGCGCTGGGCGAGCTCGAAGTCAAGGGCAAGGGAATCATTCCAGTTGTTGCCGTGCGCGGAAAAGCAAAAGCAACCTGCTAGGTCGGGTGCTGCAAGGTTGAAAAACGTGCTGCTATAAAGCGGAACAAATGCTGCGTGGCGACCAAGCTTCAGAAGGACCGATACGGGAGGATTGTGATGGGCTGCCCAAGGCCGTTAACTCTCGAGGCGCAAATGAGGATTTCGGCAAGCCGGCTTGCGCCAACAACTATCCAGACGGTTTTTTTGGCGTTGCTCGCGATTGGAGTCGTGTCGACACCATCGCGAGCCGATACCGGTATCGTCAGTGCTGTCGTTAGCAAGGGAGGTTTTATCGTCGGCTTCGGCGGCGGCCGTGGCACGTTGATTTTGCACGGCCACAGCTATCCGCTGGTAATCGGTGGCATGAGTTTTGGTGCGACCATCGGTTTGTCGACGGCCCATTTGAGAGGGCATGCGTATCAAATACGAACTCCGAATGACATCGAGGGGACCTACAGCGCGATCGGGGCCGGGGTAGCAGTGGTGGCTGGAGGCGGCAGTGTACGACTTCGAAACATAAAGGGCGTGGTTCTCGAACTCGCCGGGACGAGAGTAGGAGTCGAATTTTCGATAGCCATGAGTGGCGTGACGGTCAGGTTGCGCTAACCCTGGCTCAGTCCGCTGATACATCGCGACAGGCATTATCCACCCACTTCGACCAGAAAACGCAAGATTGAAGGGAGGATTACACATGAGTGAGTGGTCTGAACGTTCTCTTGACTGCAATTGCTTGGGCCGCCGTCATTTTCTCAAGATGGCGACCGCGGCAAGCGTGGTCGGAATTAACGGCGCCGCCTTCTTTCTCACGGATTCCGCGCGCGCTGACCAAGGAGCTCCGCGATAAGTTGACGCCGGAGCAATCATTGTGCCCCAACGAGCGCTTCACGGGATGCCAACATGGATATGCGCGCGCTACCACTAGCACTCACGGCCGTCTTGCTTTCAGGGCCCGTCCTCGCGGAACCCTTTCCAACCTGCGCGCCGGAGACAGTCGGGCTGTCGTCGGAGCGGCTTCAACACCTCTCCGCCACCCTGCAAAACGAGGTGGATCGCCACCGCATCCCCGGTGCCGTGATTGCCGTCGCACGCAAAGGCCAACTCGCATATTACAAAGCTCTGGGCTTCCGCGACCCTGAAGCGAAGATACTCATGCCGCCAGACGCGATCTTCTCGATCGCGTCAATGACCAAGCCGATGGTTTCGGTTGCCATCATGATACTCCATGATGAGGGCAAGCTCTTTCTTTCCGATCCCGTAGGCAAATACTTGCCGGCGCTAGCCGACATGCAGGTTGCCACGATCAAAACCGACAGCGCGGGCGGGAAGACCATGGAAACCGTGCCTGCTAAGCGGCAGCCGAACATTCAGGATCTCCTACGGCACACTTCCGGCTTTACCTATGGCAGCAGCGGGACCACGGAGGCACATAAGTCGTGGCCGGTCTCGTCGTCGTTCTCGTCCCTTACCTATACCGGGCCTGAGTTCATCGAACTGCTCAGCAGGGCGCCGCTGCTCGATCAACCCGGTACTGTCTGGGACTACGGAGTCTCGGTCGATGTGCTGGGCCTTGTCATCGAAGCGATCACCGGGAAGTCACTTGGTGAATTCATGCAGGAACGCCTTTGGCAGCCGCTGGGCATGGTCGATACGAGCTTCAACATCCCCAGCGCAAAAAGGCCACGTTATGCGCTGGCCTTTCCTAACGATCCCTTCACTGAAAATCCGCAAAGCGCGTTGCACCTCGCCAGCGAGCCGATGAAATTTGAATGTGGTGGAGGGTGCGCCGTCTCGACGACGATGGATTACCTGCGCTTTGCCCAGATGCTGCTAAACCAGGGCACGCTCCGGGGTCGACGCATTCTGTCGCGCAAAACCGTGGAACTCATGACAAGTGATCAGCTAGGTTCGGGTGTGCGGGGACGCACGACATCCGCGACGCTTGCGGAGGGTTACGGCTTCGGTCTTGGCCTCAGTGTGCGCAGCCAGGCCGGCCGCGCCTTACTGGCTGGCAGCACCGGGGATTTCAGCTGGGGAGGCGCATTTGGCACTTACTTTTGGGTCGATCCGCAGGAGGACCTTGTCGTGGTCTTCATGGCGGCCGCGCCCGGCTATATCGGTCAAGTGCTTCGAGTATTGGTGAAGAACCTGGTCGTGGCATCGATCATCGACTAGACGTCACGGCAGAGTGATGTTCGCAAATGGCCCCATCGCATTGCCTCTCCCCCCGTCACTGCTGGTGGCGTGTGTTGCCTTTCTGATCCGTAGCCTGCTTGCTCAGCGCGTGCCGGTGCTCGAGACGGTTGGTCGGTGACCGACGATGCAATCAATTTTGCTGCCGATCGCCTGGTCTGAAGGTCCCCCGGCCTCAAGGCAGCGAAGATGATCGGAGCCCTGCCCAGTAAGCGACGCTGTCCTTTAGTCAAGCCCCCAGCATGAGTTTACCATGAGCTATTTTGTCGATAGACTTGAGGTTGCACTGGCAAGCCTGAGAAAATTGGCGGTGCTTGGTCACAGCGCGGATGGCGTGGTCGATGCTGTGATCCAGTCGATTGGGCACCATTCCAAGCTTATGCGACGACGACACCGATCGTCGCCAATCCCGACGGCAAGAAGAAATTCCAGGTCGCCGACGCCACGTAACTAGCTCTAATTATATTCAGACACGGGATCGCGATCGAATCGAGCGAGCGGGAATAGTACGGGAGGCTGCAATGCGAGTCACAATCTGCACGGTATTTTTGGTTTGCGGACTTGTGGCCCCGGCAGATGCGCAGCAGACCCCAGCAGCGACCGTTCCGGTCGGTGTCGTCAAGGCTGAGCGCAGGTCCATCGATAAAACGCTCGATTTTGTCGGGCGCATCGAAGCGGTCAATCGCGTCGAGATACGGGCGCGCGTCCAGGGTTTCCTGGAGGCCGTGCTGTTCAAGGAGGGCGACCCGATCAAGCAAGGCGACCCGCTCTATCGCATCGAGAAGGGGTTGTTCCAGGCGGCGGAGGAGCAGGCGGAGGGCGCCTTGGTACGCAGCAAGGCCTCGAAAGTGCTCACCGAGGCGCAGCTCGGGCGGGCGGAGGATCTGCTGGCAAAGGGCGCAGGCACGCAAGTCGCGCGGGATCAGGCGTTTGCCGCGGACGAGCAGGCAAAAGGTCAAGTTCTCAGCGACGACGCGAACCTGCAGACCGCCAAAATCAATCTTGGCTATACCGACATCGTCGCGCCGGTTTCCGGACGGATCGGCCGCACCAACATCACCAAGGGCAATGTCGTTGGCCCCGAGAGCGGCCCCCTCACCGTCGTCGTGAGCCAGGATCCGATGTATGTGACGTTTCCCGTAAGCCAGCGCGAGCTTCTGCAGGCGCAGGCGGTTGGTTATCAGATCGACTTCAATGCGATCAAGGCCAAGCTTCGCTTTGCCGACGGCAGGACCTACGACCAAAACGGCCGGCTCAATTTTGTCGACGTGACGGTGGATCGCGCCACCGATACCGTGCTGGTGCGCGCCACTTTCCCTAATCCGTCTGGCGGACTGATCGACGGCCAGCTCGTCCGCGTGACCCTCGAAGGCGGCACGCCTCAGGAGATGGTCGTCGTCCCGCAATCCGCCCTGATCGCCGATCAGGAAGGCACCTATGTCTTCGTGGTCGAGGACGGCAAAGCCGTCGTGAAGCGGATCAAACCCGGAGGAGAGAGCGGAACGGATGTCGTCGTCCAGGAAGGCCTGTCCGGCAGTGAGCAGGTCATCGTCGAAGGATTACAGGGTGTGCGCCCTGGAGCACCGGTCAAGGCCAGCCCGCTGACGACGCTGAAAAGGAGCTAGTCCGATGCTCTCCGCCATCTTCGTCGACCGGCCGCGTCTTGCGATCGTGATTGCCATCGTGACGACCATCGCCGGCTTCCTGGCGCTGTTTTCGATCCCGATTGCGCAATATCCCGATATCGTTCCACCCCAGGTCTCGGTCACGACGTTCTATCCGGGAGCCAGCGCCGCCGTTGTCGATGCGACTGTCGCCCAACTGATCGAGGCGCAAGTCGTGGGCGTCGACAAGATGATCTACATGAAGAGCGTCAGCGGTGATGACGGCACCTATACGCTGACCTGCTCGTTCGAGCTCGGCACCGACCCCGACATCAATGCCGTCAACGTCAACAACCGCGTCCAGGTCGCTCTGTCCAAGCTGCCGCAGGATGTCCAGAAGCAAGGCGTCACGGTCAAGAAGAAGTCTTCGGCGCTGCTCGGCGTGATCGCCGTCTACTCGCCGAAACATACGCACGACCCCCTGTTCATCTCCAACTACGTCACCATCAACCTGCTCGACCCCGTCAAGAACACTCCGGGCGTCGGCGACGCTTATTTGTGGGGCCCGCAGGACTACGCGATGCGGGCCTGGGTCCGGACCGACAGGCTGACCGGGCTCAACCTGACGACCGGCGATATCATCAATGCGATCCAGTCGCAGAACATTCAGGGCGCGGTCGGGCGGATCGGGGCGAGGCCGATTTCAGACGATCAGCAGCTGCAGCTCAACATTCAGACCAAGGGGCGCCTGGAGTCGCCCGAGGAGTTCGCCAACATCGTTGTTCGCACCAATCCGGATGGGTCCGTGCTGCGCCTCGGCGATGTCGCGAGGCTGGAACTGGGCGCCGCCAACCTGGACCGAGATACCCGGTTCAACGGCGGCCCTGCTGCGGTGGTGGCTGTCTTCCAATCGCCGGGCGCCAATGCCATCGCCACCCTCAAGGCCGTGCGAGAACGCTTTACCGAGCTGGAAAAGCGCTTCCCCGACGATCTCGCCTGGAAGGTCACCTACGATCCGACAACCTTCGTCACCGATACCATCCACGAGGTTCAGAAGACGCTGCTTGAGGCGTTCGTGCTCGTTGTCATCGTGGTCTTTCTGTTCCTGGGCAGCATTCGGGCGACCTTAATCCCGATGTTTGCGGTGCCGGTCAGCCTGGTCGGCACCTTCATCGTGCTCAAGGCGGTCGGCTATTCCGCCAATACGGTCTCACTTCTGGCGATCGTGCTGGCCATCGGCATCGTCGTCGACGATGCCATCGTGGTGGTCGAGAATGTCGAGAGGGTGATGGAGGAGCATCCTGAGCTATCCCCCGGCGAGGCGACCAAACTGGCGATGGGCGAGATCATCGCCCCCATCATCGCCATCACCCTGGTACTGCTCTCGGTGTTCGTGCCGGTGGCCTTCATCCCCGGCATTTCCGGCGAGCTGTTCCGCCAGTTCGCCGTCACGGTCGCGGTCGCGATGTTTCTGTCGGCGATCAACGCGCTCACCTTGTCGCCGGCGCTCTGCGGGGTCTTGCTGCGGCCACAGCACGGACCCCGGCGCGGCGTGATGGGGTTTGTGATGCGCTCTATCGATCGGGTGCGTGACGCCTATGGGAGTGCGGTTGCCCGCATCGTCCGAATCTCGGTCATCGGACTCGCTGTCGTCGCGGTCTGCGCGGTCGGCGTCGTGGGCCTGACCAAGATCACCCCAACCGGGTTCTTGCCCGAGGATGATCAGGGCGCGCTGTTCGTGGTCGCGCAATTGCCCGGCGGCGCGTCGGTGGAACGGACTTCGGAGGTGATCCGCCAGGCTGAAGCCATCGTGAAGGAGGAGCCGGCTGTCGCCGACTATACGTCGGCGATCGGATTGAACTTCATCGACAACTACTCGCAGTCGAACGCGGCGTTCATGGTGTTGTCGTTCAAACCCTTCGACGAGCGCAAGGACGCTTCGCTCGGGGCGCCGGAGGTGATCAAGCGGCTCGGCGCCAAGCTCCGGCAGATCCAGGGCGGAATCGTCGTACCGCTGGCGCCGCCACCGATCGTCGGCCTCGGCACCGGAGGTGGGTTCACCTACGTGCTGGAGGATCTCCGCGGCGGCGACCCGAAGGCGCTGGCGCAGGTCGTCCGCGGGCTCATGGTTGCCGCCAACCAGGATCCGCGGCTAAGCCGCGTGTTCAGCACGTTCTCGGCAACGAACCCGTCGATCTACCTCGACATCGATCGCGACAAGGCACAGATCCTTGGCGTGCCGCTGAGCTCCGTTTTCCAGGCGCTGCAGGCTTCGCTCGGCGGATATTTCGTCAACAACATGAATCTGTTCGGCCGGACCTGGCAGGTCCAGGTTCAGGCCGAAGCTGCCGACCGGGCCAGTATCGACGACATTTATCGGATCAATGTCCGCAATGGCAAAGGAGAGATGATCCCGCTCCGCAGTCTGGTGGAAGTTCGCGTCGTGGTCGGGTCGCCGTCGCTGATCCGCTACAACAACCTCCGCGCCGTGACCGTTCAGGGGGCGCCCGCGCCCGGTGTCTCGTCCGGGCAAGCGCTCAAGGCCATGGAGGAGGTGGCCACACGCACGCTTCCTCCCGGATTCGCCGGCGAATGGACCGACACCGCGTTCCAGGAGAAGCGCGCCGAGGGCAAGACCGGGATTATTCTCGGCTTTGCGGTGCTGTTTGCATATCTCTTCCTGGTCGGACTCTACGAGAGCTGGACCATTCCGGTGCCCGTGCTGCTGTCGGTGACGGTTGGCATCCTGGGATCGTTTGCCGCGATTGTGCTCGCCGGTCTGACGCTCGATCTCTACGCGCAAATCGGCATCATCGTGCTGATAGGGCTTGCCGCGAAGAACGGCATTCTGATCGTCGAATTTGCGAAGGAGAAGCGCGAGCACGGGGTGCCCTTGCTCGAGGCGGCAACCGAAGGGGCGAGGCAGCGCTTCCGCCCGGTGATGATGACGTCGTTCGCCTTCATCCTCGGTCTGCTTCCTCTGGTGGTTGCCGTCGGCGCCTCGCAGCTCGCTCGACGCGACGTCGGAACCCCGGTGTTCGGCGGCATGATCTTCGCCTCGTTCTTCGGCATCTTCGTCATTCCGCCGCTTTACGTGACCTTCCAGGCGATCCGCGAACGCATCAGGCCATCGGCCCGTCCTCAAAAAGCGGTTGAGCCGAGCGCGGACCCGGCGGAATGATGGCGTATCGCGTCACGATGTTGGGATCGAGCGTTCTCGACTCCACTCTCAGCAGAGATCGGCCGTCAGATTTGGGGAGAAAATTGGAGTCAAGATGCGCCGAATGAGCAGAGCCGAATCGCACAAATGCCGGTCCCCCAGTGGTTTCTGAGCATCTATGCATCGCTATAAGTTGCTGGCCTGGCCGGAATCGAACAGCGCGCTTCGCGGAACTCATTTTGCGTTCGATGGAGGCCAAGGCGGCCGCCCTAGCCTCCGTTGCCATTGCCATTGCCGTTCTCCGCTTCCTCGCCGATGTGCTCGACTGAGACCACATGCTCGTCCTCGGCGGTGTCGAACACGATGACGCCCTGGGTGGAGCGGCCGGCAATCCGGATGCCCTCGACCGGGCAGCGGATCAACTGGCCCTTGTCGGTCACCAGCATGATCTGGTCGCTGTCCTCGACCGGGAACGAGGCCACCAGCTTGCCATTGCGGTCGTTGACCGACATCGCCACGATGCCTTTGCCGCCGCGCCCCGTCGTACGGTATTCGAACGACGAGGTGCGCTTGCCGTAGCCGTTGACAGAGACCGTCAGCACCACCTGCTCCTGCGCCGACATTTCCACATAGCGCTCGGAGCTGAGCTGAAGGGCGCCCGACGTTTCCTCGGCCTCGGCTTCCGGTGCCTCCTCGGCCGCGGCCTCGCCGGCCACCGCGCGACGCATCTTCAGGTAGGCCGACCGCTCGTCCGACGTCGCCTCGACGTGGCGCAGGATCGACAGCGAGATCACCTTGTCGTCCTTGGGCAGCGCGATGCCGCGCACGCCCATCGAGGTGCGGCCGGTGAACACCCGCACATCGGTGACGGGGAAACGGATGCACTGGCCGCCGGCCGCGGTCAGCAGCACGTCGTCGCGCTCGGTACAGATCTGAACGTCGACGATGGCCTCGTCCTCGTCGAGCTTCATGGCGATGATGCCGGAACGGCGGACGTCGACGAAATCCGACAGCTTGTTGCGGCGGACGTTGCCGCCGGTGGTCGCGAACATGACGTCGAGATTGGCCCAGGAGGATTCATCCTCCGGCAGCGGCATGATGGTGGTGATGCGTTCGCCCTGCTCCAGCGGCAGGATGTTGATCAGCGCCTTGCCGCGTCCGTTCGGCGCCGCCACCGGCAGCCGCCAGACCTTTTCCTTGTAGACCTGGCCGCGCGAGGAGAAGAACAGCACCGGCGTATGGGTCGAGGCCACGAACAGCCTCGAGACAAAATCCTCGTCGCGGGTCTGCATGCCCGCCCTGCCCTTGCCGCCGCGGCGCTGGGCGCGATAGGCCGACAGCGGCACCCGCTTGACGTAGCCGGCATGCGACACCGTGACCACCATATCCTCGCGCTGGATCAGGTCTTCGTCCTCGACCTCGTTCTCCTGGTCGACGATGACGGTTTTGCGCGGGGTGGCGAATTCGTTCTTCACGTCCGTCAGTTCGGTCTTGATGATGGCCTGGACGCGGGCGCGCGAGCGCAGGATGTCGAGGTAGTCGGCGATTTCCACCGCCAGCTTGTCGAGCTCCTCGCCGATCTCCTCGCGCCCGAGCGCGGTGAGGCGCTGCAGCCGCAGGTCGAGAATGGCCTTGGCCTGTTCCATCGACAGCCGTGCGGTGCCGTCGGGATTGAGCCGGTGGCGCGGATCGTCGATCAGCGTGATCATCGCCGAGACGTCCTTGGCCTGCCAGTCGCGCGACATCAGGGTTTCGCGGGCCGTGTTGGGATCGGGCGAGGTCCGGATCACGCGAATGATCTCGTCGATATTGGCGACCGCAATCGCGAGACCGACCAGGATGTGGGCGCGGTCGCGGGCCTTGTTGAGCAGGAATTTGGTGCGCCGGGTCACTACCTGCTCGCGGAAGGCGACGAACAGCGTGAGCAGGTCGCGCAGGTTCATCAGCTGCGGCCGGCCGGCGTCGAGCGCCACCATGTTAGCGCCGAAATTGGATTGCAGCGGCGTGAAGCGGTAGAGCTGGTTCAGCACCACGTCCGCCATGGCGTCGCGCTTGAGTTCGACCACGACGCGCATGCCGTCGCGGTCGGATTCGTCGCGCAGATCGGCAATACCCTCGATCTGCTTCTCGCGATGCAGCTCACTGATGCGCGCCACCATCGTCGCCTTGTTCACCTGGTAGGGAATCTCGGTGATGATGATCGCTTCGCGATCCCTGCGGATGGTGTCGATCTTGACCTTGCCGCGCATCACGATCGAGCCGCGGCCGAGATGATAGGCCGCGCGAATGCCCTGGCGCCCGAGGATGATGCCGCCGGTCGGGAAATCCGGGCCCGGGACGATGTTGATGAGTTCGTCGATGGAAAGCCCGGGATTGTCGATCAGGGCCACGCAGGCGTCGATCACCTCGCCCAGATTATGGGGCGGGATGTTGGTCGCCATGCCGACGGCGATGCCGCCGGCGCCGTTGACGAGCAGATTGGGGAATTTCGCCGGCAGGACCGTCGGCTCGCGATCCTTGTCGTCGTAATTGGCCTGGAAATCGACGGTGTCCTTGTCGATGTCGTCGAGCAGGGTCTGCGCGATCTTGGTCAGGCGAGATTCGGTGTAGCGCATCGCGGCCGGCATATCGCCGTCGACCGAGCCGAAATTGCCCTGGCCGTCGATCAGCGGCACGCGCATGGAGAAATCCTGCGCCATGCGCACCAGCGCGTCGTAGACCGACTGGTCGCCGTGGGGATGGTATTTGCCGATCACGTCGCCGACGGTGCGCGCCGACTTGTTGTGTGACTTGTTCCACTCGAAGCCGTTCTCGTACATCGCGTAGAGAATGCGCCGGTGCACCGGCTTCAGCCCGTCGCGCGCATCCGGCAGCGCGCGCGCCACGATCACGCTCATGGCGTAATCGAGGTAGGAGCGTTTCATCTCGTCGAGGATGGATACGGGACGAATATCGGAAGGCGCCGGCGGCTCGCCGGGGGGCTTATCTTCAGGCTCAGACAAAGGGGGAATCCGGTCAGTTCTTGCTTGAGAATCATATAGCGTATCGGGGGTCTCCAAACCACCCTTAAACGCTCACGCCAAGCGCTTTTTCCCTTCGTTTTTCCAGAGACTTACGGGGACCGGCGAGCCTTCGCGGGAAGGCCGCGGAACCAGCTTCCGGAACCGGTTTGGCGGGCGCCTTTTCAAGGCCGAAAATGCACCGGCAGCGCTGTCGTTCCGGGGGACGGCTATTGGCCGAACACGACGGCGTGCATGATCCGCCCCGGCACCAGCGTGAACAGCCCGGCGATGACAAGCGCGCCGGTGAAAATGCCGATCATGAAACCGCGATGAGCGACGACGCGATGCCGATGCGCCAGCCACACCGCGAGCGGAAGCATGATCAGCGTGAAGATCGACAACAGATGGATCGGGCTCCAGGGACCGACGATCCGCAGCTGTTGGATCCAGAACGAACTGATCGCCACCGCGGCCATCAGCAGGACCCAGATCCAGCCGATGGTGCGATGGGGCAAGGTCCCCTTCGGCGCGGCGAACTGCACGAGCCCGAGCACGAAAGCGGTCATCGCGGCGAAGGCGTGAAGCGGGATCGCCGGGGCTGCGTCAAGCAGCGGCACCAGGGTCATGATGCAGGGCCCTAATGTTAATTGGCCTAACATTATGTTAGTACCATTAACATCTGCTTTGGGTCAACTTATGCCTGGGGTCAACGCAACCCGCCGCCCGCGCGGTCGGAAGAGCGCGGCCGCCGACTTAATCCCCTCTCAGAAATCCCTCTCAGAAAGGAATGTCGTCGTCCATGTCGCTGTTGCGGGCGCCGGCGGCGGCGACCGCGCGGCGCGGGGCTGCGGTGGACGAACCGAAATCGCCGCCCTGGTCATCGGCGCCGATACCGCCGCCACTTCCGCCGCTGCGGCCCTCGAGCATGGTCAGCACCGAGTTGAAGCCCTGCAGCACCACTTCGGTCGAGTATTTCTCGACCCCGCTGGCGTCAGTCCATTTGCGGGTCTGCAGCGCGCCCTCGATGTAAACCTTGGCGCCCTTCTTGAGATACTGCTCGACGATCTTGCAGAGCGGCTCGGAGAAGATCACGACCCGATGCCACTCGGTCTTTTCCTTGCGCTCGCCGGTCGCCTTGTCGCGCCAGGTATCGGATGTCGCCACGCTCAGATTGGCGATCGGCCGCCCGTCCTGGGTCCGCCTGATCTCGGGGTCCTTGCCGAGATTACCGACCAAAATCACCTTGTTCACACTTCCCGCCATCGCCGCTCTCCACTCTCGAAAACCACTCCCCTTAAGGGGACACCTGTTGATCGCGACCCTATACGCTCGCCGATGCGGCGAGCCGGCCGATCCCCGGTTATCCACATATAGCATCGCCGGGGACGATGTTCCAGTTTTGTTCCACCGCAAAACGGCACAAAATCTCGGGCGGCGGTACCCGATGCCGGGGCGAGATTGCCGGTCCGCCTGGGAAGCCCCGAGCGCTCTCCGGAAACGTCCGAAAATCCCAACAAATCATTAACTTCCGAAGCTTCACTTCGTGGGCCGGTGTTGCATTTCGGAGACGCCCCTGGCGCTTTCGATCGGTTATATTGGCCGCGAAAACTGGAGTGGAATCGCCGCGCGCGAGTGCCTTTCGTGAAAACGCTTCGAGAAAAAGCCGACCAAGCAACAAGAAGCGAAAAAGAAGAGCTGGAGAAAACGATGAAAAAGTTTTTGCTGGGTATCGTCGGTCTCGCCGCCTTGAGCCTGGCTGCTCCCGCCTTCGCGGCCGATCTGGCGCCCGCCCCCTACTCCAAGGCGCCGCCCCCGATGATAGCGGCGATGTATGACTGGAGCGGCTTCTATCTCGGTCTCAATGGCGGCGGCGGCTGGAGCCACAACTGCTGGACCAACACCAGTGTGCTTAGCGTGCCTACCGTTCCGACGGTTTCGGAAGGCTGCAGCAATGCGACCGGGGGCATGGCCGGCGGCCAGATGGGGTATCGATGGCAGACCGGGCCAGTGGTGTTCGGCGTCGAGGCCCAGGGCGACTGGAGCGATCTGAAGGCATCGACTGTCAGCCTGTTCACCCCTGCCACCACCAACCAGACCCGCATCGACGGTCTCGGCCTCTTCACCGGCCAGGTCGGCTACGCCTGGAACAGCGTGCTCTGGTACGTCAAGGGCGGCGGCGCGGTTACCTCCAACCGATACACCGGCTTCGCCACGGTGGGCGGCCTGCCCATCGACCAGGGCAATGAAATCCGTTGGGGCGGCACGGCCGGTACCGGTTTCGAAGTCTCCTTCGCGCCGAACTGGTCGCTTGGGGTCGAATACGATCATCTGTTCATGGGCTCCGGCACCAACAATCTGGTCTCGAACGGCACTGTCCCTCCGCTCGGCACGCCGACGCGCACGGACAGCATCCGCCAGGACGTCGACATGGTCACCGCCCGCATCAACTATCGCTGGGGCGGCCCGGTGGTCGCGAAATATTGATCGCGGTCTGAACCAAGCCTAACGCATTTCGAAATTGAAAAGGCCGGCTTCCCGCCGGCCTTTTTGCTGCGCGCACGAGAAACGTCTGCCTTGATTTTGCCACAGCGTTTCCGCCGCGGATGTGGCCTTCGGGTCACGGTATTTCACGGTCGATTGAGCTAAAAATTCCCCGCTTCGAATGATCGAGCCGACCCGTGTCGAGAACCGGCGGCTTCAAAATCAAGAACGTGAACTGAAACGGAAGAGAGAACGATGAAAAAGCTATTGTTGGCCGCGGTCGGTTTGTCAGCCCTCGGGATCGCCCCTGCGCTGGCGGCGGATCTGGCTCCGCGGACTTACGCCAAGGCGCCCCCTCCGATCATGGCGCCCGTCTACGACTGGGCCGGCTTCTACATCGGTCTCAACGGCGGCGGCGCCTCGAGCCGCGAGTGCTACACCATCAATAGCGTCGCAGGCGTCGCGGTGCCCCCGAACTCGGAAGGCTGCCACAACGCCAGCGGCGGTCTGGTCGGCGGCCAGGTCGGCTATCGCTGGCAGTCCACCAATTGGGTGTTCGGCCTGGAAGCCCAGGGCGATTGGGCTGATCTTTCGGGATCGAATGCCAGCCTGACGGCGTTCCCGATTCCCTACACCAACCAGACCAAGATCGACGCGCTGGGCCTCTTCACCGGCCAGGTCGGCTACGCCTGGAACAACGTGCTCTGGTACGTCAAGGGCGGCGCCGCCGTCTCCGACAACAAGTATTCGAGCTTCTTCACCGGGACCGGCGTGATCTTCAACCAGACCACCGAAACCCGCTGGGGCGGCGCGGTCGGTACCGGCATCGAAATCGGCTTTGCGCCGAACTGGTCGGTTGGTTTCGAATACGACCACCTGTTCATGGGCAATTCCAACGTCACGTTCCCGACCTCGGCGATTGCGGTCACCCGCAGCGACAGCATCCGCCAGGACGTCGACATGGGCACGGTCCGGATCAACTATCGGTTCGGCGGCCCGGTGGTCGCGAGGTACTGAGCTTCGCGGGACCTTTGGGCTCCTGCCATCTAGAAAAGGCCGGCCTCGCGCCGGCCTTTTTGCTTGCGCTTTTGTCGTTTGCCCGCGCGGCTACTGCCGCCTGCCGCCATCGAATCAATAACCCGTTGATGGTTTGCTCGGGACACTGGAAATTCCTGCCCGTTCTTCCTATGTTCCGAGATCAGCCACTGGCGCGCGATCCCGGTGTTTTCCCGGCGATGCGCGCCCGAATGTGCGCGCGTCAACGCGCCTGGAAATGCCGACATGGATGAAGTGATCAGGGCGAAGCGTCAGCAGACCACGGGCTCCGGCACGCGCGCGATTACGATTCGCGGAGCGCGCGAGCATAATCTGAAAAACATCGACGTCGAGATTCCGCGCGACCGGCTGGTGGTGTTCACCGGGTTGTCCGGTTCCGGAAAATCCTCGCTCGCCTTCGACACCATCTATGCCGAGGGCCAGCGCCGCTATGTCGAATCCCTGTCGGCCTATGCGCGCCAGTTTTTGGAGATGATGCAGAAGCCGGACGTCGACCAGATCGACGGCCTGTCGCCGGCGATTTCGATCGAGCAGAAGACCACGTCGAAAAATCCGCGCTCCACCGTCGGCACCGTCACCGAGATCTACGACTACATGCGGCTGTTGTGGGCGCGCGTCGGCGTGCCCTACTCGCCCGCCACGGGATTGCCGATCGAGAGCCAGATCGTCTCGCAGATGGTCGACCGCGTATTGGCACTCCCCGAGGGCACGCGGCTCTATCTCTTGGCGCCGGTCGTGCGCGGCCGCAAGGGCGAATATCGGAAGGAACTCGCCGAATACCTCAAGAAGGGATTTCAGCGGGTCAAGATCGACGGCACCTTCTATGAACTGGCGGAAGCGCCGGTGCTCGACAAGAAGTTTCCGCACGACATCGACGTCGTGGTCGACCGCATCGTGGTGCGGCCCGACATCGGCCAGCGGCTGGCGGAGAGTTTTGAGACCGCGCTGAAGCTCGCCGAAGGGCTGGCGGTGATCGAATATGTGGACGTGCCGGCGGCGGTGGTCGCGGACGAGAAGAAAAAGACCGCAAAAATCCACGACAAGAGCGGCCCCGAACGCATCCTGTTCTCGGAAAAATTCGCCTGCCCGGTTTCCGGCTTTACCATTCCGGAAATCGAGCCGCGGCTGTTTTCGTTCAACAACCCCTATGGCGCCTGCCCGGCCTGCGGCGGACTCGGCGTCGAGCAGCATATCGACGAAGACCTCGTCATTCCCGACAAGGAATTGACCTTGCGCAAGGGCGCGATCGCGCCATGGGCGAAATCGTCCTCGCCGTACTACGTCCAGACCCTGACCGCGCTGGCGAAATTCTACAAGTTCACGCTCGACACCAAATGGAAGGACCTGCCGAAGAAGACGCAGGCTGCCATCCTGCACGGTTCCGGCGAGGATGAGATCAAATTCTCCTATGAAGACGGCGTGCGCTCCTACGACACCAAGAAACCGTTCGAGGGCGTCATCACCAACATCGACCGCCGCTATCGCGAGACCGAAAGCGAATGGGCGCGCGAGGAACTCGCAAAATATTTCTCCGACGTGCCCTGCGCGGCCTGCAACGGTTTTCGCCTGAAGCCGGAGGCGCTCTGCGTCAAGATCGGCGGCAAGCACATCGGCGAGATCTCGGAACTGTCGGTGAAGCGCGCCGGCGAATGGTTCGAGACCGTGCCGAAAGCGCTCAACGCGCAGCAGAACGAGATCGCCGCGCGCGTGCTGAAGGAGATCCGCGAGCGGCTGTCGTTCCTGCTCGATGTCGGCCTGAACTACCTGACCTTGGCGCGCGCCTCCGGCACATTGAGCGGCGGCGAGAGCCAGCGCATTCGACTGGCCTCGCAGATCGGCTCGGGTCTCACCGGCGTGCTCTATGTGCTGGACGAGCCCTCGATCGGCCTGCACCAGCGCGACAATGCGCGGCTGCTGGAGACGCTGAAGCGGCTGCGCGACCTCGGCAACACCGTGATCGTGGTCGAGCATGACGAGGACGCCATCAGGCTCGCCGACCATGTGCTCGACATCGGCCCCGGCGCCGGCATGCATGGCGGCCATATCGTGGCGCAGGGCACGCCATCGGACATCATGAACAACCCGAACTCGCTGACCGGAAAATACCTCACCGGCGAGTTGTCGGTGGAAATCCCCGAGCGCCGGCCGCCGAACCATCGCCGCACCATAAAAGTCGTCAACGCGCGCGGCAACAATCTGAAAAACGTCTCGGCCGAAATTCCGCTGGGCCTGTTCACCTGCGTGACGGGCGTCTCCGGCGGCGGCAAGTCGACGCTGCTGATCGATACGCTCTACAAGGCGATCGCGCGAAAGCTTAACAACGCCAGCGAGGGCGCCGCCCCGCACGACCGCATCGAGGGGCTGGAGCATATCGACAAGATCATCGACATCGATCAGTCCCCGATCGGCCGTACCCCGCGCTCGAATCCGGCGACCTATACCGGTGCCTTCACCCCGATCCGCGAATGGTTTGCCGGCCTGCCCGAAGCCAAGGCGCGCGGCTACGAACCCGGCCGCTTCTCCTTCAACGTCAAGGGCGGCCGCTGCGAGGCCTGCCAGGGCGACGGCGTCATCAAGATCGAGATGCACTTCCTGCCCGATGTCTATGTCACCTGCGACGTCTGTAAGGGCAAGCGCTACAATCGCGAGACCCTCGAAGTCCTGTTCAAAGGCAAGAGCATCGCCGACGTGCTGGACATGACGGTCGAGGAAGCCGCCGAATTCTTCAAGGCGGTGCCGCGCGTCCGCGAAACCTTCAAGACGCTGCACCGCGTCGGCCTCGACTACATCCATGTCGGCCAGCAGGCCACAACGCTGTCCGGCGGCGAAGCCCAGCGCGTCAAGCTCGCCAAGGAACTGTCAAAGCGCGCCACCGGCCGCACGCTCTACATCCTGGACGAGCCGACCACCGGCCTGCACTTCCACGACGTCAAGAAGCTGCTGGAAGTGCTGCACGAGCTGGTCTCGCAGGGCAACACGGTGGTCGTGATCGAGCACAATCTCGAGGTCATCAAGACCGCCGACTGGGTGATCGACCTCGGCCCCGAGGGCGGCGACGGCGGCGGCGAAATCGTCGCCTGGGGTCCACCGGAGGATATCGTCAAGGCACCGCGGAGTTATACGGGGAAGTTCCTGGCCCCGGTGCTGGCGAGGGAGCGCGGCGGGAAAAGGAAACGCGGGACGAGCGAGGCGGCGGAGTAGCGGATTGAGTCAGATACTCGCCATCGTTCGAGGGCTCTTGAAGAGGCGTGAATATCTGATATCCCGACATGGCTATCGCGAACTAGAAGCTGATGATATTCTGTTAGAGGAAGTATTAGCCGGCATCGAGTCAGCCGTTGTGGTCGAGGAATATCCGGATTCTCGCAAGGAGCCATCCGTGTTGGTGTTGCAGCGCGACGGGCGTGGACTGCCAATTCACGTGATGTGGGGTGTCCCAAAGAATAGCGGGGCGCCGGCAGTGCTGGTAACCGCCTATCGACCGGCAACCGAGCGCTGGTCGCCTGACTTCATAAAACGGAAGAAGCCATGACGCGAAGATCAAGAGAGTTCATCCATGAAGGCAAGTATGCCGCCGAGGTCGCCGTCGATTTAATCGAGGACGATACCGCTTGGTCGCCATACCTGTCACCCGACGATACGCACAAGCTCGACACGGTCAGGTTGGCTTTGCGCCGCGGCGACGTTGCCGAGGCGGCGAAACACGGGCGAGTGTTCGAGCTGACGCCTGTTGCGGCAAAGTAGCCCATCGGATGGGTTGAGCTCTTCGCGAAACCTATCGACCTTCGCAAACTTCGACCAATGGGTATCGCTTTCGAGGCTGGGCGGTATGCCCAGCCTCTTTCGCTCCACCTATCCTATACACCCTCGCGCTTCTCCAGCGACACGGCGATGCGTTCCAAGAGGACGTTCATGCGGCGGGACTCCGCGACCTGTTGCTCATAGAGGTCGATCATGGTCGTGCCGGACTTTCCGCGCGCCTGCATGCCGGATCTGCGCGAAAGCCAGAACCAAAGGCCGATCAGCAGCAGAAACGGCAACCATGAGGCCGCCCAACGACGTCCAATCATTCATGAGCAGCGTCTCCTGTTTCATCGCAATCGGCAAGCGGTTGGCGGTAATCTTACACGGTTGGTGAGGCGGCAAGGCCGCGCGGTTCAATGTCCGTCATGGCCGGGCCTTGTCCCGGCCATCCACGTCTTGCTTGGTCGAAACAGCAAAGACGTGGATGCCCGGCATGACGCCGGGCATGACGACTCTGTTGCGGATTTGACGTCAGCGCGTAGGGCGGATTAGCCCAACGGGTCCGCGCGAAGCGCGGCCCGATGACAGGCTCCGGCGTAATCCGCCGTTCCGCCACTATGCGATGGCGGATTACGCTACGCTAATCCGCCCTACCTCGTCGCACTGCGCCGTCAGAATCGGTCGTCGTCCCGGCGATGCGGTTTCCATTCGTCGATCACCGCCTCCACGAACCCGTTTGGATCGGCGCAAAACTCCCGCATCAGCTTGTAGTGATCCGTCTCCTCGACGCTCACCGGCTCCAGCCCATCCTTCGTCAGCCGCAGCAGCCGCGCGTTGGGATAGGCCATCAGCATCGGCGAGTGCGTGGCCATCACGACCTGGCAGATTGTGCTCTCTTCCATCCGGCGCAGAAGTTTCAGGAATTCCATCTGCCGCGCCGGCGACAGCGCCGCCTCCGGTTCATCGAAGATGAAAATGCCCTGGCGCTGGCAGCGCTCCTCGAAGAAACGCATAAAGCCCTCGCCGTGCGAATGCGACAGGAAATTCGCCGACGGGCTGCCGGCCGCATCGAGATACCGCGCGACCGAGAAAAAGCTCTCGGCGCGAAAGAACCAGCCGTTGGTGATCTTCGGCAGCCAGCTCGCGCGCAGCGCGGCCGACAACGCGCCGCCCATCTTCTCCAGGGCATCCGAATGGTCGACCGGCCTGTAACCCTTGCCGCCGCCGGCCTCGTCATAGCCGGCGAGCACGGCGACGCCTTCCAGCAGCGTGGATTTGCCGGTGCCGTTCTCGCCGACGATGATGGTGATCGGCTTATCGAAACTAAGCTCGAAATCGTCGCGCAGGAACGGCAGGCAGAACGGATAGGCCGCGCGGTCGGCGATAACAGCGGGATCGAGCCAGATGCGCCGGAGATAGGGCGCCGGCAGGTTGATCGTTCGATTTCGTCTCGAGGCCATGCGCGCTCCCGGCTGAACAACACCATCTCCGTTGCTTATACTAGGATTGGCCTGCAATCCCAGATGGCAACCGGTCCGCCCGATGCGAAGCCGCACCTACACCCTGTTCCGCAACGCCATCCTCGGCGAGCAGCAGGTCGTGTGCAGCTATGACGGCCGCCGCCGCGAACTGTGTCCCCACATCATCGGCAGCAACAAAAGCGGCGAAGAGGTCGTGCTGGCGTGGCAGTTCGCCGGCGAAAGCAGCGGCAGGCTGCCGCAATGGCGCTGCCTGAAACTGGCACATGTGAGAGACGCCAGTGCACGCGACGGCCCGTGGCATGAAGGCGGCTCGCACCGCACCGCGCAGACCTGCGTCAGCGATATCGATCTCGATATCAACGTTCACGTTCGCAAGCGGCGGCGGTAGGGGGCGGTGACCTGACGACAGACGGCACGTCATTGCGAGCGAAGCGAAGCAATCCATCTTGCCGCGCAAAGAAAGAGTGGATTGCTTCGCTTGCGCTCGCAATGACGCTGATGGTGCTGGGCGCCTCTCGCTGATACCGCACCCTCCGAACAAAGCCGCATACTGATTTGCCCGTCGTGTCAAGTCCATATCGAAAAAATATTCTTCTTTGCCGAATATTCGGATTATCCTATATTGCCGCCATCCCGTCCCATCAAAGGGGCGTTGCGCACGTCACGAAACGCGGGGCGGGAATGCGGTGGACGCGAATGGCGCCTCTGACGGGGGCGCCTGAGGCGGACGGCAAAGACGTGTGGGCCTGGCATCTCGACGCTGGTGTCAAGTTCGCGTTAAGGCACGCGAGCGACGGTGGCCAACAAGCCCGAAGCACCGGGGCGAGCACGTAGCAGCCGTTAAAACCATTGCGTGGGGAATGCCGGGCTGTCCCGGCGTGACCTGTGGTGGCTAAAGCTCGTGTACTTTGTTTTTTATCGTACGCGAGGCTGCGGGTGCATCGAGCGCCCGGCATTCCCTGCGCCCTTTAATTGAAGGGCGAGAGATAAATGAATACCTCGCGCAAACGCATGCGGCGAGACCGCGGTGGTGTGTCTTGCCGTCATTGCGAGGAGCCCTTGCGACGAAGCAATCCACACTTGCCTTGTTGCGCCATGGATTGCTTCGCTTCGCTCGCAATGACGATCTCACTTGTCATCACCCGCGAAAGCGGGTGATCCAGTATTCCAGAGGCCGGAGTGACCGAGCCGACAAGCCGCGGCGTACTGGATCGCCCGATCAAGTCGGGCGACGACGAGCCTTTGTGGTGCAGCGAGCACGGGACGATATGCCCTCGCTACCGTGCCCTACGCCCCTCGCCCTCGACTTCCAGTACCAGCTCCATCGTCATCAGCACGGGATTGTCGCCGCGCACGAGACGGCCCATGGCGACGACGCCGGTGTAGTCGACCAGCGCCACGTCCAGATCGGCCGAAAGCGCACCATTCGCATCCGAGACGATCACGCCCGAGCGCACCGCCATCTCCGTCGCAAAGGGGTCGACGATGCGGCCGTCGACAAAGCGCGCGCCGATGATGCTGCCGACGCCGCCGTGCAGGCGGGCCCGTGTGATCTCGCGTTCCCGGCAGAACACTTCCAGCGCTGTGGCAAAATCCTGGTTCGGCCGCAGCCGCAGCGCGTAGGCGCGGCTGGGTGCGCTGGCTGCGGTGGCCCTCGACGGGATCGGGCCGAACAATTTGAAATTGGTCTCGGGGTCGGGCTCGGCCGCAAACACCGCGCCATCGAGGCCGAAGGCGTCGACCTCGAACGGCTCGGCGACCACGGTCTCCTCCGGCAGGATATGACCGCCGCTGGGCCGGCCGTCAGGCTCCGTCCACAAGGCATGGCAATGGAAGAACGGCACGCGGTCGCGCTGGCCCAACGTCATGGCGCCCGTCCGCAGCCGGGTGATGCCCTTTGGCCGAAACGTCTCGCTGTAGAACGCGGCGTTCTCGCCGGTCACGGACAGCGCCGGCATCACATAGGCGAACGGGCCGAGCGCCCCTTCCCGCATGTTCAGCACGCCGCTCGCAAATCCCTGCTCCGCAAAGCCGCGGCGCGCGGCTTCCAGCAGCGGCAGGCCGGCCTGCAGCATGAAGGAGAACGCGCGGCCGCGCGCTTCCGCCCACTGGATGCGCTCGGGCGCGGGACGGCCGGGCTGGGCGATGCGGCGCATCTTCTAGCCCGTCTGCTTGTTGCTGAGATCGAGCAGCCCGCGTGCCTCGAGCTCGTCGCGCACCAGCCGTTTTGGAATCTTGCCATAACCGGACTTCGGCAGCGCCTCCCAGAAGAAGAACCGTTTTGGCATCTTGTAGCGCGGCACCTTCGGCGACAGGAATGCGGCCATGTCCGCCTCGCTCACGGCATCGGCGCCCTCGCGCGGCACGCAGACGGCGACTCCGACTTCGCCCCAGAACGGGTCGGGCACCCCGAGTACGGCGACCTCGCCGATCCCAGGATGGGTCAGGATCTTCTCCTCCACCTCGCGCGGATAGATGTTGGATCCGCCGGAGATGTACATGTCGGAGGCGCGGCCGGTGATATAGACAAAACCCTCCGCATCCATGTGGCCGAGATCGCCGGTGCGAAACCAGCCGTCGCGAAACGCTTTTGCATTGGCTTCGGCATTGTCATAGTAGCCGGCGAACACGCCGGGGCCGATCACGCAGATCTCGCCGGTCTCGAACGGTTTCAGCTCGCGTCCGTCATCGCCCTGGATCTGGACCTGCATGCCGGTGCGCTCGAAGCCGCAAGAGCCGATCCGCGCCTGGGGTCCGTCCTCGGGATCGTGCAGCTCGCGCGGCAGCACGGTGATGTTGCCGGTGACCTCGCCAAGGCCAAAATACTGCACCAGCACCGGACCGAGTTTTTTCAGCGCGGCCTTCTGGTCCTCGCGATACATCGGCGCGCCGGCATAGATCACATAGCGGAGCGAGGAATGGTCGTAGCGGTCGATGGCGGGATGCTCGACCATCATCTTCAGGATGGTCGGCACCGTGAAGATGTTGGTGACGCGATGACGCTCGATCAGCCGGAACGCCTCGTCGATGTCGAAGCGTTCGGTGGAGAGCAAAATGGTCGGCACGCCGCGCGCGGCCTGCACCAGTTGATGCACGCCGGCGCCATGCGACAACGGCGCGACCACCAGCGAAGCATCGTTCTCGGTGGTGCCGGGCATGAGGTCGGCGAGGTGATTGGTCACCACATAGGCCATCTGGCCATGGGTCAGCACGGCGGCCTTGGAGCGGCCGGTGGTGCCGGAGGTGAAGAAGAACCAGCAGGGATCGTCGTAGTCGACCGCGACGTTCTCGACCTTCGCGCCCGAATGAGCCGCGATTGCCTCGCGCAGAGATGTCTCGCCGAGCGCGCCCTCGCCGATCCGCCAAATGAAGGCGAGCGCCGGGCTCGCTGCGGCAACGGTTGCCGCATGATCCGGGAAATCACCGTGGCACAGAAACGCCTTAGCGCCGGAGGCGGTGGCGAGCCAGGCGACCTCGTCCGGCATCAGGCGGAAATTGGTCGGCACCCAGACCGCACCCAATCGGAAGGCGGCAAACATCGAGAAAAACATCTCGTCGCAATTCTTGGAGTGGACGAGGATGCGGTCGCCCTTGGCGATGCCGCGCGCGGCAAGTGCCGCGGCCAACGCCGAGACGGCCGCGTCGATATCACGCCAGGTCCAGGAGCGATCGCCCCAGACCAAACCCGGGCGGTCGCCGTGCCGGCGCGCATTTTGGGTCGCGAGATGCGCCAGATTCATCACCCGATGCGACATCCGTGTCAGGCCGCCCGGTGGCGCGGCTGATGTCACGGGCCCGCTCACCGCCCTACCGGCGCCCCGTCCAGACCCCGGCGGCCAGCAACACCACGCCGGCCACGCCCGAGACGATGCCGTGCTTGTAATGCATCCGCGCCACGCCATCCTCATGCCCGGGAAAGAAGCCCGGCAGCTGATCGGCGGGCACCAGGAAATAGACGGCGGCAACAACGAGCAGGACGACGCCGAGCAGGGTCAGTACGAGCTTCATGGGTGTTTCCTCTTGGACGTGATCGGGCGCTTGGGTTGGCCCTCGGCGACTTCCCGTCCTGTTTATCGCCATCCGGCCGCGCCCCGCAAGTGCACCGCAAACACCTGCGCTGGGGCATCCCGACCTCGAACGGCTTCGTCGTGATTTGTACCCCGCTCCGACAAACCTAGAGATTGTAAATGATATGCAACTCAACTAGGATCAACTCAAGCCTTTACCTCGGCCATCACGCCGAGGCGGGTGACGCGCTATCGACCTGGACAATCCATCCGGAGGATATCGCAATGGCCAACGAGACCGGAAAGCCTGCCGGCGCTGAGGGACCAAAGCCGGACGATGAACTCGCGCGGCTGAAGGCAGAACTCGAACGACAAAAAGTCGCTGCGCTCAGTCAACTGCTGAAACACAGCCTTGCATTTGTCGCCCTGGATATGGAAGCCAACGCGAAGGTGCTGGAACTGGCGACGTTCGCTGTCGCGTATGCCAAGGCAAATCAGGACACGGTTTTTTCCGTCGGCAAAGGTAACATTGACGACCTTGTAAATGCCCTGAGAAGCGGCAGTGCCCCCAAGGGCGGCGGCGTTACCGGAGGGGATGTCGTCGGCGGCGATACTGTAATCGACGATATCATCCAGATCATCAACGCGCTGATAAACCTGATAACGGGCGGCGAGAAGGACTTCTTCCTGGCGATCATCAGGCTGATATTCTGCGGTTGCTAGTGAATCCGGCGTTCAACCATGGATCACGCCAGCGTGCGGATTGTGAGATCGGGCCGGAGGCCGGCGTATGTACCTGCTTCCGACCGCTGAAATCGAATATCTGGTGATCCATGCCGGCGCCGCGCTCCCGCGAGAGGCCTCGGGCCTGCTGCTGCGTCGGGATTTCAGGCGCTTCACTCTGCTGTCGGTGGCCGGCACGTCGAGCAGGGAGAACACCCCCCTTTCATTCCGGATCAGGGATGCCGCAATCAAGGGGATCGCAGAGTCGCTGCAAGGTACCGACGCGAGAATATGCGGATGCTTTCATTCGCATGTTGTGGGGGCTGCTCGCCCTTCGAGCATTGACTGCGCCGCAACGAAAGGGCTTGGCGATCTCTGGCTGATATATTCGGTACGGTTCCGTGATCTGAAGCTCTACCGATGGGACGGCGCGGCATTTCAAACGGAGCGCTTTCTGAAGGTCCCGTCGCATGCCCCGCGATGTTGTGGTGGCTAGGCCCATTAAGGTGCACTTACAACGTATATTATGCGGGATCGAACGGTGAGTTCGCCTCCTGCGCCGGTGCGTTCCCGGCGGTCAGAATAGCAGCAATGATCAACAGGGCTTTGCGAAACGCCATCGGCATTGGTCGGCGCCAGTTCCGATCAGGTTCGCCGCAGGTTGAAAAATGAATTCCACCGCGAGAGCCGACCGCTGGTCTATAAAAGGAGCATGATCGATTTGAGGAATCCCATGATCTCTCGCCGCACACTAATGTTGAACAACGCAATGACCCTACTGGCAGCAGCCATCATCCACCCCGCGCTCGCCGCGCCGCCAACCGCGAACGACCCGCTCGCCATCGTCAATGCGATCTATGCCCGTGCCGCCAAGGGCAAGGGCGACACCGGCGGCGGCTTCGTCATCGAGACCAAGGCCGCCAAGGCAAAATATCTGTCGAAGGCGCTGGTTGCGCTGTGGGCCAAGGCCGACGCCCACACGCCGAAGGGCGACGTCGGACCGGTCGATTTCGATCCAGTCACCAATTCGCAGGAACCGGACGTGAAATCGTTCAGTGCGGTGGCCGAGAAGCAGGAGGCCGACAAGGCCGTGATCGCCGTCACCATCAAAGGCAACACGCCGCGCGCCAAGGCCATCGACGACACGATCCGCTATAGCTTCGCCAGGGATGACGGCCTATGGAAGATCGACGATATCTCCGGCGCCAGCGACGGCGAGCCTTGGTCGATCCGCGCCATGCTCGCCGACTCCCTGAAGAATTGAACGTCGATATCCGGGGAGCAGATGTCATGAACGAAATCGTCAACAACAAAGCACAACACCGCTACGAACTCATCGTCGACGGCCACCTCGCCGCCACCTATTACAGCGTCGCCGACGGCGTCATCACCTTCATCCATACCGAAGTGCCGCCGGAACTCGGCGGCAAAGGCGTCGGCTCGCAACTGATCAAGGGCGCGCTCGACCAAGTGCGCGCGGACGGATTGAAGGTGATCGCGCAGTGCCCGTTCGTGAAGGCCTATATCGAGAAGCATCCTGATTATGCCGACCTGCTCGAGGCGTAGAGTTCGGGTACCTCTCCCCGCTCTTCGAGGGGAGAGAAATCTCGTCCGCAAGCGGCTACTGCGTGACCCGGAGCTTGGCCAGGCCCTCGCGCGCGTTGCGCAGATCCGGCTTGAGCTCCAATGCCTTGCGGAAATCGGCGATCGCGCCCTGCCTGTCGCCGAGCCGCAGCTTGACCTGGCCGCGATTGTTCCAGGAATCGACGTCGGCGGGATCGTATTGCAGCGCCTTGTCGTAGTCGGAAAGGCCACCCCTGTTGTCGCCCTGGAACAGCCGGATCAAGCCGCGGTTGCGCCAGCCTCGGGCATCGGTCGGCGCCAGTTTGATGGCCGCGGCATAGTCGGCGGCCGCCAGGTCGAGTTGTTCGGTATCGCGGTAGACGTTGCCGCGGTTGATGAAGGCGATCAGGTCGGGGGCGAGCTTGATCTGCATGCTGTAGTCGGCGATCGCATGGGCCATGGCGCGCCCGCGATAATGCAGGAAGCCGCGATTGCCATAGGCAATCGCCAGATTGGGGTCGAATTTGATGGCGCTGTCGAAATCGGCCATGGCGCGCTCGGCATCGCCCTTGCCGAGCCAGGCGTCGCCGCGGTTGTTATAGGCGAGCGCGAACGAGGGATTGATCCGGATCGCCTCGTCATAGTCGGCGATGGCGCGATCGAGGTCGTGTTTGAAGGCGTAGACCCGGCCACGGTTGGTATAGGCGCAAGCAAAGGCGGGATCGATCTTGATGGCCTGATCGAGATCGGCCAGCGCGGCATCCAGTTCGCGCCGTTCGGTCAGGCCATGGCCGCGGCTGCAATAGGCGGCGGCAAGCTTCGGCCCGGTCTCGACCCTGGCCTCGATCACGGCCGAACACGCCGTTACCCGTTCGTCCGGCGTGGCGGTCGGGCCGATACAGGCCTGCCAGTTCCGGTCATCCTGCGCGGACGCCGCCTGCGGATGCGCGAAGGCGAGCACGGCACCCAGCAGCGGAACGATCAGTCGGCCCAAAATGCGCATCTATCCAATTCCCGCGACCAAAACCTCCCCTTGGTCGCCGATTTGCATCGACGGGTTCACCGACATAGATGTCTGTTGGAAACACTCATCGGCGGGAATCAGGGCCATGGCCACAGGCGGCGTCCGCGACAACAAAGCCCTCTCCCGCTACGAACTCGACGCCGAAGGCGGACTGGCGTTTGCGAATTATCGGCGCACACCCTCGGCCGTCATTATCACCCACACCGAGACGCCGCGCAGTTTGCGCGGCCACGGGATTGCCTCCGAACTGGTCGAAGGCGCGCTGCGGCTGATCCGCGCCGAAGGGCTGAAGGTGATCGCCGGCTGCGGCTTCGTCGTGGATTACCTGCAGAAGCACCCGGAGTTGGACGACATGGTCGGGTAATTTCGGAAGTCAAGCTTCCGTTCTATCGCCGGCAATCAAAAAGGCCCGCGGTCGGCGCGGGCCTTCTGGATTACCCGGTTGGATCGTTACCACTTGACGTCCGCAGGCAGCTTGCCGCCGTTGGCGGCAAGCTTGGCCATCACCTGCTGGTGCAGCCAGACGTTCATGGTCGCGGAGTCGTTGGTGTTGCCGGTGTAGCCGAGTTCGTGGGCCAGCTCCTTGCGCGCCGTGAGGCTGGAATCGATGTCGAGCGCCTTCATCAGGTCGACGATCGAGGTCCGCCATTCCAGTTTTTCCTTCTTGGCCGCGACGGCCTTGTCGAGGATGGGGGCGACGTCGACGGATTGCGCCGGCGCCGCCGGCGCGGATGCCGGGCTTGCGGCGGTCCCATCGGTTGCCGGTGCGCTGCCGCTCGCAGGCGTGGCGGATGCCTTGCTGCCGAAGATCGCGCTCATGATTTTCCCGAAAATACTCATCGTTGGCTCCTCGTTGGCTCCCAAGAATTTGCAGATGATGTGGAAGGCTTGAGCGGCGCTGTTGGCTGGCGACCGGCAGCAGCGGACCGGATCGTTAACAAGTTTAACCATCCCGAGCAGGCTTGCCAATGCAGGACGCAGCTGCAGCAAGCAATGGCAGGAACCGATTAGCGCTTCAGGAATGACGGAAGAATGACATGAAGGCGGCCATGCCGCGACATAACGGCATTCACCGAAGCGTGAGCGACGACGCGGGTGAATGGGAGTACGCTGACGGTTCAGTTCGCGACATGGCCAGCTTCGGTTTCCTGTCTTCGCGTCTGGCCCGATCGTGATCGTTTCCGAAGAGCCGCTGCTTGCGCCCTCGAATGGCGTGCAATACGGCGGCTCGCGGCAAGGGAGATAACGACCATGGCCACACCCTATCCCGGCAATGTCACGCCACTGGCTCAGCCCGCGCAGGACAACGCGGCTGGTCCCATCATCCGAACCATCGGCCTGTCCGATCTGCACGATGCGTTGCGGCTCGGCTGGGAAGATTTCAAGGCCGTGCCGAGCCACGCCATCATCCTCTGCGTGATCTATCCGGTGCTGGGCCTGGTGCTGGCGCGCGCCGCGTTCGGTTATGCGGTACTGCCGCTATTGTTTCCGCTGGCCGCAGGCTTTGCCCTGGTGGGCCCGTTCGCAGCGCTAGGCCTCTATGAACTGAGCCGCCGTCGCGAAGCCGGCCAAGAGGCGACCGCCTGGGACGCGCTGGAAGTGCTGCGGTCGCCTTCGTTCGGCGCGATGCTCGGCCTCGGCACGCTGCTGCTGGCGCTGTTCGTGACCTGGGTCGCCACCGCGCAGGCGATCTATGTCGCGGTGTTCGGCTATCAAGGCGCGTCCGGATTGACCGATTTCGCAACGCGCGTGCTGACGACGTCTCAAGGGTGGTGGCTGATCGTGGTCGGTTGCGGCGTCGGCTTCCTGTTCGCCCTGGTCGCGCTCTGCCTCAGCGTGGTCTCCTTCCCCCTGATGCTCGACCGCCACGCCGGCGCCGGCGAGGCCATGGTGACCTCGTTGCGGGTGGTGGCGAAGAACCCCATTCCGATGGCGGCCTGGGGCTTGATCGTCGCGGCCTTGCTGGTGGTGGGATCCTTGCCGCTGTTCCTGGGCCTTGCCGTGGTCATCCCCCTGCTCGGCCACGCCACCTGGCATCTCTATCGCAAGGTGGTCGCGCCGGATCCGAATCCGCGGCCGATCCCGCCCCGCCCGCCCCGCGAGCGGCGACCGGCGGCGGATTTCCCGGCCAACCTGTTTCCCTGGCGGCGCAAGGACGGCGCATAGGCCTCATAAGCCAGCGATTGCAATCAGGCCGCCGGTCGATCGTCGACCGGCGGTTTTTTGTGTACGTTGCTGGCCCGGGAGCCGACGATCGGCAGCCATGTTTTAGCCGCGGTTGGTCAGGACATTCGCGGCCGTCGGGGAAACGTCTTCATTTGTGATTCTTTTCGGAGCCAAAGTCCCGATGACCCCACTTTTATTCTTCAGAGCCGCCGTCGTGACCCTTGGGCTCGCGCTTCCGGCAATGCCGGCGCTGGCGGCGGTGCCTTGCGGAACCAGCAGCTTCCAGGCTTGGCTCGACGATTTCAGGACGGAGGCCGCCGCCAAGGGCATTTCCCAACCCGCCATCGCCGCGGGCTTGAGCGGCGTGACGCCGGATCAAGGCGTGCTGTCGCGCGATCGTTCGCAGAAGGTCTTCAGCCAGAGCTTTGAGGAATTTTCCGGCCGTATGGTCCCGCCCCGCCTCGGCCGCGGCAGCAACATGATGAAGCAATATGGCTCGGTGCTCGGGCGCATCGAGGAACGTTACGGCGTTCCTGGCGAAGTGCTGGTCGCGATCTGGGGTCTGGAGACGGATTTCGGCGTCAACACCGGGAAATTCCCGACCATCCGCTCGCTGGCGACGCTGGCCTATGATTGCCGCCGCGCCGATACGTTTCGCGCCGAACTGATGGACGCGCTGCGCCTGGTCGAACGCGGCGACTTCGCGCCATCGGAGATGCGCGGCGCCTGGGCCGGCGAGATCGGCCAGACCCAGTTCATGCCGTCGTCCTATCTGAAATATGCCGTCGATTTCGATGGCAATGGCAAGCGCGATCTCCTGCACAGCCCACCCGACGTGCTGGCATCGACCGCCAATTACCTTGCGAGCTACGGCTGGCAGCGCGGCAAGGACTGGGAGCCCGGCAGCGCCAATTTCGCGGTGCTCCAGCAATGGAACAAGAGCGAGGTCTATGCCCGGACCGTCGCCTATTTCGCGACCCAACTCGCGCACGCCCCCTGAGTGTTCCAAGGATCCTCGAATTTCGTCGCCTGAAGGGCCGATCGCGCGATGCAACCGGCCCTCGCGAGCGGTTTACTTCATCGTGCTTGCTTCCATCGCCTTGTGGAGATGCATCGCGCAATTGCCCATCTTGCCATCGAGCATCGCGGTCTGCGCCAGCGCGATTTCCTTCTGCCCCGTCGAGCGGTTCGGACCGTCCGCCATGGTGTCGATCGTCGATTCGGTCTTCATCATATGATCGCCGCTGCAGCCGCCCATTTTCGCGGCGGAGGCAGGTGCGACTGCGAGGATAACGGCAGCCATTGCGGCTGCTCCGAGTAACTTATTGATCATGTTACTTTCCATTTCTTATTGAGCAGACCCGGCGTCATTGCCGGATTCTGCGAGACGATTGATCGCTGAAAGATGAAGACTTGCGGAATGAATTTCGCGCGATGCAAATGTGATGAGCGCGCAACGCAATGGCTCATGCACAACGCAGCGCTCGCATTACATGTCGGTAACGAATCCTGCTGCGGCCTGTTCGCGCTCGCGCTGTTCGACGTCGTGTTTGTATCGGCACGTCGAAGTTTGCGCGCCGATATTGGCGCGGTCATTGCAACCGGGCTTGCGGTACAAGCGGGGAGCGAGCGGCCGAAGCTGCCAGCCGAATTGGCCAAGGCCAATCCAGATCGCACGCATCGCCCCCCTCAAACGCGACCGCCACAAGCGGCCGAATGCTGCATCGCGATATCTTTTGACCAAATATGTTCTGGATTCACCAAGAAATGATAATTTATTCATCTCTTATGACAACGATCATGCGAATCATGCATGAGAAATGGACCAAAATGACTCCCAATCGGCGCCAGCGGACGGCAGTCTTGGCTTCGCGCTCTTGATTTGAGGTCTTGGAATTGCCATTTCTTCAACAGCGAAAGATGCCGCGGTATTGTGACTTTACCGTCATTGTAAAGGCATTTTTCTCGGATTGTACCGCGGATGGGGTCGATTTTTCTGGCTTCGTCGGTAGTTGCGTTGAAGGGTTAACCGTCTCTTTAAACTGCCATGCATTTTATGATTAGCTGCATCGCACCATTTGAACTTCCGGAACCGAAAGATTGCTCTACATTCATTTCAACGACGAGGCTTCCCTCCAAGAGCTGAATCGGACTTACAAGGAGACTACCCATGTTGCTCTCGCTCTTCCGCATGATCCAGGCGTTCCGGGACTATCAGCGCAATGTCAGCGAATTGTCCCAACTCAGCGATCGCGAACTGGCCGATATCGGCCTTGATCGCTCGGACATTCCGCGCGTTGCAGCCGGCACCTATAACGGCTGATCCGCGCCTATCAGCCCGCCTACCGAACGGATAACGCCCGCCTTTGCCGCGGGCGTTGTCGTATCTGCCGCTACGCGCTACCTCTGTTGCCCATGACAGGCACCAAATCCCACACCGACCCCGTGCATATCGTTGGAGGGGGCCTCGCCGGCTCCGAGGCTGCCTGGCAGGTCGCGAATGCCGGCGTGCCCGTCGTCCTCCATGAGATGCGCCCGCACCGGATGACTGAGGCGCACCGCACCGAGGATCTGGCGGAACTCGTTTGCTCGAATTCGTTCCGCTCCGATGACCCCGCCAACAATGCGGTCGGCCTGCTGCACGCGGAAATGCGCCGGCTGGGCTCGCTGATCATGCGGGCTGCCGACGCCAACCAGGTACCGGCCGGCGGCGCGCTGGCGGTCGATCGCGACGGATTTTCCGCCGCCGTCACCGGGGCTCTCAACGACCATCCCCTGATCGAAATCCGTCGCGCCGAGATTGCCGGCCTGCCGCCCGAAGGCTGGCGCAACGTCATCGTGGCGACCGGGCCCTTGACGTCGGCGCCGCTGGCGGAAGCGATCCGCGTACTCTCGGGCGAGGATGCGCTGGCGTTCTTCGATGCGATCGCCCCGATCGTGCACCGGGATTCCATCGACATGTCGGTGGCCTGGTTTCAGTCGCGCTACGACAAGGCAGGACCCGGCGGCACCGGCGCCGATTACATCAATTGCCCGCTGACGAAAGAGCAATACGACGCCTTCGTCGATGCGCTGGTTGCGGGCGAGAAGACCGACTTCAAGGAGTGGGAAACCAACACGCCCTATTTCGACGGCTGCCTGCCGATCGAGGTGATGGCCGAGCGCGGCCGCGAAACGCTGCGCTACGGACCGATGAAGCCCGTCGGCCTCACCAATCCACATGATCCGACCGTCAAGGCTTACGCCATCGTACAGTTGCGTCAGGACAACAAGCTCGCCACGCTCTACAACATGGTCGGCTTCCAGACCAAGTTGAAGCACGGCGCGCAGCAGCGCGTGTTCCGCACCATCCCTGCGCTCGAAAACGCCGAATTCGCCCGGCTCGGCGGCCTGCATCGCAACACCTTCCTGAATTCGCCAAAACTGCTCGACGCCCAATTGCGCCTGCGCGCAGAACCGCGGCTGCGTTTTGCCGGGCAGATGACCGGCTGCGAGGGTTATGTGGAATCCGCCAGCATCGGGCTGATCGCCGGCCTCTATGCGGCAGCGGACGCGCGAGCGGCCTCGCTGGCGCCGCCGCCGCCGACCACGGCGCTTGGAGCATTGCTCGGTCACATCACCGGCGGCCATATCGAAACCATCGAGCCGGGCAGCCGCTCGTTCCAGCCCATGAACGTCAATTTCGGGCTGTTCCCGCCGCTGGCCAGTCCACCCACCCGAAAGCCCGACGGGACGCGGTTGCGCGGTAACGAAAAGACGGTGGCGAAGAAGCAGGCGATCAGCGCACGGGCGCTGATTGATCTCGACCGCTGGATATCAGATCATCTGCAGATCGCTGCGGCCGCGTGAACGCCTCATGAGCTTACCGAAAGACGACGCCGCTACGTTGTCGGCGCGATGGACCGAAGGCGTGCTATTGAAGCGCGACGTGTTTTCCACCGTCGAGCGCGGCCGCTTTCGTGGCGATCACGGCGAAGTCGAGGCCGTGTTGCGCCGGCTCGATTTCGTGCCGTGGTGGTCCTATATCCCGGCGCGCCATTTGTTCGCCCGCGAGCGCAAGGCGCTGGCCAAGGCGCGCGGCCTGAATATCGGGCCGGAACTGCTATGGGCCGGCCGCGAAGCGCTGGTGCGCAGCTTCATCGATGGCGTCGCGCTGCATCTGGCCAAACCCCATGGCGACGTCGGCTATTTCCGATCCGCCAAAATGGCGCTGCGCCGGTTGCATCGCGCCGGCGTCTGTCACAACGATCTTGCCAAGGAGCAAAACTGGCTGGTGGGCCGCGATGGCCGCGCCTATCTCACTGACTTTCAGTTAGCGCACTGCTTCCGCACCCGCGGCGGGCTGTTTCGCCTCGCCGCCTACGAGGATCTTCGGCATCTGCTGAAGCACAAGCGCAGCTATGCGCCGGAGGCGCTGACGCCGAAGGAGCGCAAGATTCTGGCGCGCAAATCATTGATCGCCAGCGTCTGGCTTGCGACAGGGAAGAAGGTTTACCGCGCCATCACCCGCGGGCTGTTCAATTTCACCGACCGCGAGGGCGGCGGCCGGCGACTGGTCAATGACGCGCCGGTGCTGGCCGAATTGATCCGGAAAAATCCTGAGGTCCGCGATACCGCGATCGTCGCTTTCGCCGACCGTCGCACCGGCGTCGGGCTCTATGCCTTCGTCGAGGCCGACCACACAGTGCTGGAAGACCAACTGCGCAGCGACCTCGCCGCTGCGAAGGGCCCAAAACCACCGGAGCATATCCAGGTGGTGCAGGCGTTGCCGCGCGATGCAAACGGAAAACCCCGCACCGAAATCCTGCAGCTCGTCGCCATGAACCAGCTCGACCTGATCGAGCCGATGATGAAGAGCGAGGCCGACCGCACCTTCCTGAAGGACATCCTGGAGCAGCGCAAGAATTTGCGGGACCGGTTCAATTTCGAGGCGCCCGACCTGAATTCGCCATGACTCCTGTCGTCACCTTCCCGGCTTCCTGATGCAAACGGGATCGCCCTTGGGCTGGGCCGTACATTCCCAGTCGGGGCCGAAACCCGCACCCGCCCGGCGCTGCTGAAAGTCCGGGAAATACGTCACCAGGAAGGCGAAGACGCTCACGATGAGGATCAGGACCAACGCCAGGCCGACAATGCCGTTCCGATCCGGAGTCCATTGCAGCCATTTCATCCCGGGATGATAGCATACGGTCACGGCCGAAATAACGGCGACCTCGACGCCCGCCATATCGTCCACAGCGTCCGGAGCCTCGTGGCGGCGTGGAGTTCAAAGGGATCGCTGTCCGCGCGCGACATCCGCGGGAGATCGCGCGAAACCAGCGCCAGCGGCAGGAACACCGGCCTCACCTGCGGCGGCATGTCCTTCAGAAGCCCGAGCGCCGTCCGCAAATGGCCGCCGGCGTCGCGGATCAATTGGTCCAGCGCCGCGCGCAGCTTCGGCGTTTCCTTGCCCGCAAATACCTCTTCCATGCCGCTGCCGTTGCTCTCCAGCAATTGCAGCGGCACGAATAGCTGACGCCGCGAGGCATCCAGCGGCAACGTCGCGATCACCTGTGTCAGGCCCTGCGCGAGGCCGGCGTGGCGCGCAAGATGCTCGGTCTCGGGGGATTGCCAGCCGGCAATCGCGGCGCCCAGCGAGAACAACGCCGAGCAGGTGTCGTTCACGTAGCTTTCCAGCGCCGCCATGGTCGGCATCGGATCGTTGTAGAGATCGAACTGGTGCTCGTCGACGAGCCGCGACAGCCGCTCGACCGGCAAACGGAAATTCTGGATTGCAAGCCTGAGTTCGGCCGCGACCGGATTGCCCTCGACGCCGCCATGGCCCTCGCCGGCCAGCATATCGGTCCACCATTGCAGCCGGATTTCGCCGGGTAACGGCTGGCTGACCTGCTCGCGGACACGGGAAATCTCGACATTGAAAGCGTACAGCGCGAGCAGGCCGCGGCGCTGCGCCGCCGGCACGAACAGGGTGGAGGCGTAGCGGGAAAAATCGTGGCTGCGCACCAACTCGGCGCAGAATTCGCTCGCCTGCCTGCCCTCGCTCGCGCTGCTCATGGCACCGCAATCAGCGCCGCCGCGACGCGCCTGCGCTCGCCGATCATGATGTTGTAGGTGCGGATCGCGGGACCGGTCTGCATCGGGTCGAGCACGATGCCTACCGCGTGCAGCGCCTCACGCAGATGCGACGGCGGCCGCCAGACGCCAGCGCCGGTGCCGAGGATCAGCGTATCGATGCCGTTGGCCGCAACAAACACGCGTTTCAGCGAGACTTCGTCGATCTCCTCCGGACGGGTAACCGGCCAGGCCCAGATCGCGTCCGGCAGACACAGAAGCGAGCCCCGATGCGACATCTCGGCGAAGGCGAAACCGCCATTGCCGTAGGCCTCGATCGGGGCCGACCTCGGCAGATGCGGCGCGTCCGGGCGGACCGCCATGGCTATTTCTTCGCCGGCTTGTCCGGCTTCTCCGGCGCGTCGGCCCGGTGGGTGCCGACGCCGAGATAGATCAGGATCGGGGCCGCGATGAAGATCGAGGTGTAGGTACCGACCAGCACCACGCCGAACATCATGACCGCGGTGAAGCTGTGGATGGCGGGCCCACCGAACAACAACAGCGCCAGCAGCGCCAGTGACACCGTCAAGTGGGTGACGATCGACCGCGACAGTGTCGAGTTGATGGATTCGTTGAGCAGTTGCGGCATCGGCATCTTCTTGTACCGCCGCAGCATCTCCCTGATCCGGTCATAGATCACCACGGTGTCGTTGAGCGAATAGCCCAGAATCGTCAAAAGCGCCGCGATGCTGGTGAGATCGAAATCGACCTGCGAGATCGACATGAAGCCGATGGTCAGCACGATGTCGTGGACATTGGCGATCATGGCCCCGAGCGCGAACTGCCACTCGAACCGGAACCAGAGATAGATCAGGATCGAGGCGATCGCGAGCATCAGGCCGAGCATGCCATAGGCCAGCAATTCGCCGGATACGCGCGGGCCGACCACTTCCACGCGGCGATAATCGACGGAATCGCCGAGCACGCCGCGGACCTTCTGCACCGCCTCCTGCTGCGCGGCGTCGCCGCCGGGCTGCTCGGCCACCCGGAGCAGCACCTCGTCCGGTCCGCCGAATTGCTGCAACTGGATATCGCCGAGTCCCAGGCCACCGAGGGTGGCGCGCATCGAGGCGATGTCGACCGCGCCCGACTTGGCGCGCAGTTCCATCAGCGTGCCGCCCTTGAAGTCGATGCCGAAATTCAGCCCGTGGGTAAAGAACAGGGTGATGGCGAGGATCGAGAGCAGCGCCGAGATCGGAAAGCTGATGCGGCGGAAGCGGGTGAAATCGAAATGCGTGTCGTCGGGCACGATGCGCAGCGACGGCAGCCAGCCGAAGCAGCTGACCACGGTCAGCACGGCGATCAGAATGCCCAGCGAGATGAGGACCAGATGAGTCAAAGCGGCATTCCCCTAGATTGGCACGCTTTGCGGCCGCTTCCATCGCACCCAGGCCGCCACGATCAGGCGGGTCAGCGTAAAGGCGGTGAAAACCGTGGTGATGATGCCGATGCCGAGCGTTACGGCGAAGCCGCGCACCGGGCCGGTGCCGATATAGAACAGCACGGCAGCGGCGATGAAGGTGGTGATGTTGGAATCGAGAATCGTCGACAGCGCGCGCTTGAAGCCGGCGTCGATCGCCGAGATTGCATTGCGGCCGCCGCGCAATTCCTCGCGGATACGCTCATAGATCAGCACGTTGGAATCCACCGCGATGCCGACCGTCAGCACGATGCCGGCGATGCCGGGCAGCGTCAGCGTCGCGTTCAACAGCGACAACAGCCCGAAGATCATGGCGACGTTGATGGCGACCGCGATGTTGGCGAACACGCCGAACAGGCGATAGGTCACGAGCATGAACACGATCACCATGATCGAGCCGACATAGGCGGCGAGTTCGCCCTTCTCGATCGAATCCTGACCGAGCCCCGGACCGACGGTGCGCTCCTCGATCACGGTCAGCGGCGCCGGCAGCGCGCCCGCACGCAGCAGGATCGCCAGATCGTTGGCCGACTGGACCGAGAAGCTGCCCGAAATCTGCCCGGAACCGCCGGTGATCGGCTCGCGGATCACCGGGGCTGAAATCACCTCGTTGTCAAGCACGATCGCAAACGGCTGGCCGACATTCTCGGATGTCGCCTGGGCGAACTTGCGTGAACCCGAGCTGTTGAAACGGAAGCTGACGATCGGCTCGCCGGAGCGTTGGTCGAAGCCGGGCTGCGCGTCGGTCAGGTCGCCGCCCGACACCAGAACCTGCTTCTTGACGACGTAGGGAATCTTCGGCGACGACGCACTCATCAGCACTTCGGAATCCGGCGGCACCTTGCCCGCCAGCGCCTGATCGGGCGACACGGTCGTGTCGACCATGCGGAATTCCATCTTGGCGGTCTTGCCCAGCAGGTCCTTCAGGCGGCTCGGGTCCTGCAAGCCCGGCACCTGCACCAGGATGCGATCGTTGCCCTGGCGCTGGATCAGCGGCTCGACGGTGCCGAGCTGGTTGACGCGGCGCTCGACGATCTGCATCGATTGCTCGATGGCCTGGCGGATACGTTCGGTGACCGCCGCGGGCGGTACTGTCAGCCGAATCAATCCATTTCCGGCGTCGCTGACTTCAAGGCTGCGCTGGCCGCTGGAGCCGAGCAATCCGCCGAGTGGTTGCGCCAGTTCGCGCAGCTTGGCCAGCGCGGTCTCGACCTCGTTATCCTTGCTGATCTTGACCTCGACGCTGTCGGGACGAGACGCGAGGCCCTGATAGCCGATCTTGGCCTCGCGCAACGTCCGGCGCACGTCGTCGCGGACCTGGTCGAGCTTCTCCTTCTTGACGTAGTTGGAATCGACCTCGAGCAGGAGATAGGAGCCGCCCTGCAGGTCGAGGCCGAGCACCATGCGGCGCTGCGCCCATGTCGGCCAGGCCTTGACGGTGGCCTCGGGGAAGAAATTCGGAACCGCGCAAAGGCACACCACCAGCGCCGTCAGGATGATCGCCAGCGCCTTCCACCGCGTGAAATACAACATCGAGTTGACCCGTCAGATCGTGCGAGAATGCGGCGCTCGGAAAAGCTAGCCCGCGAAAAGCTAGCTCGCGGACGTCTCGTCCTTGGCGCTGTCAGCTTTTTCCTTCGCCGGTTCGCCCTTGGCGCGAACGCCCGAAATCATCTGCCGCATCTGCCGCACCCGGACGCCATCCGAGATTTCGAATTCGATCTGATCGTCATCGACCACTTTCGTCACCTTGCCGACGAGGCCGCCGGTGGTGACGACCGTATCGCCGCGGCGGATGTTCTTCACGAGTTCGGCGTGGTCCTTCACCTTCTTCTGCTGTGGCCGCAGAATCAGGAAATACATGATCACGAAGATCAGCGCGAACGGCAAAAGCGACATCAACATGCTGTTGGTATCGCCGCCTCCCGCGGCCTGGGCAAACGCAGGGGTAATCAGCATCCGGACGATCCTCGTGAGACGGGATGAACGGGCAACGCACCTCGCGTCACGCCGGTTCGGGCAAATTCGCGCGGACTATAGCGGCCGCGGTCCCAATTGCAACGCTGCCAGATCCCCCATTTGGCCCTCATTCGAATGGCTTGCGGGTGGCCGAAAGGCCCGATATGGCTGCGTGGTCAGGAACCCCTTGAGATGTCGAAAAAGCCCCAGAAAACAAGACCTCACCGCGCGCGGAAATCGCCCTCGGCCGCGACAAAACGCCCCGAGCCGTCGGCCGAACATGACAGCGCGGAAAGGATTGCCCGCGCGCTCGAGGCGATCGCAGCCCAGCTGTCCGCGTCCGCTCCAGCGGCCCATGCGGCTACCTCGTTTGGCGGCGCGGACGCCTTCGTCTGGCACCCCGATGGACGGCTCTCGCCAGTGCCGCGGGTCAGCCGCGTCGATCTCGGCCTGCTCAAGGGCATCGACCGGATGCGCGACATCCTGATCGAAAATACCGAACGTTTCGCAGGCGGGCTCCCGGCCAACAATGCGCTGTTGTGGGGCGCGCGCGGCATGGGAAAATCGTCGCTGGTGAAAGCCGCCCATGCCGACATCAATGTCAACCGCCAGCCCGCCGACCGGCTGAAACTGATCGAGATCCATCGCGAGGATATCGAGAGCCTGCCGGCGCTGATGGAGCTTTTGCGCACCTCCGATTTCCGCTTCATCGTGTTCTGCGACGACCTGTCGTTCGACGGCAATGATGCCTCCTACAAGTCGCTCAAGGCGGTGCTGGAGGGCGGCATCGAAGGCCGGCCCGACAATGTGATCCTGTATGCGACCTCGAACCGGCGGCATCTTTTGGCGCGCGAGATGATCGAGAACGAACGATCGACCGCGATCAATCCCGGCGAAGCGGTCGAGGAGAAGGTCTCGCTGTCCGACCGCTTCGGCTTATGGCTCGGCTTTCACCGCTGCAGCCAGGACGAGTACCTCGCAATGGTGAAAGGCTATTGCGGCCATTTCGGCATCAAGATGCCTGAGGAAGAACTCGAGCGCGAAGCGCTGGAATGGTCGACCACGCGTGGTTCACGCTCGGGCCGCGTCGCCTGGCAGTTCACCCAGGAACTGGCGGGACGGCTGGGCGTGAGGTTGAGCGGGAAGTAGCTGTCGAGCGTTCCCCGGACGCAGCGCAGCGCTCTCGGGATCGCGCGTAGCGCGACCCCGGCGATGCGCTGCAGAGCCGAGGTCCACACCTCACGCGTCGCTGCGGTGGGTCCCGGCTCTGCGGAGCAGCGTGAAAAACGCTGCACCGCGTCCGGGACACCGAAGTCTCACGCCCCGTTGAGGAATTGAAGCGGGTCAACCGGCGTAGATCCTTTGCGGATCTCGAAGTGGAGCTGCGGCGACCCCACCTCGCCCGACTGACCCGATTTGGCAATGACCTGGCCACGCTTGATGGTATCCCCGCGCTTCACCAACAGCTCACTCGCATGGGCATATGCGGTGACGTAGCCGTTGGCGTGCCGAACCAGAACCAGATTGCCATAACCTTTCAGTTCATTTCCGGAATAGGCGACGACGCCGTCCTCCGCCGCCTTGATCGGGGTGCCCTCGGGCACCGCGAGATTGATGCCGTCATTGACCTTGCCGTTGGCCTTGGCGCCGTAGGCGGTGATCACCTTGCCGCGCGCCGGCCACCGGAAGGTCGGCAGCGCGCCGGTCGCTTCAGCCGGCTTGACCGGCGCCTCGGCGGGAATGTCTTCGATCTTTGTCGTGGCCTGGGCGAGCCGCGCCGTCTGCTGGGGGGCGACGGTCGCAACGGTCATTTTGGTGGCAGGCGTCGCCGGCACCGGCTGGGCGGCGGCGACTGCCATGGGTTGCGCCGTAGGCGCCGCTGCTGCGGTCTTGGCGCCCGGTACGGTGAGCTTGGCGCCGAGCTTCAGTTTGGCCTGCGGATCCAGATTGTTGGCGCGCGCGAGTTCGGCGACCGGCACATGATTATGGTGCGCGATGCTCAGCAAGGTGTCGCCGCGGTTGACGAAATGAAACGACGGCGGCGCGGCGCTGACGGCCAGCACGGGTTTGCTTGCCGGCGCGGCCAAGGCGGGCGCCGCGGCAACCGCTGCGGCCGAATGCGGGATAATCAATTGCTGGCCCGGCGATAGTGTCCGCGGCCCCTTGTACCCATTGGCCTGCAGGATCGCGGCCGGCGTCACATTGTAGCGCTGCGCCAAGCCATCGAGAGTGTCACTGGTGCCAACGATAATGGTGGTGCCGGCCTGGGCAGGGCTGTGGGTCGCCGCCACCGTACGGGGCGCGACGCTGCCGGTGGTCTCCAGCGGATGCGCCGGCGGCGCGTACGAGGCCAGTCCACGCCCGCCTCCGGACACGCCGCCGCTTGCCGTCGGATAGGACTGCGGCGCAGATATCGGTGGCGGCAGGGCTTGTGACTGATATTGGGCTTGCGGGCGGGAATACTGTGGCAATTCGCGCCGCTCGACGGCGGGAGCCGGTACCGAGCCGGTCGCTTCAGGCTGATAACCAAAGGGATTGGAGAGCCTGGTCGACATGTCGCCGCTGCAACCGGCGAAACCGAACGCGATCAGCGCCAGCGCCGCGATCTGCGGTAGGCGGCGCGAGTAAAGCAACTCGACGGCACGGGACATGGTTACTCACTCGTACGCAACAAAATACTGATTTGAGTTAACACCTCCCCAGTAAACAACCGCTTAACCCTGCGAATAAGGTGTTGGCGGCAAAGCCGATACCGGAGTTCTACAGCTCGCGGGCAATGCCGGGCAGCGCCGGCACGAAGCGCACGTCGACCAGCTCCTTGTGGTCGAACCCGGCCTCGGTCCTGAGGACGCGGACCAGGGTCTGGGTGCCGTGGTGCGGCCCGACCGGCGCGATCAGGACGCCGCCGGGCTCGAGCCGCTGCAGCAGCGCCTCGGGTATCTCTTCCATCGCCGCGGTGACGATGATTCGATCGAACTGGCCGGCGACTTCCGGGACGTCGAAACCATCCCCCAGCATCACCTCGACATTGCCGCAGCCGAGCTTGCGGAGCCGGGTGCGGGCACTGTCGGCCAGTGTCCGATAACGCTCGATCGTCAGAACCTGGCTGCACAGCCGCGACAGGATCGCGGCCTGGTAGCCCGACCCGGTGCCGATCTCGAGCACACGATGATGCTTCTGCGGCTGCAGCTGCTCGGTCATGTAGGCCACCACGAAGGGCTGGCTGATGGTCTGGCCGCAGGCGATGCCGAGTGCCGAATCACGGTAAGCATCGCCACGGTCGGCGGGCTCGACGAACAGCTCGCGCGGCACCTCTTCCATGGCGCGCAGCACCGCCTGATCGCTGATCCCGCGCCGCCGCAGGGTCAGCTGAAACATCATCTTTTCCGGCGGATTCTGGCTCGCGGGCATCTTGATCTCGTAAACTCGCTTGCCGGGGCCGTCCAGTGTCCTTCAAATCGATGTTCCCAAGGCGGAACCGGACCGACAGCTTGGCGTTAAGCCGTTGGGCAATCAATCCTGTTCCCGACCCGCAATGGGCGCGGGTGACGCATTGATGCGCGTTGACATTGCGCCAGATGGGGTTATTTGCGAACTTGGCTCTGTTGGGACGGGCAAGGACATCATCATGACTGCGACGCGGATGCCGCGGGGTTCTGTTTTCCTCGTCGAGGACGAGGTCATGATCAGGATGATGGTCGCCGACATGCTGGAAGAACTCGGCTACGTCGTCGCCGCGGAAGCCGGCGAGATCAACGAGGCGATCCGGCTGGTGCAATGCACCGAGTTCGACCTCGCCATTCTCGACGTCAACGTCAACGGCAAGGTGATCTCCCCGGTCGCCGAATTGATCAGCGCGCGCAAGCGCCCCTTCATCTTCGCGACCGGTTATGGCTCCTCGGGCCTGCCGGAAGAATACCGCGACCGTCCTGCGTTGCAAAAGCCCTTCCAGCTCGAGACGCTGGCGAAGGCGATCGACAGCGCGATGCGGAGCGCGACGGTCTAAATCGCCGCACGGCCGATTCCCCGCCGGGACTGACGCTTACCGCGTCACTTCAGCGTCGCCGTCAGCGCCTGCGAAAACTCATCGTCGGTGCGGTCGAGCCGCAATGGCGTCACCGAAACATAGCCCTGCGCCAGCGCCCAGAGATCGGTCCCCTCGGCCGGCACATCGGCCTGCGCCAGCCGTTCGAACCCGATCCAGAAGTAGGGATTGCCACGGCCGTCGCGACGCTGGTCGACTTTCAGAAAGCCGAGATTGCGCTTGCCCTGCCGCGTCACGCGCACGCCCTTGACGTCGTCGGGAGAGCGCGCGGGAAAGTTGACATTGATCACGGTGTTCTTGGGCACGCCTGCGTCGAGCACCTTGCGCAGGATTGCGGGACCGAATTTCAGCGATGTCTCCCAGAGCGGCGCGTTACGGGTCTCCACGGAAAATTCCTGCGACAGCGCGAAGGAGGGAATTCCCAAAATGGTGCCTTCCAGGGCGCCCGCGATGGTGCCGGAATAGACCACGTCCTCGGCGACGTTGCGGCCCTTGTTGACGCCGGACAGCACCAGATCCGGCATGGTCTCACCGAGGATATGGCGCGCGCCCATGATGACGCAGTCGGTCGGCGTGCCGCGCACGGCGAAATGACGCGGGCCGACCTCGCGCAGGCGCAACGGATCGTTCAGCGACAGCGAATGCGAGACGCCGGACTGGTCGAGCTCCGGCGCCACCACCCAGACATCATCAGACAGTGCGCGCGCAATCTCCTCGACTACCTTCAGGCCCGGGGCATGGATGCCGTCGTCATTGGTGCAGAGAATTCGCATCCCTCCAAACGCCCTTTTCGATCGATTCCACGGATTTCGACGCGCCCGTCTTTATCCCGCTGGCGCGGTCGAGGCAAACCCGGCCAAACCGGCCAAAACTCCTCGCGCCGTCGTGTCTTGCCGCACTGCGAGGCGATCGACTAAATGACAACCGTCGCGGATATTGCGAAGCCGAACCTGTTCCGATTATTTTCGATTTTCATTTGGGATGGCGAAGGGTTGATGATGACCCGCTTTTCAGCCGCAGCCGCGATTTCGATTGGCTGGTTTCTTTTCATTGCTGCCCCCGCGATGGCGCAATCGGACCAGGCCGACCAACCCTCATGCCATGTGGGTGAGGTGCTGAAGGACGGCGTCTGTGTCCCCGATGAGGGCAAGTGCTTTCCCTGGCAGGAATTCAAGAACGGTACCTGCGTCGCCAAATCGACGCCGGCGCCGGCCGATGCCAGTCCGCCCGCTCCGGCCGTTTCTACTCCGCCTCCGCTTCCCGCTCGCTGCGTCGGCGGCAGCAGCGACGCCTCGGGGCAATGCGTGTGCCCTGCCGATACCCATCTGGATTCGGCAAGCGGAAATTGCCAGGCCGAGGTCAAGCCGCTTCGCAAGGCCAGCGACAACGTCGTATGTGACGGCGGCACCTTGATCGAGGGCAACTGCGCCTGCCCGGCCGGTTATCGGCTGATGTCCACCAACAACAATGCGGGCGCGGGCGGGACCTGCGTCAAAACCGACGCGCCGAATTGCCAGGGCGGCGAAATGACCGTTGCCGGAACGTGTTTTTGCAATGGGCGGGTCACGATGTCCGGCGAGGACTATGGGCTCGAACTGGTCGGCGGCAAATGCGTGCCGAAGCGATGCGCGGAACATACCTATCTGAAGGACGGAAAATGCGTCGCCAGCGCCGACCGGAATTTCGGATTCACCTGCAGGACCGGTTACATCCCGGATGAAGCCGATCCCGGTACCGCCAGCACCGGCCTGCACTGCGTGCCGGATCCGACGTTTTGTGACCCCGGGGTGAAACGCAGGGACGGCTCCTGCCCGAAATCATCGGCGGTCGCCATCGATTGCTTCGAAGCCAAATGCGTCTGCCGCGATGTCCATGCGGATTGGGTGAATTATTTGTGTGAATGCGCGGCGCCCTATCGTAACGTCAATGGCAGCTGCGTGACCGATACCACCGATCATCCCGTTTCTGGGCCCGAGCAAAAGAGCAAACCCGCAGAGCCGGGCGAGCAAAAGCAGGAGCCGGCACAGCCAAGCTCTTGCGGACGCGGTATGATCCGCGCGCACGGGGATTGTGTGCCGGCCCGGCGAAAATCCCGCGGCGGCGGTTTCGAGAGCGTCCCGCCCGGCGTTACCGGTTATGAGGATTACCTTCGCCGCGGCTCGCGAATCTACCGGTTCAACTATCCGGCCCCGGAACACAACTACTGACTGCGAAGGCGCGTTCAATCCTCTTCGTCGATCCCCGGCTTTTCGCGCAGCACGGCATCCAGCAGCGAACGGTGCACCTGTATCTTGCCGTTGTAATCGATCAGTCCCTTTTTCCGGAACCTGTTCATGAAGAAGCTGACCCGCGACCGGGTGGTGCCGATCATTTCCGCCAGCGTCTCCTGACTGAGGCTGATGTCGACCGGCGCGGCGTTGCCTTCCTTGCCGAAATCCGCAAGCAGCAGCAATAGCCGCGCCAGCCGTCTCTCGCTGGAATTGAACAGCTGATCGATCAAATCGTCCTCGATCCGGCTGTTGCGGGACAAGAGATGGCCGATGAAGAATGCAGAAAACTTCGGCTCCCTGGCGAGCACCGTCAGCATTGCGGATTTGGCAATCTCGGTGATCAGGCACTCTTCCATGGCCTGGCTGGTTGAGGTGCGAAGCTCCGCTCCCTCGAGACATCCTTCGCCGAAGAACTGTCCGGCGGTAAAGATACCGACCACCGCTTCCTTGCCGAGCTCGGACAACACCGTGATCTTCACCTTGCCCTTCTGGATGAAGTAGACGCTGCTGGCGATGTCGCCTTGGCCGAAAATCTTCTGGTTCTTGGCGTAACGCTCGATCGTTCTGCCGCTGTCGATCCGGCGCAAAAAGGCCCTGGGATCAAAGATGCCCTTCAGCTCAATTTCAGGCGCATTGGGCATGGTGTTGCTCCATCGTCCAACAGGAGCGCTCACCCGCCGGTTGAATCCTGCGGACTCCCCGGCGACAGATCCACTATAATCCTTCTATGTCGGGTAAGCGACACAAATCCGTGAACCCATTCAAAATGGGAGGATTGGCTAGTTGCGGTGACCGAGCCGGCTTCAGGTCGGCGGCCGCAGCTCACTCGCGAGCCAGCCAAGTGCCCCGGAGCTCATGGGGTCATCAGATACCGTCGCGGTGCGGATATGACCGCATTTCTGGCACTCGAACGTACGACTGCCGAAGCCGGATGCACCCTGCTCGAGTTTCGACAACAACATGCGATGCTGCCCGCACTTCGTGCAGCCGGGCCGCTCGATTGCGGCGACGACCACTGAGGAGACTGGCTTGAATTCTGGCATGATCCATCGCGCCGATTGGGCCGTGCTTGAAAACTCATTCGCGCCGACACGCGGATAATGACCCGTTCGGTAACCGATGCCCTGTTCAAGATTGCTCAGTTTGAGAAACTTCACCCAAAGGGTGAATGAACGCACCGGCAACCCAGGATATTGCAATTAAATTGCGGCCTATCTTCCAACCGTCGCGATCACCCTCGAATGCGGATACGCCATGGGCGGACGAATTTTGCCGGCCAGCCTTCGATGCGCATGGCGAACTTCGGCGCCGCAGGCTTCGGCGACTCGACCGCTTTCTCCCGCTTTGGAGTTTCCTTGATGGCGGTCTTGTTCAAGCCGGGCTCCTTCGGTCCCGCAACCTTTTGCGCGCGAGGCCGCGGGGCTTTTCGGGGCGGTTCCGGATAATATTTGCGGGCCACCTCAAGCGCCCGCTCGAAATCCTCGATATTGAGCCATGACTCGGTGCGCAGGCGTTCCAGCACGCCGTCCTCCCACAGCCGCGCCCCCTCGATGTCGAACTGGCCCTTCTGCTTCTGGTTGCAGGCCTGGACGCCAAAACCGGTGACCGCCCATTGTCTGCCCACCCAATAGATGTCGCGATGCAGGGCCATCGGTGTGTTCGCTTTCAAGGCGGCTCTCGCCGCACGCAGAACGCGAAGATACCGGGGTGTGCCGCCTTCGCAATATCGAAGGCGACACAGACGAGAGAAATCGCACGCTACCGGTCGTGCTCGATCACTTTCATGCCGCCCATATAGGGCTGCAGCACGTCGGGCACGGCGATCGAACCGCCCTGCTGCTGGTAAGTCTCCATCACGGCGATCAGGGCGCGGCCGACGGCGGTGCCGGAGCCGTTCAGCGTGTGCACGAAGCGCGGCTTGCCGTCGGGCCCGCGGTAACGGGCGTCCATGCGCCGGGCCTGGAAATCGCCGCAGACCGAGCAGCTCGAGATTTCCCTGTAAGCGCCGCCCTCGCCCTGGCCCGGCATCCAGACCTCGATGTCATAGGTCTTTTGCGCCGAAAAACCCATGTCGCCGGCGCAAAGCGTCATCACCCGGTAATGCAGATCGAGCTGCCGCAGCACTTCCTCGGCGCAGGCCAGCATCCGCTCGTGCTCGTCGCGGCTTTCTTCCGGCGTGGTGATCGAGACCAGTTCGACCTTGATGAATTGATGCTGGCGGATCATGCCGCGGGTATCGCGCCCAGCGGCGCCGGCTTCGGCACGAAAGCACGGCGTCAGCGCGGTGAGCCGCATCGGCAGCTCTTTTTCGTCGAGGATGGATTCGCGGACGAGATTTGTCAGGGGCACTTCGGCGGTGGGGATGAGACCGAGACGCTCAGTTCGCAAATTACCACCGGCTGTCGCCAGCAACTCGCCCTTGATGGCCCAGAACTGGTCGTCCTCGAATTTCGGCAGTTGTCCCGTGCCGAACATCACGTCGTCGCGCACGAGCAGCGGCGGATTGATCTCGGCGTAACCGTGTTCATTGGTGTGCAAATCGAGCATGAACTGGCCGATCGCGCGTTCCAACCGTGCGAGCCCCTTCTTCAGCACCACGAAACGCGCGCCTGAAAGCTTCGCCGCCGCCTCGAAATCCATCAGGCCGAGCGCTGCGCCGAGATCATCATGCGGTTTTGGCGCGAAACCATAGTTGCGCGCCACGCCAAAATGATGCCGCACCACATTGCCGTGCTCGTCCACGCCATCCGGGACTTCGTCGAGCGGCAGATTCGGAATCGCTGCGAGTTCCTTGGCCAGTTCCCCGTCTGCCGCCTTCGCCGCCAATTCGAGCTCGGGCATGGTCGTCTTGAGCTCGCCGACCTCGGCCATCAGCGCCGCGGCGCGCGCGTCGTCCCTGGCCTTCTTGGCGTCGCCGATTTCCTTCGACGCCGCGTTGCGCCGCGCCTGGGCCTGCTCCGACTTCAGGATCGCCGCACGGCGCTTCTCGTCGATCGAAAGCAGCGAGGCGGACAACGGCTGCAGCCCGCGCCGCTTCAGGCCGGCGTCGAAAGCATCAGGGTTTTCGCGAATCCACTTGATGTCGTGCATGACAATATTCCTGCGTCATGGCCGGGCAAAAGCGCGAAGCGCGTCTTACGGCGGAATCCCGGCCATCCACGTCTTTGCTGCGTTAGATCAAGTCGTGGATGCCCGGGTCAAGCCCGGGCATGACGAATCATAGACAGTGTCACGCAATGATAGGAGAAATACCGGTGAGCCACCCTACTCCGCCGGCTTCGGATCGGGCGGCGGCGGGGTCGCGGATGGCGGGGCGGTGGCGGCCGTCGCCGCCGCGGCTCTCTTCTCCACCATGCGCACGGCGATGATCGAGCCCTCGTACAGCAACAACAGGGGGATCGCGAGCGAGGACTGGCTCAGCACGTCGGGCGGGGTGAGGACGGCGGCGATGATGAAGGCGACCACGATAAAATAGCGGCGCTTGTCGCGCAGCTGTTTCGAGGTGATGATGCCGATCCGTCCCAATAACGTCAGGATCACCGGCAGCTGGAAAGCGATGCCGAACGCGAAGATCAGCGACATCATCAGCGACAGATATTCGCCGACCTTCGGCAACAATTGGATTTGCGCGGTTTCGGGGCCGCCCATCTGCTGCATGCCGAGCGAGAAGCGCACCAGCATCGGCAGCACCACGAAATAGACCAGCATCGAGCCGAGCACGAAAAACACCGGGGTGGCGATCAAATAGGGCAGAAACGCGCCGCGCTCGTGCTTGTAGAGGCCGGGGGCCACGAACTTGTAAATCTGGGTCGCGACGATCGGAAACGAGATGAAGCCGGCGCCGAACAGTGCGAGCTTCAGCTGGGTGATGAAATATTCCAGCAACGCCGTGTAGATGAACTTGGAGTTCTCCGCCCCGGCCACCCAAACGAACGGCCATACCAGCACGTTGTAGATCTGCTTGGCGAAGAAGAAGCAGAAGATGAAGGCTATGCCGAAGCCGAGCAGCGCCTTGATCAGCCGCGAACGCAGCTCGATCAAATGGTCCATCAGCGGCGCTTTGCTGGCCTCGATGTCTTCGGCGCTCATGACGCTTTGGCGTCCCTTGCAACGTCGGGCGTTGCGGGCGCGGTGTCCTGCGGTGTGTCTGGGCCGTGGACTTCCTGCGTAATCGCCAGCGGCTGCGAAGCCAGCGCCTGTGCGTCGGCTTCGCTGAAGGTCTCGGGGATCGGTGCTTCCGGCGTTGCACTGATCGCCGCATCGCCATTCGACGTCGCGGGCGCTTCGACCGCAGGGGTTTCGACGGCGGCTACCGCCGGTTTGTCGATGCCATCGATGTCGAGCGCTTTGCCGAAGTCCCGCTCCAGCGAGGTCATGAGATTGCCTGACGTGAAGCCGGATGCGGCTTCCTTGACCTCGTCAAAACTCTTTTTGAGGTCGGCCATTTCGGCCTCGCGCATGGCCTCCTGGAACTGGCCCTGGAATTCGGCGGCCATCTTGCGCGCCTTGCCCATCCATTGGCCCACCATCCGCAACACGCCGGGCAGCTCTTTCGGGCCAATCGCGACCAGCGCGACAACCGCGATGAGAAGGAATTCACTCCACCCGATGTCGAACATGAATAATTCCGCTCACGCGAGGCGATTTCACCCCAATACTTGCCGAACAAGATTTGGGCCGCCCGCGTCTCCCCAACCGGTCTCGCGGCGGTGTGCCGCAAGCTCTGGATGTTCAGACAACCTTGCTGCCGACATCCGTCCGCGCCGTCTCAGCAGGCGCGGCGTTGTGGTCGATCGTCTTCACCGGCTCGGGCTTTTCCGCGGGCTTCTCATCGTCCTGCATGCCCTTCTTGAAGGCCTTGATGCCCTGCGCGACATCGCCCATCAGGTCCGAGATCTTGCCACGACCGAACAACAGCAGGACGACTGCGATCACGACGATCCAGTGCCAAATGCTAAGCGAACCCATCCTGCAACCCTCCAAACAAGCGAGGCCGGCGACCGGCCTAATCCTAGGCGGAAAGTAGGCTCGGGAGGCGTCAAAAACAAGGACTTAGGCCGCGTCAAATCCGTGTTAGCGCGACCCATTGCCGCTATTGTTAATAGGCATGGGCGGCGCGTCGCGGATCACCGCCACCGGACGGGAATCAGGCGCCATCCCCGTTTTCCGGCTCCACGGCGGGCGCCAGCGCCAGTTCCAGATCGCCGATATCGAGCGGATCCTCATCATCGCGCAGCGCGGGATCGTCCGACGGCGTCGGCACGCTGAAGCCGGACGGCAGCCGCGAGTCCAGAAGCCCTGTCCCCTTCAGCTCTTCCAGACCCGGCAGGTCGGTAAGTGCTTCGAGACTGAATTGCGACAGGAAGGCTTCCGTGGTTCCAAAAGTCAGCGGACGCCCCGGCGTCTTGCGGCGGCCGCGCGGGCGAATCCAGCCGGTTTCGAGGAGCACATCGAGTGTTCCCTTGGAGGTGATCACGCCGCGGATTTCCTCGATCTCGGCGCGGGTGACCGGCTGGTGATAGGCGATGATCGCGAGCATCTCGATCGCCGCGCGTGACAGCCGCCGCGTCTCGGTGCTCTCGCGCGTCATCAGCCACGACAGATCGCCCGCGGTGCGGAAGGTCCACTTGTTGGCGATGCGAACCAGATTGACGCCGCGCGAGGCGTAGTCGGCCTGCAATTGCGCCAGCGCCACCTTGATGTCGACGCCGTCAGGCATCCGCTTGGCCAGCGTCGCCTGATCGAGCGGTTCGGTCGAGGCGAACAGCAGCGCTTCCAGGAGCCGGAGTTCCTCCGGCCGCGCCTGCGCATCGGTCGAAGTTTCCTCGACATCGGCTTTGCGCTTTTCCGCCAGGCTTGCCATGGCTAGGTCTCCCTCTTCCACTTACTCGCCGCGAGAATCCGGCGCGGTCATCGCGTCGGAGACTGATTGCGGCGGACGCTTTCGAAAATACAGCGGCGCGAACGCCTCTTTCTGGTGCAGGTCCATTGCGCCTTCCCTCACCAATTCCAGCGCCGCGGCAAAGCTCGATGCAAAAACCGTGGCCTTTTGCGAGGGATCGACGACGTAATTGATCAAATATTCGTCCAGCCGGCTCCAGTCCTGGGCCATCCCAACGAGGCGCTCGAGTGAGGCGCGCGCTTCGGTCAGCGACCACACCGTGCGCCTGGCCAGATGCACCGTGGCAAGCACCCGTTGCTGGCGCTGGGCGGCGTAGGCGGTGAGCAGGTCGAACAAAGTGGCGGTGAATTTCGCGTGCCGGATTTCAGCGATGGTTTCGGGATCGCCGCGCGGAAAGATATCGCGCTGCAATTGCGGGCGATTCATCAGCCGGTTCGACGCTTCGCGGATCGCCTCCAGCCGACGCAGCCGGTTGGCAAGCGCGGTCGCCATTTCCTCCGCGCTCGGGCCGTCCGCGCTCGGCGCTTCCGGCAACAGCAGGCGCGACTTCAGGAACGCCAGCCAAGCCGCCATCACGAGATAATCGGCGGCAAGCTCCAGCCTGATTTTTCGCGCCGCCTCGATGAACACGAGATATTGGTTGGCGAGCGCCAGAATGGAAATTTTCGCGAGATCGACTTTCTGCTGCCGCGCCAGCGCCAGCAACAGGTCGAGCGGCCCCTCATAGCCCTCGACATCGACGACCAGCGAGGGCTCGTCGTCGGAGAGCTCAGCCGGCCGGCCGGTCTCGAATGATAAGATCTCCGCGCTCATGCGCCCGCCGTCCTTGCCATCAACGCATCGAGTTCAGCCCGTGCCCCGACCCGGTCGAAGGGCAGCGGCGCCTTGCGGGAGGCCAGCGCCTGTTGGGCGCGCTGCAGCGCCTTGCCCGACAATTCCGGGGTCTCGCGCGCGACCTCACGCATTTCGTCGAACTTGCCGTTGCAATACAGCACCATGTCGCAGCCTGCGCCGACGATGGCCCGGGTGCGCTCGGCGAGCGACCCCGCCAGCGCGTTCATCGACACATCATCACTCATCAACAAACCCTGGAACCCGATTACGCCGCGAATCACTTCGCGGATGATTGTCGCAGAAGTCGTGGCCGGTTGGGCGGGGTCGAGCGCGCTAAACACAACATGTGCGGTCATGGCCATCGGCAGGTCCGCTAGCGGTCGAAATGCCGCAAAATCGGTTCGTTCCAGCTCAGTTCTGGAGTTTTCAACCCGGGGAAGGCTCAAATGACTGTCCGCGGTAGCCCGCCCGTGTCCCGGAATGTGCTTGAGCACCGGCAAAACGCCGCCCTGTTGGAGCCCTTCGGTCACGGCACGGGCAATCGCCGCGACCTTGTCCGGATCGTTGCCATAGGCCCGATCGCCGATCACATCGTCGGCGCCGACAATCGGCACGTCCGCCAGTGGCAGGCAGTCCACGGTCACACCGAGATCGCTGAGGTCGGCTGCGATCAGCCGCGCGCTCAGCCTTGCTGCGGAAAGCCCGAGCGGATGGTCGAGGTCGTAAAGGGCGCCCAGCGCTGCGCCGGATGGGTAGAGCGGCCAGTGCGGCGGCCGCAGCCGCTGCACTCGTCCGCCTTCCTGGTCGATCAGGACCGGGGCGTCGGAATCGCCGACAGTCTCGCGCAATTCATCAACCAGGCGAACGACTTGAGCCGGGTTCTCAGCATTGCGCTTGAACAGGATGAAGCCCCAGGGCCTGAAGTCGCGAACGAATTCGCGCTCCTCGGCAGTCAGGGCCGGGCCCGAGATGCCCGTGATGAAGGCGCGGCGGTTGCTCATGCGGCCGATTAGCTCACCGTTGGCCCGAGGGTCAAGGAAACGGCCGTTAATTCCTTTGGACCCAGCACTGGCCGCCGGCGGACTGCAAGCTGCTGCACAACTGGTGGGCTTCCTCGGAAGAGCCGAAGGGGCCGACCATGGCGCGGTAGCGCACACCCTTCTCGCCCGCGTCGGCCCGCTTGATCACCGCCTCGTGCGCTCCCAGCACCGCCGGGTACTTGCCCTGCAACGCCTTGTAGGAAGCCTGGGCGGCGGCCTCGTTCAGCTGCGAGGAAACTGAAACCATGTATCCGCCGCCGGACGCAGCGGCGCTCGGTTCGGTCTGTGCCGGATTGGTGGCAGCGACCCGGGTCCGCGGTTCCGCAGGTGGCGTCGGCTGACTGGCCTGCGGCGCCAGGGAAAGCGGGGCGTTGGCGCTGGCATTGGCTGCCGCCGGCGGGCTTCGCGTGGCTGGAGCTGCCGTTGTTCGCGCCGCCGGCGCGGGTTTTGCGGCCGGAGCCGGCGCCGGTGCCGCAGCAACTGGCATCGCCGCGCTGTCGGGCTGGTCGGCATGCACGGCCACGATTTTGACATTTCGCGGCACGATGTCCGGCATCGTGCCGTTATTGGCAGTCGGAGGTGGGCCGGAAGCGACGCTCGCGACCGGCGGCAGAGTGCCGTTCGGGTTCATCGGCGCCAGCACCACGCGCGGGCCGGCCTTGGCATTGACGTCGACCGGGGCTTCTTCGCGTGGAACAATCTTCTCAGTGCCATCGCCCGCGTTCATGCGGTCCGGCACCTTGCCGGACCCGTCGGATGGCGCCGGTACGATCTTGATCGGGCTGGTATCGGCCTTGATCACCGGAGGCTCGCCGCTGCGCGGCGACCCAACATAGGTGCGGTACGCAAACGCCGCGCCGGTCCCGAGCACCGCCAGCGCCAGAACCACGACCACGGTGGCCATGCCGCCGCGGCGCTTCGGGACCTGTTCCTCGGTGGCTTCGTCGTAGTCATCCTGATAGGCGTAGGCCTCTTCATCCGCATAGGCCGGATCATGCCGGGATTGCTGGCTGCCGTCGTCGATCTGGCCGTACAGCGCGTCATCGTAGCGCGACGGGTCGGGTTCGTCGGCGTATTGCGGCTCCTCCCGATAATCCGGCTCGGGCGCGGCACGGGCGTAACGCTGCAGCGGATGCACCGCGCTCGGGTATTCCGGCGGCTCATCCTGCTCGGGGACTTCCTGCCTGCTAGCGCGCTGCATCCAGGACGGCGGACCGGCGGGAGGTGCCTCATCCGGCTCTGCCGGGCTCGGATATCGATCGCGCGGGGTCGCACCCGGCGGTATCTTGGCATTGGCACGGCCCATGGTGCCGAAGGGATCGGTCTGGCCGATCAGACGGGCGAGTTCGGCCAAAGGATCGCCCTCGCCTCTTCCCGCACCCGACTGATCGCCGGCGCCGTCATAGTCGCCATCGTCGGGAAAGGGTCTATCCTGATATCGATCCGCCATCGTGATGATGCGTGCCCCTTCGGGAAAGCCGCCAACCCCCTATGACTGACGAACCGGCCCGTGCCAGATGCTCTGAACTATCGCATCTCGTCGGGTGCCTGAACACCCAGAACGCCCAAGCCCGACGCCAGAACCGAAACGACGCCCTGAACCAAAGCCAGCCGCGCCTTTGTGATCTCTGCATCATTATTGATAATGAAGCGTAAATAGGGCAAATCGCGCCCCCTCGTCCACAGCGCGTGAAATTCGCTGGCGAGATCATACAGATAAAAAGCGATTCGGTGCGGCTCATGCGCGACCGCGGCCGCCTCGATCATCCGGGGATAGAGCGCCAATCGTCGCAGCAGGTCCAATTCCGAGGGGTCGGTCAAACGCTCCACCGCCGCCTCCCCGAGGAAGGCCGCCCGCGCACGGGCCTCCTCCGGCAGCTCCGTGACCACCTCCCGGGCATTGCGGAACACCGAATGGCCGCGGGCATGTCCGTACTGGACATAGAACACCGGGTTTTCCCGAGACTGCTCGATCACCTTGGCGAGATCGAAATCCAGCACCGCGTCGTTCTTCCGGTAGAGCATCATGAAGCGGACGGCATCCCTGCCGACCTCGTCGACCACCTCGCGCAGGGTGACGAAATCGCCGGAGCGTTTCGACATTTTCACCGGCTCGCCGCCCCGCAACAGCCGCACGAGCTGCACGATCTTCACGTCCAGGATGGCGCTGCCCGAGGTCACCGCCTTGATGGCGGCCCGCATGCGCTTGATATAGCCGCCATGGTCGGCCCCCCAGACGTCGACCAGGTTATGAAAGCCGCGGTCGAACTTGTCCTTGTGATAGGCGATGTCGGACGCGAAATAGGTATAGCTGCCGTCGGATTTCAGCAGCGGGCGGTCGACGTCGTCGCCATAGGCGGTGGCCCGGAACAGCGTCTGCTCGCGGTCTTCGTAATCCTCATCCTCGACCAGCTCGCCCTTCGGCGGCGGCAGCCGGCCCTGATAGACGTCGCCCTTGGCGCGGAGGAAATCGATCGTTTCGGCGACGCGATTGTTGCCGCTTTCGATCAGCGATCGCTCCGAGAAGAAAACGTCGTGCTCGATATTGAGCGCGGCCAGATCGTCCTTGATCATGTCCATCATCATCGCGATGGCCTTGCCGCGCACCGGCGGCAGCCACGCCGTTTCCGGCATCGACTTGAGCCTGTCGCCGTATTCGGCTGCCAGCGCCTGCCCTACCGGCTTCAGGTAATCGCCGGGATAGAGCCCTTCGGGGATTTCGCCGATATCCTCGCCGAGCGCCTCGCGGTAGCGCAGGAAGGCCGAGCGCGCGAGCACGTCGACCTGCGCGCCGGCGTCGTTGATGTAATATTCGCGCGTCACGTCGTAGCCTGCGAATTTCAGCAGGCTTGCCAGCGCGTCCCCGAACACCGCGCCGCGGCAGTGACCGACATGCATCGGCCCCGTCGGGTTGGCCGAGACATATTCGACATTGACCTTCTCGACCGCGCCGACAGCGCTTTTCCCGTAGGCGTCGCCCTCGCGCAGCACCGTGCGCAACGCGTCCGACCAGACCTTCGGCTTCAGGGTCAGGTTGATGAAGCCGGGACCGGCGACATCGACGGCGGCGATCAGACCGTCGGCGCGCAATTTCGCCGCGATCGCCTCGGCGAGATCGCGCGGTTTTGTCTTGGCCTCCTTGGCGAGCACCATCGCGGCGTTGGTCGCCATGTCGCCATGGGCGGCATCGCGCGGCGGCTCGACCACCACGCGCGACAGATCGATGCCGGCGGGCCATCCGCCTTCCGCTGCCAGCACGCCGCAAACCGCATGCACGCGCGCCAGCACCTCGGCGAACAGATGCGGATGGGAAGCTTGATTGGCCATGGGCTGATGTGACCTGGGGGATCGCGCCGCGCCTCGCGGCTTCAGGCCGCCGCCTAACGCAAATCCGGGGTCGAGTCAAAAAGCCTTTGATGCTCGGTGATGGCAAAACGGTCGGTCATTCCGGCGATGAAATTGCCGATCCGCCGCGCCCGCTCGCCCTCGGTATCCGTGCCTTCGGGCGGCAGCCATTCGGCCGGCAGATCGGAAGGCGCGTTCTGATAACGCGCGAACAGGTCGAACAGGATCTGTTCGGCCTCGCCCATCACCCGCATCACCCGCTCATGCCGGTACATCCGCTGCTTCAGGAACGATTTGATCTCGGCCTCCTGCTGCGAGACGCCGGCAGGGAACGCAATCAGCACGTCGCCATGGTTGCGGACTGCATCGACCGATTTGGGCTTGGCGGCTTCCAGCCGCCGGAGCGACTCCGCAAACACCGCGCCGATCAGATAGGAAATCAGTTCGCGCACCAGTTCCGCCCCACGCCTGATGTCGTCGAGCGCGGGATAAGCCTCGTCGATTTCGGCGATCATCGCCGCGGTCAGCGGCATGATGCTGAGGTCGTCGACGGTGAACAAACCGGCGCGCAGGCCATCGTCGATGTCGTGGGCATCATAGGCGATGTCGTCGGCGATCGCGGCGACCTGGGCCTCCAGCGAGGCAAAGCTCGACAATTCGAGGTCATATTTGCCGTCATAATCGGAAATTCCGACCGGAATCCCCCGGTCGCGGTAGCGTTCGATCGGTGACCCCTGATGTGACCGGAGAGGACCGTTGTGCTTGACGATGCCCTCCAGCGATTCCCAGGTGAGATTGAGCCCGTCGAATTCGGGATAACGATGCTCCAGCGAGGTGACGACGCGGAGTGTCTGGGCGTTGTGATCGAAGCCGCCATGGACCTTTAGGCAGGCATCCAGCGCCCGCTCGCCGGCATGGCCGAACGGCGGATGGCCGAGATCATGCGCCAGCGCCAGCGTTTCCGTCAGATCCTCGTCGAGCCCGAGTTGCCGCGCCAGCGCACGGGCGATCTGCGCCACCTCCAGCGAATGGGTCAGCCGGGTGCGGTAATGATCGCCCTCGTGGAACACGAAAACCTGGGTTTTGTGCTTGAGGCGACGGAAGGCAGTGGAGTGGATCACCCGGTCGCAATCGCGCCGGAACGGGCTGCGGGTCCGGCTCGGCGGCTCCGCGAACAGCCGCCCGCGGCTGCGGTCGGGATCGCAGGCATAGATCGAACGGGGAGCAGCCATTCCGACCGACACGGTGTATTGATCCTTATCCAATTGATTCCGCAGGCTTGTGCACTTAACTATGCTGGCTGCGGGATACCAAATGAATTGGCTATGACGCCCACCGGAGACCAGTCATGACTGCTGCCATCACCGTCAGCGAACGTGCCGCCCGCCGCATCGGGCAAATCCTCAGCAAAGAGGGCGAAGGCGCGAAACTGCGCATCTCGGTCGAGGGTGGCGGCTGCTCGGGGTTTCAGTACAAGTTCGATGTCGAGCATGCGCAAGCCGAGGACGATCTGGTGATCGAGCGCGACAGCGCGGTCGTGCTGGTGGACCCTGCCTCGGTGCCGTTTTTGGCCGGCTCGGAAGTCGATTTCGTCGACGATTTGATCGGCGCCTCGTTCCGCGTCGTCAATCCGAATGCCACCGCATCGTGCGGCTGCGGCACCAGCTTTTCGATCTGAGCCCAACTCGTGCGTATCGCAACCTGGAACGTCAATTCGGTCCGGCAACGGCTCGAGCCATTGCTGGCGTGGCTGAAGGACTGCGCGCCCGACCTCGTCTGCCTGCAGGAGATCAAATGCGTCGACGAGGCGTTCCCGCGGCTGGAGATCGAATCGCTCGGCTATAACGTCGTCACCCACGGCCAGAAGACTTTTAACGGCGTCGCGCTGCTCTCGAAGCTGCCGTTCGAGGAGACCAAGTTGGGCCTTGCCGGGGACGACGAAGACGCCCACGCCCGTTTCATCGAAGGCGTGGTGCCCCTGAAGAGCGGAGTGCTTCGGCTCGCCTGCCTTTATCTGCCCAACGGAAATCCCGTCGGGACCGACAAATATCCCTACAAACTCAGATGGATGTCGCGACTTCTTGAGTATTCGAAGCAGCGGCTTAAGACGGAAGAACCGCTGATTCTCGCCGGCGATTTCAACGTCATTCCGACGCCGCGAGATGTCCATAATCCCGCGGCCTGGATCAACGACGCGCTGTTCCGTCCCGAGACCCGCGAGAGCTTCCAATCCCTGCTTGGCCTCGGTCTCACCGACGCGTTGCGCGCCGTCACCGACGCGTCAGGCCAATATACCTTCTGGGATTATCAGGCCGGTGCCTGGCAAAAGAACCATGGCCTTCGCATCGATCATCTGTTGCTGTCGCCGCAGGCCAGCGACCGCCTGATCGATGTCGGCATCGACAGCTATGTGCGCGCCTGGGAGAAGCCGTCGGACCACGTTCCGGTCTGGGCCGATCTCGATCTCGAGGCGGCTTGACACGCAAGGCTTGCGTGGGCGTTGGTCAGTCCCTGCGGCCCTGCACCCAGTGCTCGAGCATCTGCAGGGCCATGGCGCGGTCGTCGTCGGACGCCCTCGCGATCGCCTTGTTGTAGCTGTCCTTGATCCAGGTCTCGTCGGATGCGGCACTGTCGCGCGCCAAGGTCAGCCACATCAGGCCGCGGGCCGCCTGGCGCGGCAGCTGGTCGCCGTTGAACAGCATCTGTCCGAGCAAGGCCTGCGCCTGATGCTGGCCCTTCTGGGCGGCAAGCGCGAGCCAGCGCGCGCCATAGCGGAGATCGTCGGGAGAACCCGAACCCCTCAGATACAGCCGCGCCAGGTCATATTGCGCGTCGGCATTGCCGAAATAGGACGCAGCGTAAGAGAACATCTCGCGCGCCCGCTCCGGATCGGACTTGATCTTGGAGTTGGGAATACCGCTCAGATAATACCGCCCCAACGCGACAAAGGCGTTGGCGACGATCGCCGCCTGCGGCGCCGATGGGCTGTCCTCGGCATGCGCGTTGGCGATGCGGTTGAAATATTCGAAGGCGCGCAAATCGTCCTGGGCGACACCGTTGCCGTCGGCGTACATCCGCCCGAGCTTCCATTGCGCGATCGGGTGGCCGCCTTCGGCGGCATATTGCAGCGAGGTCAGCGAGGAGTCGGGCGCGGACGGTGGGATCGCCTTCTTCAGGGCAGCCGCAGCCCCGGGCTGGCCCGAAACGACGGGAATCGCCGAATCCTGATTGACCGGCGCACCGTCGAACGCGAACACCGGGCCCGCCACCGGCGTGGCCCCTAAAATCAACGCAAAAATGATACGCTCAGATATCCGCATAACACTGTTTCTCGTGCGCCCCGCCCGGATGGGTTACGGCGCCATCTACCGCCGGCCCGACCTGCTGGGCGTATTTCCACAGCACCCCTGATGTATGATTGGTCTGCCGCGGCTTCCATTTGGTCTTGCGTTCGGCCAGTTCGGCGTCGGTCAACTTTACGTTAAGAGTCCCGGCCACGGCGTCGATTTCGATGATGTCACCGTCGCGCAACAGTGCGATCGGCCCGCCCACGGCCGCTTCCGGCCCGACATGGCCGATGCAGAACCCGCGGGTGGCACCGGAGAACCGGCCATCGGTGATCAGCGCGATCTTGCCGCCCATGCCCTGCCCGGTCAGCGCCGCAGTGGTCGACAGCATTTCGCGCATGCCGGGACCGCCGCGCGGCCCCTCATAGCGGATCACGATGACCTCGCCCTCTTTGTAGGTCTTTTTCCGGACCGACTCGAAGGCGTCCTCTTCGCGATCGAAGCAACGGGCAGGCCCTGAGAATTTCAAGTTCGACATGCCCGCAACCTTCACGATCGCGCCTTCAGGCGCGAGATTGCCCTCCAGGCCGACCACACCGCCAGTGACGGTGATCGGCTTGTCGGCCGGCCGCACCACATCCTGGTGCGGATTCCATTTTACGCTCTTGAGGTTTTCGGCGATCGTGCGGCCCGTGACTGTCAGGCAGTCGCCGTGCAAATGGCCGTTATCGAGCAGCGTCTTCATCAGAAGCGGTATGCCGCCAGCTTCGAACATGTCTTTGGCAACATAACGGCCGCCGGGCTTCAAATCGGCGACATACGGTGTCTTTTTGAAGATTTCTGCTACGTCGAACAGATCAAACTTGATTCCGCATTCGTGCGCGATCGCCGGCAGGTGCAGCGCAGCATTGGTCGACCCGCCGGAAGCGGCTACCACCGCCGCAGCGTTCTCCAGTGCGCGGCGGGTGACGATGTCGCGTGGGCGGATGTTGGAGGCGATCAGCTCCATAATCTTCTCGCCCGCGGTCATGCAGAAAGCGTCGCGGATTTCGTAAGGCGCAGGCGCGCCGGCCGAATAGGGCAGCGCCAGCCCGATGGCCTCCGATACCGTCGCCATGGTGTTGGCGGTGAATTGTGCGCCGCACGCGCCGGCCGAAGGACACGCCACGCGCTCGATCTCATCGAGATCGGCATCCGACATCTCGCCGACCGAATGCTTACCGACCGCCTCGAACATGTCCTGCACCGTGACCTGCTGGCCGCGAAAATTACCGGGCAGGATCGAGCCGCCATAGATGAAGATCGAGGGCACGTTGAGCCGCACCATCGCCATCATCATGCCCGGCAGCGACTTGTCGCACCCGGCGATGCCAACCAGGGCGTCATAGGCATGGCCGCGGATGGTCAGTTCGACGGAATCGGCGATGCATTCGCGCGACGGCAGCGACGAGAGCATGCCCTCATGGCCCATGGCGATACCGTCGGTCACGGTGATGGTGCAGAATTCGCGGGGGGTGCCGCCTGCCGAGGCGACGCCCTTCTTGACCGCCTGCGCCTGACGCATCAGCGAAATGTTGCAGGGCGCGGCCTCGTTCCAGCAGGACGCCACGCCGACGAAGGGCTGGTGGATCTGATCGGTGGTCAGCCCCATGGCATAGAGATACGAGCGGTGGGGCGCCCGCTCCGGGCCCTCCGTCACATGCCGGCTTGGAAGCCGCTTCTTGATGCTGGTCTTGGCGTCCATCGCGAACCTGTTTCCCCAGCCATCCCTTGTTGGACCCGGAAAAGCAGATCTTTGCAAAAGACCGATTTTCCTTCGCCTTCGCGAGCGCCGTGGCCAAAAGCCTACGAAGGATGATTTCATGGAGGGGTGTGGCTAAAAAGCGGCGCGCGCAAGCACTTGCTGAGACGAGGGTTAAATCTTCGCCGAGTGTTGCGGTCAGGCAACAATCGTGGCCCGACGGCAACCATCTTGTATCCAAAGGTTGTCATGATGGTGCGGCGCCGCAGGGCCTTACCAAAAAATCGCGAAAACAACCCCATGCAAAGTAGCCTGCACCCCGGCTCCCAGCACTCTTGCTGCACTGCATACGGGGCAGCAGAAGAAAAAGGCCTGAACCTATCTCATCCCCTGACGCGCGCCCGATGCGACCGGCAGCCTGTCGATGGCGCGGATGCCCGGCCGTTTGCGCCACGTGATCTCCGACTCATCGACCGCGAGCATCAGCTTCGGCCAGCGCTGGAACAGCGACTTCAGCGCGCATTTGCCTTCGATCCGCGCCAGTTGATGGCCGAGGCAGAAATGGATCCCGGTGCCGAAGGCGATGTGCCGGTTCGGCTTGCGCTGCAGCTCCAGCCGCTCGGGATCAGGATTGGCCTGCGGGTCCATGTCGGCGGCGGCCAGCATCACCATGACCTTCTCGCCCTTTTTCAATTGGACACCGCCGAGTTCGACATCCCGGCGGATGTAGCGTGGCTTGGTGAACTGAACCGGCGTGAGGAACCGCAGAAATTCCTCCACCGCCAGGTCGACGCGGCTCCAGTCCTGTTCGAGCCAGTCGCGCAAGCCCGGATTCTTCAGAAGCTCGAATACCGATCCGCTGATCAGGTGGGTCGTGGTCTCGTGCCCGGCAAACAGCAACAGGAACACCATCGACACGATTTCGTCCGGGCTGATCTGCCCGCCGTCTTTCTCGATGCGAACGATTTCGGCGATCAGCCCGTCACCACCCTGAAGGCGCACCGTCTCGAGATGCCGTGCGATATAGCGCTTCATGGCGACCACGTTCGGGATCGCGACGAAAATTCCCAATGGGCCGGTCAGACGGGTGAAACCGCCGGCCCAGGCAATGAATTTCGGCCGATCGGCAAGCGGCAATCCGAGCAGTTCGCAAATCACCCATAGCGGCAGCTCGCGCGCATAGCGGCCGACCAGATCGGCCGGACTTCCCTGAGCGAACAGTTTGCCGGCGAGGTCGTCGGCAATGGCCCGAATACGTGGTTCCATCTCGAGCACCGCGCGGCGGCGAAATGCTTCATCGACGATGTCGCGCAAGCGCCGGTGATCCGGATCGTCCATCGACAGCATGTGGTTGGCGAGCGTGCGCACGATGCCCGGCATCCACCATTTCAATCCGGCGACCGACCCTTTCTCGTTGCGAATGGCGAAGGTCTCGGTGTCCTTCAATATCCGATCGGCGAGCGCCTGGGTCGTCGGCGTCCAGACCACGCCTACCAGCGGGAAACGCACCTGCACGACCGGACCGGCGGCACGAAGCCGGCTCATCGCGGCGGCGGGATTGCGATAGTAGTCCGGGCTGGCGAAGTCCGCTTCAAGCGTCATCGACGTTTCCTGCACCGCAAGCTGGGCATCACTGCGGCGAAAACGGCGATGCGAAGCGAGGCTTCACCTGACGATAAAAACCAGCTTGCCGCGAAAATGGCGGGATTGGCTTAGCTCGTGCGCGGCCGCGGCTTCGCTGAGCCGGTAGCGTGTCACCTCCGGCGGACGGACGGCACCTGACGCAACCAGCGCCACGATGCGCTCGAGATGCGGCCGGTCCCGTCCGACGCTTGGCCGCAGCGCTGTGACGTCGCTGCGCTCCGGCTTCGGCGCCTGCGCGCCGGAGCCAATAAAAGCCGCCCGGCCGCCCGGTTTGAGCACCGTGAAGGATCGCTGCGCGACGTCGCCGCCGACGGTATCGAAGACGGCGTCGCAGTCTTGCACGACCTTGGTAAAATCCACCGCATTGTAGTCGATGATCTCATCGGCACCGATCTTGCGGAGGTAATCATGGTTCGCGGCACTTGCGGTCGTGATCACGCGAGCCCCCAGATGTTTTGCCAGCTGTATGGCAAAGCTCGCGACACCGCCCGCGCCGCCCTGGATCAGGATCGTCTCGCCCGCCTTCAGTTTCAATGTGTCTTCGATCGCGCAAATCGCCGTCAACCCGGCAAGCGCCAGCGCAGCCGCATCGACATGCGACAGGCAATCGGTCTTCTTCGCCACGATCGCCGCCTTGATCGCAATCTTCTCGGCATAGGCGCCCTCCTGGCCGACGTCGCAAACGGCGAAGACCTCATCGCCGATACGCAGGTCGCTGACACCCTCCCCGAGAGCCGAAACGACACCGGAAAAATCCCGCCCGAGAATGTAGGGAAATTTCGAAAGCTGGCCCGATTTACCCTCGCGGACCTTCCAGTCCGCGCCATTGACGCTTGCCGCGACGATATCGACCACGACCTCGCCGGGCGCGGCCACGGGATCCGGCATGTCGCCGTATTTCAGAACTTCCGGCCCGCCATGTCGTTCGATGAAAGCAGCTTTCATGGGTGTTCCTCTCGTTGGCGGACCAGGATCACATTTTTGATTGACGCATTCAAATCGGAGTCCACGCGCTATTCCACCTTGACGTTGGCGGCCTTGAGCATCGGCCACCATTTTGCGATCTCGGATTTCTGGAAGGCGCCGAGCGCTTCCGGGGTGAGTTGATCCTTCGGCGGCATCACCAATCCGAGGTTTTCGAACTTCGCGCGCACGGCCGGATCGTTCATGGCTTCCACCGCCGCGGCGTTGAGTTTCGCGACAATTTCCTTCGGCGTGCCCTTCGGCACCCAGAAGCCGGACCACAGCTGCATGTGAAATCCCGGCAAGCCGGCCTCATCGACGGTCGGAATGTCGGCGGCCGTCTCAAGCCGCTTTTCGTCGGTGACCGCATAGGCGCGGATGGTGCCGGCGCGTATCTGGTTGATGGAATTGGAGGTCTGATCGATCATGACCTGGATCTGGCCGGCGACGAGATCGGTCATCGCCGGAGCAGTGCCGCGATACGGCACGAATTGCAATTTGATGCCGGTGACGCTCTCGAAATAGAGCCCGGCGACATGGCTGGCCGACCCGGCGCCGGCGGTCCCCGCGGTCGGCGCCGTCGGCTTCGCCTTCATCCAGGCCAGCAATTCGCCCAGCGATTTGGCCGGAACCGCATTGGTGCTGACGAAGACCATCGGATTGCTCGGCAGCAGCACCACCGGCTCGAAATCGGCCACGAGGTCGTAGCCGAGCTTGTAGATCGCGCCATTGGCGACGTGGGTGCCGAGATGGCCGATGCTGACGGTGTAGCCGTCGGGCGCCGCGCGCGCCACGCGTCCGACGCCGATGGAGCCGCCCGCGCCGGTGACATTTTCGATCAGCAGGCTCTGGCCGAGCGTGGTCTTCATCCGGTCGGCCATGATCCGCGCCATCGAGTCGGTCGGCCCGCCGGCGGAAAACGGCACTACCAGCGTGATCGGATGCGACGGGTAGTCGTCCGCACGCGCGTTGCCGCCCAACGCCAACAGCGCCAGCAGCGCGGCCAAAACCGTCTTCTGCATATTACCTTCCCCTCACCGCGGCACGCTTCCCGGCCACCGAACTAAAGCTTCGCGTAGTCGATCGGCTTGTGGCGGTCGAGCGTGCGGTCGACCTTCGGCAGCGGATATTTCAGGCCGGTCGCGCAATTGAACAGCATGACGCGATCGTTCTTGGTGACGCGGCCATCGGCCAGGCTCTGCTGATAGGCGGCATAGGTCGCAGCCCCCTCCGGACACAGCAACAGGCCCTCCTCGCGCGCGACCTCGTTCAGCGCGGCGGAAATCGCCTCATCGGTCACCGCAATGGCAAAACCCTTGCTCTCCCGCACCGCGCGCAGGATGAGAAAGTCGCCAACCGCCTGCGGCACGCGGATGCCGGAGGCGATGGTATGGGCATCCTCCCAGCGCGGCGCGTGCTCGGTGCCGTTCTCGAAGGCGCGCACCATCGGCGCGCAGCCCGAGGCCTGCACCGCCACCATCCGCGGCCGCTTGGCGCCGATGAAGCCGATCGCCTCGAGTTCTGAAAACGCCTTCCACATGCCGATCAGGCCGGTGCCGCCGCCGGTCGGATAGAAGATCACGTCGGGCACGTCCCAGCCGAGCTGTTCGGCGAGCTCGAGCCCCATCGTCTTCTTGCCTTCGATCCGGTACGGCTCCTTCAGCGTGGAGGTGTCGAACCAGCCGGCTTTTGCCTTGCCTTCGCCGACGATCTTGCCGCAGTCGTCGATCAGTCCGTTGACGCGATAGACGGTGGCGCCCTGCAGCTCGATCTCGCTGACATTCACTTCCGGCGTATCGGCGGGGCAGAAGATCGTGGTCCTGATGCCGCAGCTCGTCGCATAGGCCGCCAGCGCCGCGCCGGCGTTGCCGTTGGTCGGCATCGCCATGTGCTTGATGCCGAGCGCCTTGCCCATCGACACCGCCATGACAAGGCCGCGCGCCTTGAACGAGCCGGTGGGAAGACGGCCTTCATCCTTGACGATGATTTCGCCGCCGCCGAGTTTTTTCGCAAGTTTCGGCAGCCGGATCAGCGGCGTGGTGACCTCGCCGAGGCTGACGATGTCGGTGACCTTGCGCACCGGCAGCATCTCGCGGTAGCGCCACAGATCGGCCGGCCGCTGCTTGAGCGCCTCCTTGGTCAGAGCCCTCTTCACGCCGGCGAGATCGTAGCGCACCAGCAGCGGTTTGCCGGCCTTGGAGAGATTGTGGATCTGATCGGCGGGGTAGTGATCGCCTTCCAGGGCGCATTCGAGATGGGTCACGAACGTGGGGCGTTCGATCGTCAGATTGTCATTGTCTTTCACGGTTGTTCTTTCTCTCTGCCTCGTCATTGCCGGGCTTGACCCGGCAATCCATCTCCTGAAGATTTTTGTGAAGCGCGATGGATGCGCGGGTCAAGCCCGCGCATGACGAGCTAAACTACATATTCAACGCTTGACCATAAGCATCCAGGACGGCTTCTTTCATCGTTTCCGAAATGGTGGGATGCGGGAAGATCGTGTGCATCAATTCTTCCTCGGTGGTTTCGAGATTCATCGCTACCACAAAGCCCTGGATCAATTCGGTCACTTCAGCGCCGACCATGTGCGCGCCGAGCAACTGGCCGGTCTTCTTGTCGAACACCACCTTGACCAGACCCTGATCTTCGCCCTGCGCGATCGCCTTGCCGTTGCCGACAAACGGAAAACGTCCGACCCGGATCTCGCGCCCGGCTTCCTTCGCTTTTGCCTCGGTCAGACCGACGGAAGCGACCTGCGGATGGCAATAGGTACAGCCCGGAATCAGCAGCTTGTCCATCGGGTGCGGATGCATGCCCTTGATGGCTTCGACGCAGATCACCCCTTCATGCTCGGCCTTGTGCGCCAGCATCGGCGGTCCGGCGACGTCGCCGATGGCGTAGATGCCGGGCACATTGGTCTTGCAGAACGGATCGATCACAATGCAGCCACGCTCGGTCTTGACACCCAGCTTCTCCAGCCCAAAACCTTCGATATTGCCGACCACGCCGACCGCCGAGATCACCCGGTCGACGGTGAGCGCTTGGCTGGCGCCCTTGGCGTCCTCGATGGTCGCGGTGACGCTGTCGGCCTTCTTGTCGAGTTTTGTTACCTTGGCGCCGGTGATGATCTTGATACCCTGCTTCTCGAACTGTTTCCGCGCGAAGGCGGCGATCTCGGTATCCTCGACGGGCAGGATCTGCGGCAAAACCTCGACCACCGTCACCTCTGCGCCCATGGTGCGGTAGAACGAGGCGAATTCAATGCCAATCGCGCCTGACCCTACGACCAGAAGCGATTTCGGCATCTTGTCCGGCACCATCGCCTCGAAATAGGTCCAGACCAGCTTCTTGTCCGGCTCCAATCCGGGCAGCGCCCGCGGACGCGCACCTGACGCGACAATAATATGCTTGGCCTGATAGGCGCCCTCGCCCAGCGCTCCTTTCGGCGCTGCGGCCTCCGACTTCTTGACAGTGAATTTTCCGGGTGCATCGAGCGTCGCCTCGCCCCAGATGATGCTAATCTTGTTCTTCTTCATCAGGAATTCGACGCCGCCATTGAGGCGTTTGACGACCCCGCGCGAACGTTCGACCACGGCTTTCGGATCGAACGCGACGTTGTCCGCCGACAGCCCGTAATCCTTGGCGTGCTGCATGTAGTGATAGATTTCCGCCGAGCGCAGCAGCGCCTTGGTCGGAATGCAGCCCCAGTTGTTGCAGATGCCGCCGAGATAGGCCTTTTCCACGATCGCGGTCTTGAAACCAAGCTGCGCGGCGCGGATCGCGGTGACATAGCCGCCGGGACCGGAGCCGATGACGACGACGTCGAAGGATGTATCGGCCATGTGTTTACTCGCTCGCTCTCATCGTGTGCTCGTCATTGCGAGGAGCACTCTTGTCGGCCGAAGCCCGCCTTCGGGCGAAGGCGGATGCGACGAAGCAATCCAGCTTGCCCGCGTCGAAATGGATTGCTTCGCTTTGCTCGCAATGACGGCGTGAGTCACCTCTGCCTCACACCACCATCAGGACCGGATTTTCGATCAGCCGCTTGAACGCGCCGATCAATTCGGCGCCGAGCGCGCCATCGACCGCGCGGTGATCGCAGGTCATGGTCACACTCATGATTTCCGCGACCTCGATCTTGCCGTTTTTCACGATCGGGCGCTGCTCGCCGGCGCCGACCGCCAAAATGGTGGCGTGCGGCGGGTTGATCACGGCGGTGAAATCCTTGATGCCGTACATGCCGAGATTGGACACCGCCGTGGTGCCGCCCTGATATTCCTCGGGCTTCAACTTGCGGGCCCGGGCGCGGGCGGCAAAATCCTTCATCTCGGCCGAGATCACCGAGACCGGTTTTGTCTCCGCCTTGCGGATGATCGGGGTGATCAGGCCGCCCGGCATCGCCACGGCGACGCCGACGTCGGAATGCTTGTGCTTGAGCATGCCGCCTTCGGTCCAGCTCACATTGGCGTTGGGGATGCGCTGCAGCGCCAGCGCCAGCGCCTTGATGACGAAATCATTGACCGAGAGCTTGTAGGCCGGCTTGCCGTCCCTGTCCTTGGGTGCGGCGGCGTTGATCTGCTCGCGGGCCTCGACCAATAACCCGATGTTGCAGTCCATCGTCAGATAGAATTGCGGGACGGTCTGGGTCGAGGCGGTCAGGCGTTGCGCGATGGTGCGGCGCATGCCGTCGTGCGGGATCACCTCGTAGCTGCCCGGCTCGTACAGCGCGAGGATCTGTTTGTCCGACATTCCGGGCGCAACTGCGCCCAGGGGCGCGATGCTCGGCGCGCCTGCGGGCGCGGCAGCCGGCGCCTTCAGCCCCTTGCCGGATTTTGCCTGCTCCACATCGCGCGCGATGACGCGGCCGTGCGGACCGGAGCCGTTGATGCGCGCCACGTCGATGCCGGCTTCCTTGGCCAGACGCCGCGCCAACGGCGAGGAGAAGATGCGGCCGTGGCCGTTGGTCTGCGGCGCGGGCGCTGCGGCCTGGGGTGCCGGAGCCGCTGCGGGAGGTGGCGAGGCTTTGGCCGCAGGAGCGGCAGCGGGCGCTGGTGCAGGCTTCGCCGCGGGAGCGGCAGCCGGCGCTGCTGCAGGCGCAGGCTTCGGTTCAGGAGCGGGTGCTGCCGCCTTCGGCGGTGCGCTTGCAGCCCCTGCCCCCGCGGCCTTCACATCCTCGCCGTCACCGGCCAGAACCGCGATCACGTCGTTGACCGGCACGTCCTGGGTGCCCTCGGGCACCACGATCCTGGCGATGGTGCCCTCGTCGACCGCCTCGACCTCCATGGTCGCCTTGTCGGTCTCGATTTCGGCGATGACGTCGCCGGACTTGACCTTGTCGCCCTCTTTCTTGAGCCACTTGGCAAGGTTGCCCTTTTCCATCGTCGGCGACAGCGCGGGCATCAGGATGTTGATTGGCATTGTCAGTGACCTTGTTGCGACCGCGGCGTGGTGTTGCCCATATCGGTCGGCCGCGCGATTTCGGCTTCGAACATATCGAGGATGCGGCTCAGTGCTTCTTCCTCATTAAATTCGCTCTCGCGTGCATAGGCACGCGCGGCATGTCGCGCCACGTCGACCAGCAGCAGACCCCACATGTCCGGCTCCTCGAAGGCGCGGGTGAAGGCGATCGACAGCCCGCCATCGACCACGAAGGCGCGCAGCACCTCGGTCGCGTCGTCGCGGCCGATGACGTCTGGCGGCAATGGTTGCTCCCTGGGACCGGCCATGAGCCTTACCTGTACGAAACGGCCTTGGCGGCTTCGACCACCTCAGCCACCGAGGGCAATGCGAGCTTTTCCAGATTCGCCGCATAGGGCATCGGCACATCCTTGCCCGATATCCGCATGACCGGCGCGTCGAGATAATCGAAGGCATGCTCCATGATGCGGGCGGCAATCTCGGCGCCGACGCCGTTCTGCTGCCAGCCTTCCTCCACCGTGACGGCGCGGCCGGTCTTCTTGACCGAGGCGATGATGGTGTCGGTGTCCATCGGGCGCAGCGTGCGCAGGTCGATCACCTCGGCCTCGATGCCTTCCTTGGCGAGTTCGTCGGCCGCCTTCAGCGCGTACGACATGCCGTTCGACCAGGAGACGATGGTCACGTGGGCGCCGGAGCGCACGATCCGCGCTTTTCCGATCGGGATGACGTAATCGGCCAATTTCGGCACTTCGCCGGAATGGCCGTACAGCATTTCGTTTTCGAGGAAGATCACGGGATTGGGATCGCGGATCGCGGCTTTCAGGAGACCCTTGTAGTCGGCGGCCGAATACGGCGCGATCACCTTCAGCCCGGGAATCTGCGAGTACCAGGCCGAATAATCCTGGCTGTGCTGGGCGGCGACGCGGGCAGCCGCGCCGTTGGGGCCGCGGAACACGATCGAGCAACCCATCTGGCCACCCGACATGTACAGCGTCTTGGCGGCGGAATTGATGATCTGGTCCATCGCCTGCATGGCGAAATTGAAGGTCATGAATTCGACGATCGGCTTCAAGCCCGCCATCGCGGCGCCGACGCCGATGCCGGCAAAGCCGTGCTCGGTGATGGGGGTATCGATCACACGCCGGTCGCCGAATTCCTGCAGCAGCCCCTGCGTGACCTTGTAGGCGCCCTGATATTCGGCGACCTCTTCACCCATCACGAAGACATCCGGATCGCGCCGCATCTCCTCGGCCATGGCGTCGCGCAGCGCCTCGCGGATGGTCATGGTCACCATCTCGGTGCCCTCCGGCACCTCCGGATCCGGCTCGGCGACGGCCTTGGGGGCGGAAGGCATCTTCTTTTCTTCGCCGCCACCCGATTTGGCTGCGGGAGCCTCGGCTTTGGTCTCGGCGGGCGGCGCAGATTCCGCGGCTTTCTCCTGCCTGGCAGGCGCCGGCGCCTTGTCGAGATCGGAGGCGCTCTCGCCGTCCGCTAGAATGGTCGCGATCGGCGTGTTGACGGCGACGTCGGCGGTGCCTTCGGGGATCAGGATCTTGCCGAGCGTGCCCTCATCGGTGGCCTCGACTTCCATCGTCGCCTTGTCGGTCTCAATCTCGGCGATGACGTCGCCCGACTTGATCGGCTCGCCCTCCTTTTTCAGCCATTTCGAAAGGTTGCCCTTTTCCATGGTCGGCGACAGCGCGGGCATCAGCACTTGAATTGGCATGGTAGCTCCGGAAAAATTCACTCTTCAGGCTGCAAGCGCGCCCGGCGCTTTAGCGATAGACATCCGTCCACAATTCAGACGGATCCGGCTCGGGGTCGTGCTGTGCGAAATCGGCGGCGGCGTTGACGATCTCGCGCACCTCGGCGTCGATCGCCTTCAATTCCTGCTCGCTCATCTTGGCCGCCAGCAGGCGGTTGCGGACCTGCTCGATCGGGTCCTGATCATGCCGCACCTTGTCGACTTCCTCGCGGGTGCGGTATTTCGCCGGGTCCGACATCGAATGACCGCGGTAGCGGTAGGTCTGCATTTCCAGGATATAGGGGCCCTTGCCGGCGCGGCACCAGGCGACCGCCTTGTCGCCGGCAGCCTTGACCGCACGGACGTCCATGCCGTCGACCTGCTCGCCCGGAATGTTGAAGGAGATGCCGCGCTTGGAAAAATCGGTCTGCGCCGAGGAGCGCGTCACCGAGGTGCCCATGGCGTAACGGTTGTTCTCGATGATGTAGACCACGGGGAGCTTCCACAGCTCGGCCATGTTGAAACTCTCATAGACCTGGCCCTGGTTCGAGGCCCCGTCGCCGAAATAGGCCAGGCTGACAAAATCGTTGCCGCGATAACGGTTGGCGAAGGCAAGGCCCGTCCCGAGCGAAACTTGCGCAGCGACGATGCCGTGGCCGCCGAAAAAATTCTTCTCCTTGCTGAACATGTGCATGGAGCCGCCCTTGCCATGGGAATAGCCGCCATGGCGTCCGGTCAATTCCGCCATCACGCCCTTGGCCTCCATGCCGGTTGCGAGCATGTGCCCGTGGTCGCGGTATCCGGTTATGACCTGATCGCCCTTCTTCAGGGTCATCTGCATGCCGACGACGATGGCTTCCTGGCCGATATAGAGATGGCAAAAGCCCCCGATCGCGCCCATGCCGTAGAGCTGGCCGGCCTTTTCCTCGAAACGCCGGATCAGCAGCATGTCGCGCAGCGCGCCCAGCTCCTGCTCCCGGGTGAATTCCGGGGGCTGGTCGGAACCGTTGCCCTTGTCCGGGCCCTTGTCCTGACCCTTTTCCTGGCCTGAATCTTTTGTGACTGACTTCTTCGGTGCGGCCATGGCTGATCCGGATGAGAGAACGACTAGCCCTCTCTAACCCAACTCAAACCGCCGTGAAAGGACTGCGTGAACGAGCGAAAATTTCGTCATACCGCAGTGCAATGCCGCGCGACATTTTTGAAATTGATTCCGTGCAAATTTGGAATTTGAGGATCAGTTCGGCGTGTTGATCCGCACCAGATCGTGGGGATTGGCATAATCGAGCTGATAGCGGGCGCGCTCGTCGAGCATGTCGGGGTCGACCCGGTCGGAGCGCAGCAGCGAGACCCGCTGCTCGCCCTGGGCGCGCTCCCGCTTCAGCCGCGCCAATTCCGACGTCAGCGCGATGATTTCCTGATCCAGTTCCTGCCGTGCGTTCAAGCCGTATTTCCCGGTATAGGCGTTGACGCCGAAATAGCCGACCATCGCCGCCGCTATTGTGTAGAGGGCAAGCCCGGTGAGCAGGGATTTGAGTCGGGAGCGCGAGACCATGGGCCGGAGGATGCGGCGGCCCGGTTAACGCAATCCTAAGGCCGCCAGGCGCCGGCGAAGGCGCGCTGCCTATTTGTTTTGCTTTTCCACGAAGGCCGCATAGGCGTCGATATATTGCTGCATTACCTTCAGCAGCGTCTCCTTGGAGCACTCGCCCCTGTCGTCAAAGGCATCGCCGATCGCGTTCAGATAGATTTCCGGCTGCCCCATGATCGGCCCGGAAATGCCCGGCAGGATATTCTGCAGGTGCTTTGCCGCGCTGACGCCGCCGAGCGGTCCAGGCGAATTGGAGACGATGCCCGTCGGCTTGCCCAGGAACGAACTCTTGCCATAGGGCCGCGAGCCTACGTCAATCGCGTTCTTCAGCACGCCCGGGATCGAGCGGTTGTATTCGGGGGTAACGAACAGCACCCCGTTCGACTTCTGCAGTTTTTCCCGGAACGCCAGCCAATCCGCCGGCGGGGTCGCTTCCAGGTCCTGATTGAAGAAGGAAATACCCTGCAGCGTCGTGACATCGAGCTTGAGCGAAGCCGGTGCCAGCTTGGCCAGGGTATTGGCGATCTTGAGCGTAAAGCTCTCCTTGCGAATGCTGCCGACGATGACGACGATGTTGTAGGGGCTGGCCATGGGACTTCCTCTTGGATAGCGGGACGCGGATGAGATGGCACTCACCCTAGCCATGTCGGCGAAAGATGCAAGTGCATGAACCGAAAATTTCAATTTGCGCGGCACTCGGCGACGAACGGCGATTCGTTCCCAATTTCATCACACGCTGGATGATCTATTGATTGTGGGCGACCTGCATCCTAACCTCCGGTACTTCCGTTTATCTCGCCTCAAATACAAATTCGCGCCGGTTGCGGAGCGCTATCTATGAAAACGTTCGACGAGCAAATTGCCGACATCGAGGAGCTTGACGAACTACGCCAGCAGGCCCGCAAGCTGCGACAAGAGGCGATCGCGGCTCTGACCGCGAGCGTCTACAGGCCTCGCCCGCGGAGCGGTAAATTCAACGAACGCGCGGCCGCATCCCCCGGTTGGGAGCTGCCGGGCGACGACGTCGAAAAGGCCGAAGTGTTGCGGGCCTTGGTCACGCTTAACGCAATGAAGAAGGGCAATGAAAGCGTAGGGAAGCGCAGCCACGACGCCATTCTCAAGGATCTAGCATCGATAAAGCTCGCCGATCTGCAATCGACGAAACCCCTCGGATCCGCCGCCAAGCCTCCGCTCGATAGTGTCCCCGTTTTCCGCTGCGCCGTGATCCTGCAGACGCTGGCCGAAACGCCTGGCTATGCATTATCCCGTCCCGCGCTCTTCTGTCTTTATCGCATTGTGCAGGAATTGAACGAGGTCGCCGGTCCGGATTGGACAAGTGGCGGCGCGCGCGCCGACAAAAACTCTCAAGCGACCGCATTCGTTACCGGCGAATGCGCGCGTGGGTTACTGGCGCTTGAGACCGCGCTTCTTCAAACCGCGAACGCCACTAGATTACTCGCAGCAGAAGCCGCCCGGATAAAACTGTTCTCAAACAAGGTCGACGCGTGGCAAAAACAGGAGAATAAGTTTCGTGAATACTCGCTCAAGGTATCGCTCGCAACGCTGCCGCGTTCGATTGTCCCACTCTCAGCCGATCAGGACGCACCAAGCTTACTGAGAAAGATCGTCGACGTTCTGTCGCGCATTTCCGCAATCTCTTCTTCCCAGTTTCCGCAAGGCGATATTCGCCCTCCCCGCACCAAGCGCGAGGAAAGGCCAAACCCGGCATATGCCGTGGAGATTGCCAAGAGCATCGCCTGGAACTCAATTGATCGATTCCTCGCTACACTCAAGATCGCTCCCGCCGACAGGCAATTCAAGATCAACCGCAACACCGACTTCGACAGGGTCGGCGACGATATTGCGAAAAAGTTGGAAGCCGCCGCTGGAATTTTGCGCGATCTCACGCGCCCCATGCAGCAATTTGCCGAATCCATCATCGATCGGCAACTCGCGGCTGCATCGCCTCAACTCAACGACCTGGTGGACGGGGCCGAGCTCGTGTTCGCCGCAACTCTCCTTGGTCTTGTTTCCGGTTGGAAAAGGCCAAAGGTCCGTGCCGCATCCGAAATTCTATTCCCCCTGCTTTCCACCAACGGAAGGCTATTGAGCCTCAAGCCATTCGACGTGGGTGACAAGGGCTATCGCCTCAACGTCGCCACCCTCGACGTTTCCCGGCGCCTGGCCGATCTCGTAGCCCATCTCGACGTGGAACTGGAACCGGATTTCGTCGCACGCTTGATGTTGCCTTTCGAGTATACACGTGTCCCCGGCGCCGGCGCACGTGGATGGACGACCGACCCGCAACCACGGGAACCGGAGTCGCTTTGGTGGCTAACGGCCATCGCCCTCGATGCCCTTGAGTCGATCATCAGTATGCTCGACGCGACGATTAACCGGCTGGTTCTGCAGAACTTCCAAGTGCGCCAGCCTGCCCGGCTCAAGCTCGCACTTGAGGACCTGTTCTATCCTGATTTCGGCACCGCGGCGGTGACCGGAGAAGCCAGCGCAGCGATCCGGCTGCAGCAACTTCGAGCACACGCCGGTCATGGCCCGCCGGAATCGAGGCCCGTCTACTCGCTGATCCTCTATGGACCGCCGGGGACCGGGAAAACAACTCTGGTCGAAGCCGTCGCCAAGACCGCCGGGGTACCCCTGGTCGAGGTCACGCCCAGCGACATCCTCGTCGGCGGCGCAGAAGGCATGGAGCGCCGCGCGCGGCAGGTATTCCAGGCCTTGTCGAAGCTGACCCACGTCGTCATTCTGTTTGATGAATTCGATTCGATCCTGCTGGATCGCTCGAAGCGTGACCCGGAAGTGATTCCGACTTCAATCATCGAATTTCTTACGCCCGGCATGTTGCCAAAACTGAAAGCCCTCAACGAAGCGAGCAAGGAAGGCAGGATCAGCTATATGCTGGCGACCAACTTCGTCGACAGGCTCGATGGCGCTGTCACGCGCGGCGGCCGCTTCGACTATTGGAGCGGAGTTTATCCTCCGGATCCGGTTTCGCGGCTCGGGCGTCTGGTGGATCAGTTGCAAAGACGACAGTACAGCGATGCCAAGAAGGCAGCGAAACTGAGGGCTGACATGAAAAGGGAGGCGAACCCTGGCGGCAAGAGGGCAATCAGGCAAACACTGAAGAAATTGACGAACCGCGCCATCGATCTCGACAAGAACTCGCGTCTTCTGAAGGCGGTGAGAAACACCCGCAGCGGACCGATGGACAAGTTGGGCCGACCCGGCTGGTATTCAATGCCACTTGACGACAAGGATTACGACGCGACGCTGTTCGGTTTCATTATCACCGGGAGGAAGGCTAAGAAAATCAAGCCCGAGGCCGTTCTTGCAGACGAACAACTCAAATATAATAAACAACAGGCACGCAGATTGAACAAGGAGGTTGAGGACCTTCCACTCCCAACGGGCGATTACTGGGATCAATGGAGTCGAATCGAAGCATGGGATGAGGTATTCGACAAGCCGGAGAATATCGATGCGAATTGGGGCCAAATCAACAAAACCATCAAAACAAAGTTAAAAAAAGATGCCAACGAAACCTACCGGCTTGCGGGTTTACCTCGCCGGTCCTGAAGTATTTTTGCTGAACGCCGAAGAGGTAGCGAGAGCCAAGATTGCGGCCTGCGCCGCCCACGGTTTCGTCGGCATCTCGCCGTCCGATAACGACATCGATATATCAGGCTACGCAAAACACGAGGCGGCTTTGCGCATCGCCGCCGCCAACGAGGAAATGATCCGTCGCTGCGATCTCGTGATCGCCAACCTGACACCGTTCCGCGGGCCCAGCGCAGACGTCGGCACCGCCTACGAAATTGGTTTCGCCCGCTCGCTCGCTCGACCGGTTTTCGCCTACACCAACCTCGCGGGGACACTGCTTGAGCGCATGAGGGAAACGCCTGGCGGCGTCAATGAGCGCGCATCTGGCCGTTGGGAAGACCGCGAACGAATGGCCATCGAGGATTTCGACGGCTTTGACAATCTCATGCTGATCGGAGCCCTTGAGGGTGGAGCGCCCGTCCAGGTAAGGGATGTGTCGCACGACCAGCGATTTTCTGATCTGAGGGGTTTTGAGGCGTGCCTGATTCTCGCCGCACGTCGATTTGGCTTCGACAAAAGGCCGTAAACACGACAGAGGTCCGAGCGAATCATTGAGGACGCTGACCAGGTCGCCCTGAGGGCGGCCTGGTTACCAAGTGAGCAGCAGCAATCAAATCACCGGGCTCCAGACGGCCGGGATCAGCCGGTATTTGCTGCCGTCCTTTTCGACGTGACCGATCGAGGGGAATGCGAAGTGGAAGCCTACCACGGTCGCCTTCTCGGCTGCCGCCATGTCGTAGAACTTGTGACGGGTCTCCTGCGCCAGCGCGGGATCCGTGTCGTAGACCACATGCCAGTCGGGATTGCGCAGGAAGAATTCGGGAATGTTGGTGACGTCGGCCTGAACCAGGATTTTCGAATCGCCTGATGCGACCACGAACGAGGTGTGTCCAGGCGTATGACCCGGTGTTGCAATCGAGGTGATGCCGGGCGCGACCTCCTTGCCCCAGTCATATCTCGTCACCTTCGACTCGATGCCGGCGTAGACCTTTTTCACGTTGGCGAAGTAGTTCTTCATCATGGTGTTGGACTCGGCCTTGGCGGCGTTCTCAGGGCTCATCCAGAATTCCCATTCTTTCGCCGGCACCATGATTTCGGCATTCGGGAACGCCATCGAGCCGTCGGCGGCACGGATGCCGTTGGTATGATCGGGATGCAGATGCGACATCAGCACGATGTCGATGCTCTTGGGATCGACGCCGGCAGCGGCAAGGTTTTGCAAGGTGCGGCCGGCCCGGCCTTTGCTCGGCTCCAGCATGGAAACGCCGTTGCCGCAGTCAATCAGGACCAGCTTGGAGCCGGTGTTGATGAGCTGCGGGTTGAACGGCACCGCCACCATGCCCTTCGGCATGTAAGCGGCCTCAGCCGCAGCCTCCGCCTGTTCCTTCGGGATATTGGCAACGAAGTTATCGACCGGCCGCAAAAATACCCCGTCATTGATCGAGGTGCATTCGTAGGATCCGACCTTGTAGCGATAGAACCCGGGCGCCTGCGCGCCCGCCGGCGGCACCGCGGCGCGCGCGGGCGACAAAGACGAGGTAAGCGCGGTCGCAGCGCCGGCGGCAGCGGCTCCCGCTAGAAGTTGACGGCGATTCAAGTCAATCATGGTGGTTCCTCCCTTGATGTGCTGCGTCTTTGCGCATGCGTATTCGATGCAAATCTTCCTCCGTTGCCGAGGGAATGCAAGGCCCGTTCAGTGCAGCTATTTGATCAATTCGACGAACATCCCGACGACCGCGACATAGCCGAGCGTGAAAATCACCGTCCGGATATAGGGAATGCCGAGCAAATAGACGACGGCGTGTGCAAGCCGCAGCCAGAAATAAGCCATCGCCCAGAACGCCGTCATTCCGTCCGCCTTGCCGGCGAGATGAACCACGATCACCAGCGCCGCAAACGGAGCAAAGGTCTCAACCGCATTGATATAGGCCCGGTCGGCGCGGCGGCCCCAGAGCGGTATCGGCCGCTGCGTGGGATCGAGATAGTTCGGCGGCTTAAGCCCTCCATTCGTCGTCACCTGGCAGACGACGTAGGGTATCCACAGCGATGCCGTGAGAATGGCGGTAAAGGCAAGATATTTCAGATCTGTCGACATTGAATTCCCCCCATTTTTCAAAAATGATTCTTCGGCAACTCCTGCGGCTTGATCGCGTCAGCATGAACTGAGCGCTCCGGTACCCCCGAATGTTATCAGCCCTTGTTCGGATTGATCAGATACTTCTCGCCGGTCGCACGTTTGCCGTAGACCGCGATATGGTTCAGCTGCAGCGCCTCCTGCAGCGAGACGACCTGCGTATAATGACTGGCAAAGGTCGTCTTGAGTTCGTCGACCACCCGCTGGCGCAGCTTTTGTCCATCGGCGTGCCCGATCTTCATCAGGAACGGCGTCAACAGCCAGCCTCCGATGCCCCAGGCCATGCCGAACGCGCGGTTCAACTCGGTCGGACGTGTGTCGAGGCCGCCATAGATATAGACTTGCTTGTAAACGCTGGATCCGTAGCGGCTATAGACCTTGGCGGTCTTGTTGGCCGCGATCTCCATGCAGGTCAGGATTTGCCCCACAAGCTTGCCGCCGCCGATGGCGTCGAAGGCGAGCGTCGCGCCGGTCTCCACCAGCGCGTTGGTCAGATCGTCCATGAAGGTCGGCGAAGTCGAGTCGACGACATACTTGGCGCCGATCTTGTGCAGGATATCGGCCTGCTCCTTGCTGCGGACAATATTGACCAGAGGGATGCCGTCCTTGAGGCAGATCTTGTTGAGCATTTGCCCGAGATTGGAGGCCGCCGCCGTATGTACCAGCGCCTTGTGGCCTTCGCGCCGCATGGTCTCGGTCATGCCGAGCGCCGTCAGCGGATTGACGAAGGAGGAAGCGCCCTCGGCGGGCGTGGTGCCTGCCGGAAGCGGCATGCACTCGGCAGCCCGCAGGCAACGATACTGCGCATACATCCCGCCGCCGATCATGGCCACGGTCTTGCCCATCAGCGCTTTGGCCGCGTCCGACGATCCCGTCTTGACGACCACGCCGGCGCCCTCATTGCCGACCGGCATGGATTCATCGAGCCGCCCCGCCATGGCTCTCATGGCAGCCTCCGGGACTTTTGCGGTAATGACGGGTGAGTCCTTGGTGCCGGAGGCCGTGGCCGTCGACATATCGGCGGCGCCAACCAGAAGCCCGAGATCGGACGGATTGATCGGCGAGGCCTCGACCCGCACCACGACCTGGTCGGGACCCGGTTCAGGCACCGGCACGCCGACGAGGGAAATTTCGAGTTCACCGCTTTTCTTGATCAGCGAACGAAGCTGAAGCCCGGTCTTGCCGTCGCTCATCTCAAATCCTCCCGTTGGTATTTTTGTGAAGCCGCGCCTTCGCGATCTTACCTCAGCGCCTTCAGCGCCGCCCTGCCCGCATATTTCGCCTGCGTGCCCAGTTCCTGCTCGATCCGCAACAGCTGATTGTATTTGGCGGTGCGGTCGGAGCGCGCCAGCGAGCCGGTTTTGATCTGGCCGCAATTGGTGGCGACCGCAAGGTCGGCGATGGTGGAATCCTCGGTCTCGCCGGAACGGTGCGACATGACGGCGGTATAGCCGGCCTTGTAGGCCATCTCGACTGCGGAGAGCGTCTCCGTCAGCGTACCGATCTGGTTGACCTTGAGCAGGATGGAATTGGCACGGCCGTTTTTGATGCCGTCGGCAAGGCGCGTGACGTTGGTGACGAACAGATCGTCGCCCACCAGCTGGCATTTGTTGCCGATCAAATCGGTCAATTCCTTCCAGCCGTCCATGTCGTCTTCCGCCATGCCGTCCTCGATCGAAACGATCGGATAGCGCGATGCCAGATCGGCGAGATACCTCGCCTGCTCGGACGGACTGAAGCTTTTGCCCTCGCCTGCGTAGACATACTTGCCGTCCTTGAAGAACTCGCTTGCGGCAGGGTCCAGCGCCAGCATGACGTCGCCGCCCGCCTTGTAGCCGGCCTTGCCGATCGCGGCCATGACGAACTCAAGGGCTGCGTCCGCCGACGGCAGGTTCGGTGCGAAACCGCCCTCGTCGCCGACATTGGTGTTGTGGCCGGCCTTCTTCAGCTCCGCGCGCAGGGTGTGGAAGATTTCCGAGCCGCAGCGCAGCGCCTCGGCAAAGGTCTTGGCGCCGACCGGCATGATCATGAATTCCTGGAAGTCGATCGGATTGTCGGCATGCACGCCGCCATTGATGATGTTCATCATCGGCACCGGCAGCGTCCGCGCCGAGGTGCCGCCGACATAGCGATAGAGCGGCAGGTCGGAGGATTCGGCCGCGGCCTTGGCGACCGCCAGCGACACGCCCAGGATGGCGTTGGCGCCGAGCCGGCTCTTGTTCGGCGTGCCGTCGAGCCCGATCATGGTTTCGTCGATCTGGACCTGCTGCTCGGCGTCCATGCCGCCGAGGGCGTCGAAAATTTCGCTGTTCACCGCATCGACCGCCTTCAGCACGCCCTTGCCCAGATAGCGCGACTTGTCGCCATCGCGCAGCTCGACCGCCTCATGCGCGCCGGTGGAGGCGCCCGAGGGAACCGCCGCCCGGCCCATCGAGCCGTCTTCCAGCACCACGTCGACCTCGACCGTGGGGTTGCCGCGGCTATCGAGAATTTCGCGGCCGATGATATCGACGATGGCGGTCATGGGTGCCTCATTGGACAGCTGATTTGAGCGGTTGGGCTGCTTCTACAGCAAGGTCATGAGGCGGAAAAGGCCGCGTGACCTCGGCGAGCCGATTGGCTAAGAAATCGGCAGCGGAGACCGTCATGTCGAAAACACCAACGAAATCGTCGAAATCGAAAGAGCTGCAGCTCGGCCGCGCCGTCGAATGGCCAAAGACCCCCGAGGAGGCGCAACTCGATCGCGTGCCCAATCCGCAAAGGGATACGAATTACGTCGTCCGCTTCACGGCGCCCGAATTCACCTCGCTCTGCCCGGTGACCGGGCAACCGGATTTCGCCCATCTGGTGATCGACTATGTGCCAGGGTCATGGCTATTGGAGTCGAAATCCCTGAAACTCTATGTCGCAAGCTTCCGCAATCACGGCGCGTTCCACGAGGATTGCACGGTCATGATCGGCAAGCGGATCGCTTCCGAGATCAAGCCGAAATTCCTGCGCATCGGCGGCTACTGGTATCCGCGCGGCGGCATCCCGATCGATGTGTTCTGGCAGACCGGCAGACTGCCTGATGGCATGTGGATTCCGGATCAAGGTGTCGCGCCCTATCGCGGGCGGGGATGATTTTCGCGCTGCTTGCATTGAAAACGCTAAAGGCCGGCTCGCGGCGTATCCGGCGTTCCCAAAAATTAGTCCGCCTCGCCACGGGGCGTTGCCAGAACGCCCAATTCGGCGAGCAGTGGTGCGAGATGCGGCTCATAGGCGCGCCAGCGCCCCAGCGACGTACGATAGATCGGGCGCCGCACCTGGGCGGCGCTCGCGGTACGCACCGGGCGCTGCGACTTGTGAAAGGCGATGCAGCTCGGATCCCAGTCGAGCCCGCAATGCTCGATCAGTTGCCGCGCCGACCCTTCCAGATCGGAGATCACATCCTCGTAGCGGATTTCGAGCATGCGGCCTTCAGGCATTACGGCGCGCCAGTGCGCCATCAGCTCGGCATATTTGCGATAGTAGCGCCCGAGTTCGCCGAGGTCGTAAGTGAAATTCTGCTCCGCCGTGAACAGCTTCGAATAGCATGACAGGCAGGTATCGGGCGGGTCGCGCAACACATGGATGATGCGCGCGCCCGGCAGCGCCAGATGGATCAGGCCGAGAAACAGGAAATTTGCCGGCATCTTGTCGGTCACGCGCTCGGCGCTGGGTGCCCGCCGTCGCAGCCCGTCGACATAAGCCTGCCCGAGCGCGCGCAACTGATCGGTCGTCAGCGCCGGTGAATCTTCGGGATAGCGGAAGGCGTTGCCGCGGGAGCCGGCCATCCGATCGACCAGCACATTGAAGTCGTTCAACTCGCCGGCGCCATGAGCCGCGGGATGGCTCGCCAGGATTTGCTCCACCAGCGTCGTGCCCGAGCGCGGCATGCCGACCACGAACACCGGCAGGGTCGAAGCGTAACCCGAGCTTGCTCCGGCGGCGAGCAAGCTGGGGTCGAAGGTCGAGCGGATCCGGTCGAACAGCCCAAGCGTGCCGGCTTCATCGTAATCGATTCGTCCGCGCTTGAGCGCGTTGCCCTCGTGCATGGAGGCAAATGCCTCGTCGTAGCGGCCGAGATCGTCATAGGCTTTGGCCAGCGCGAAATCGAGCCGGCTCCGCGCGCCGGCCGAAAGGCCATCGGGATTGCGCACCCGCTGCTCCATCGCCGCGAGGTGTACGTCGCCTTCGGTGAATTTTTTGGCGTCGGCCAGATTGAAGTAATAGCCGGCCTCGCGCGGGTCGAACTCGATTGCCCGCTCGAACGCCGCGCGCGCCGCGGCGAGCTCGCCATTTTCCTTCAGGATGTTGCCGATATTGTTGTAAGCGTCGGCGAGGTCGGGTTTGAGCTCGACCGCGCGGCGATGCAGCGCGAGCGCCTCGTCCGATCTCTGCTGCTCGAAGCGCACGAGGCCCATCGCGTTGAGGGCTTCGGGGTCGTCGGGCGCCAGCGCGAGCGCGCGCTGCGCGGCGGCTTCGGCCTCCGGAAAGAGCTTCTGGTCGAGCCTGACCAGCGCCAGATAGGTCGACGTCTTGGCCCTGCCCGGATCGAGCGACAAGGAACGGGTCAGCAGCGCGCTCGCCTCGTCGAACCGCTCCGCCTCCTTGAGCGCGAGCGCCAGGTTGTTGAGCACGCTGGGGTCGTCGGGCTGCAGCGCCAGCGCCTGGCGGTAGGTCGCCTCGGCCTCCGCGGCGCGCCCCATGTCACGGAGCGCCGTGCCCATATTGTTGATCGCCTCCACATAGGCCGGGCGCAACTGCCGCGCCTGCCGATAGGCGGTCAGCGCCTCGTCGAATTTGTGTTGGGCGCGTAGCGCGTTGCCCAGATTGCTGTGGGCCTCGGCATAGCTCGGCGCGCGCGCGATCGCACGGCGGTAATGCGCGACCGCGTCGTCGAATTCGTCGCGCTCATAGTGGACGATGCCGACATTGTTGAGCGCCTGCGGCATATTCGGATCGATCGCAAGCGCCCGGCGGCCGGCGGCGAGCGCCGCGTCGCGTTGAGCGGCGAGCCGGTACATCTCGCCGAGGTTGCAGTGGTAGAGCGCAACCGTTCCGTCCGCCATGGTGGCGCGTCGCATCAGGTCGATCGCGGCCTGCAGGTTGCCGGCCTGATAGGTGACGACGCCGAGGAGGTGCAGGACCGGCGCGTACTCCGGCCGGGCGCGCAAGATGTCGCGGCACAGCGCCTCGGCGGCCGGAAGCCGGCCGGCCTGCAGATGCTGCTCGGCGAGCGCCAGCGCCTGGTCGAGGGATAGCGACAACGTCACCGGAATTTCCGCTGCGGCGTCGGTGCCGGCCGTGCTGTCGCGGCTGTTGCTCATCACTCCCGCCGTTCATCTGGCCCGGCATTCGCCAGCCCCGACAGCGCCTCGCGGACCCGAGCCACGACCGGCTGCCATTCGCCGTAGGCCTGCTGCCGGAACAGGCGCATGGTCGGATACCATCGAGTGTCCTCACGGTTCAACTGCCAGCGCCAATCGTTGCCCACCGGCAGGAGTACCCAGACCGGAACTCCCATGGCGCCGGCGAGATGCGCCACCGCCGTATCGACCGAGATCACCAGGTCGAGCTGGGACACGAGCGCGGCGGTATCGAGAAAATCGCCGAGCCGAGCCGACGGATCGAAGGGCGGTTCCGGCACGCCCGCCACCTCGGAGGCGCGCGGTCCGGTCTGCAAGCTCACCCAGGTGATGCCGTCGATCGCAAGGAGCGGTGCCAGCGTGGCCAGCGGCACCGAGCGGTTGTGGTCGTTCACATGCTTGGGGCTGCCGGCCCAGACGACGCCGACGCGCAGACGCCCGCGGTCGCCGAGCTCGATTTGCCACGCGGTCGCAAGCTCCGCCGGCGCGTGCAGATACGGGATGCCGGCCGGTATCGTCTCTGTCGTGGTACCGAGCAGCAGCGGCACGGTCAGGAGCGGGCACCAGACATCGCAAGCCGGATGCTGCGGCTGGTCCTCGACCACGGTGGCCCACGGCAGGTTTGCCGACAGCAGCCGCAGCAGCGGACGCTGGACCATCAACGACACATTGGCGCCGGCGTCGCGCAGGACGGCCGCATAGCGGCACATCTGGATCGTGTCGCCCAACCCTTGCTCCGCGACCAGCAGGATATGCCGGCCGGCCGGCGCGTCTCCCTGCCAGGCCGGTGCGGCGATGCGCGGCGGCGACAATTCGCTTGATCGCCATCGCCACTGATATTCGAACCAGCCGTCGGCGAGATTGCCGCGCAGCAAGGTTTGCAAGGCGACGCCGACATGTCCGTTGGCGAGCAGCGGGTCGGCCTTGACCGCCGTCCGATAGGCATCGAGCGCCTCGTCATGGCGACCGAGCTGGGCGAGTGTCAATCCCAGATTGGACCAGCAACCGGCGAAATTGCGATCGAGCGCCAGCGCAATGCGGTAGCTGGCGATCGCTTCGTCGAAGCGCGCGAGCGCACGCAGCGCATTGCCGAGATTGCCGTGCGCGGTCGCAAATTTCGGGTTGCAGTCGATCGCGCGCCGATAACAGCGCGCGGCCTCCTCGTAGTCGTTCAGTTCGTAATGCGCGACGCCGAGATTGCTCAGCGCTTCCAGATAGTCGGGCTTGAGCTCGACGGCGCGGCGGCCCTCCCGCACCGCATCATCGACGCGCCCGGCGAGTCGGTAAATCTCGGCGAGATTGGCATGGAACAGCGGCACCTCGGGCGTGAGCGAGACGGCGTGGCGCAGATGCGCGATCGCTTCGTCGAGTTGGCCCGACTGATGCGCGATCAGGCCCAGAAGGTGAAAGGCCCCGGCCTCGTTCGGCTGCGCCGCAAGGATGCTGGTGCAGAGCGAGCGGGCCTCGGGAAGCCGCCCCATCCCGCGGTGCTGCTCGGCAAGCGCCAGCGCTTGTGCAAGCGGCATGCGTTGCAGTGTCGTGGCTGCCGTCCCCTCGCTCTGCGCTCCCGGCTTCATGCCGGCAATCTCCCTGTCCATGCGGCTTCAGCATGGCCGCAACCTTGAGGCAAGCGGCGTAGCCGAACCAGAAAAGTCAAGCCGCGCAACTTGCGATGGCCGCCGGCGAGCCGGAAGTCATTGCGGTTGCTGCATTTCCTATGTTGCCGTCATGCTACAGGTGTAAAGATTCGGTTAATTCCGGGGCGGGACGTCATCCTGCCAGGGCATGATGATGATACCCTTTTTCGTGGGTGGTTTGGTTCGTGTGTGGTTTGGGCATCTCAGCGAGATCAAGCCGCGAAGCCGAGGTTTGTGGGCTTACGCTTCGGGGGGTCGGGGATGAAACAGGGACTTTTGCGCGGCACGCTGCTGGCGACAAGCTCGGCGCTCGCGCTCATCGTTGCCATGGACCAGTCCGCCGAGGCGGCGACCTGCAGCGTCGTCACCAATCCCGGCTTGCCCTATGCCCAAGCCGGAAATACCTGCGTCACCTTCACCGTAAGCCCGGTGACAACCGGCAATATCACTAATAACGGTACAGTCACCGCCAGCGGCGCCACCAACCCGAACGGAACCGGCATCAGCCTCTACGTTGGCCCGACCGTCACGGGCAACATCATCAACAACGGCACGATCAACGCCACCAACGAAGGCATCTTCCTGGATCAGGCGAAGCTCAACGGCTCGATCACCAACTCCACCGGGGCCACGATCAACTCTCCTACGGGCGGCGGCATCCTCGTACAGGGGATACATGGGACGCCGAACCAGGGCGTCAGCGGCTCGATCACCAATAACGGCACGATCATCTCCTCCAACGTCGGCATCTCCGCGGGTGGCGTGACCGTTGGCGGCGACATCATCAACAACGGCTCGGTTACCTCCGGCCCCGACGCGGCGATGGCCGTAAGCGAGGCGACGGTGGTGGGCTCGGTCATCAATAACAAGACGCTGACCGCCACCTCCGCCACGGTCGGTCTCGCGATTTCCAATGGCGGCTCGATCGGCGGCTCGGTGCAGAATTTCGGCAGCATCTCCGAGGGTAACGCTTCCGGCGCCGCCATCCAGATACTGCCCAGCACGGCCGGAATAGCCCAGACCATCACGGGCTCGGTCATCAATGAAGTCGGCGGCACGCTGACGGGCGGAGTAGGAATCGGGATTCTCGCCTTCGTCGACCCCAGCACCACAGCCATAGTCAACGGCAACGTTGCCAACAATGGCACGATTAACGCCGGTCTTACCGGCATCCAGATCGTCAGCTCCACGGTTGGCGGCGCCGTCTCCAACACGGGCATGATCACGGCGGGTCAAAACGGCATCCAGCTGATGAACCTGATCAACCTCGTCGGCACCACCTTTCACTCCGCAACCGGCCCGGCGAGCGTCGGGGGCGGGGTCACCAACAGCGGAACGATCACCAGTAGCGGAACCGGCTTTGCCGGCATCGCGCTCGACGGCGCCACGGTTTCGGGCGGCATCACCAATTCCGCCGCGGGCCACATCAACGCCGCCAACGGCGCCGGAATTCTGCTCAGCAATACCGGGTCGATCACCTTTACGAGCGGACAGGTCTTCACGGTCAATGGCGGGGCATCCTCGGTCAGCGGCGGCGTCCTGAACCAGGGTTCGATCAATGCCAAGACCGGCATCATGGTGACCGGCGGCAGTATCGTTACCGGCGGGATCACCAACAGCGGCAGCCTGACGGGCACCACCGCGGCGATCGACGTCAGGGGCGAGGGCGCTGCGACCACCGTCAACCAGCAAGCCGGCAGCATCAGCGGCAACATTCTGCTCTCCGCGCTGGCCGATACGGTCAACGTCACCGGCGGCACCATCTCCGGCAATATCGTCGGCCAGGGCTCCAGCAACACGGTGAACTTCGCGGTCGGCGCCGGCAACACCTTCACCTATTCCAACGCCATCTCGGGCGTGAACGCCGTGAATGTGAATTCCGGCATCCTGAACCTGACAGGTTCGATTGCCTCCACGCTGACCGCGGTGAATTCCGGCGGCGAGCTGATGGGTACCGGCACGGTCGGCACCACCATGATCGCCAGTGGCGGCACTTTCGCGCCCGGCAGCGGCACGCCCGGCACGTCCATGAACGTCAGCGGCAATCTCGCTTTCGCTTCCGGCGCGCTGTACATGGTGCAGCTCAATCCCGCCACCGCATCGTTTGCCAGTGTCACCGGCACGGCGACGCCGGGCGGCGCCACCGTGAATGCGATTTTTGCCAACGGCAGCTACATCTCAAAGACCTATACCATCCTGACCGCGGCCGGCGGCGTCAGCGGTACCTTCGGTTCGCTCGTGAACACCAACCTGCCGACCAACTTCTCCACCAACCTGAGTTATGACGCCAAAGATGCCTTTCTCAATCTGACCTTGAATTTCATACCCCCGCCGCCGGGTCCGAATTTCGGTGGCGGGTTAAATGTCAACCAGCAGAACGTTGCGAACGCACTGGTCAATTTCTTCAACACCACGGGGAGCATTCCGCTGGCGTTCGGAGCGCTGACGCCGGCAGGACTCACGCAAGTCTCGGGCGAAACCGCGACCGGATCGCAGCAGGCGACGTTCAACGCAATGGGCCTGTTCATGGGGCTGCTGACCGATCCGTTCTTCGGCGGCAGCGGCGCAGGCGGGACCGGCGGCCCGGGTGCGACGCCATTCGCCGCGGAGAGTGCCGGCGCGAACGCTTACGCGGCAACATCTCGTTCGAGCAGCGACGCCTATGCCGCGATCTGGCACAAGGCGCCGCCGCCCGCTCCGTTTGTTCCAAGCTGGAGCGTGTGGGCCGCGGGTTACGGCGGCTCGCAAACCACCGACGGCAATGCGGCGCTCGGATCGAACAACACGACCAGCAGCATCGCCGGCACGGCGGTCGGCGCCGACTATCGCTTCTCGCCGTACACGCTGGCCGGTTTCGCGCTCGCCGGCGGCGGCACCAATTTCAGCGTCAACGGATTCGGCAGCGGACATTCCGACCTGTTCCAGGCCGGCGCCTATGTGCGTCACACCGCCGGGCCGGCCTATATCTCGGCCGCCCTCGCCTATGGCTGGCAGGACATCACGACCAACCGTACCGTCACCGTCGCCGGCATCGACCAGCTGCAGGCGCGCTTCAACGCCAATGCTTATTCGGGCCGCGCCGAAGGCGGCTATCGCTTCGCCACGCCGTGGATGGGCATCACGCCCTACGCCGCCGCGCAGTTCACCACCTTCGACCTGCCGGCCTATGCCGAGCAGGCGATCGTTGGCTCTAATATGTTTGCGCTGGCTTATGGCGCCAGGGACGTCACGGACACGCGCAGCGAACTCGGCATCCGCACCGACAAGTCCTGGGCGATGACGGACTCGATCTTCACCCTGCGCGGCCGATTTGCCTGGGCGCATGATTACGATCCCAACCGCGGCATCGGCGCCACCTTCCAGTCGCTGCCGGGGGCTTCCTTCGTCGTCAATGGCGCGACGCAGGCGCATGATTCGGCGCTGACCACGGCCTCCGCCGAGGTAAAATGGATGAACGGCTGGTCGGCGGCGGCAACCTTCGAGGGTGAATTCTCCAACGTTACACGCTCCTACGCCGGCAAGGGCGTCGTGCGCTACACCTGGTAAGGCCTGCGACCCTTCCGGAGGCGGTCGCAATCTGTCCAGCACGCCCGTCGCCGCGGCTCAGGCGGCATCCTTCGGTCTCGTCTGCCGCAACAGCCGCGCGCAGATCAAACCAAGCACCATGATCACGGCTGCGCTCGTCAGCATGGTCGAGATTTTTCCGGCATGCTCGATGCCGAAGCCGTAGGCGATCGGGCCGACGGTCTGGCCCATGAAAAAAAAGAACGAGTGCAGCGACAGCGCGGTGGCGCGGGCCTCCACCGTGAGTTCGCTGGCAAACACCTGCAGCGACCCGTGGATCATGTAAAAGCCCCAACCCATCAGGATGAAATTGCCGACCTGAAACTGCCAGCGCGGGCCGAATGCGACGATGGCCAATTGCAGGCCCATCAGGGCTGCACCCGAAATCATCATGCCGTTGACGCCGAGCCGCGGCAGCAATCGCGACACGCTGAAAGTGTAGAACAATCCGCCGACCGCGAAGCCGGCAATGACGAGACCGCTGATGGAAAGGCTGGTGACCCCCTGCTCGAACAGGAACGATGCGACATAGGGAAACAGGCCGAGCACGCAGCAACCCTCGATGAACACCGCGCCGTAGCAGACCTTCGCGTTCGGATTGGCAAAGATGGTGCGATAGCCGTGCTTGAGCACCGAGAGGTCGACTTTTGCCGGCGCCCGCGCCAGCCCGCCGCCGCGAAAGCCCAGTGCGACCGCGACGGAGGCCACGATCGCCAGCGAGCCAAGCACCGCGAGCACGCCGCGCCAACCGAGGAAATCGCCGATCAGGCCCGACAGCGATGCGCCCAGCAAATTGCCGGTCATCGACCCCGCCAGCGTTCGCCCGATCGCCACCTGCCGCTTTTCCGGCCCGACCAGGTCGCTGGTCAGCCCCAGCGAAATTGGAAACACGCCGCCGGCGCCAATTCCCGCCAGGATCCTCGAGGCAAACAGCAGCGAAAACGACGACGACAAGGCGCCGAGAACATTGGCAAGCCCGAGCAGCACCAGGCACACAATCACGAGGCGCGCCTTGCCGAACAGATCGGCCGCGGCGCCCAGCACCGGCTGGATGATGGCGAAGGTGAATGCGAACACCGATGCAAAGCCTGCGGCGGTAGCGATGCTGACGCGGAAATCGCCGGCGACATGCGGCAGCACCGGATCGAGCGCCCGCGCCGACAGGCTCGCTGCGAATGTCGAAAGCGCAATGATATTGAGGAGCGGCGGCATGCGCTGATCGAGCGGCCGCCGCGACGTCTGGTGCATCAGCGCGCTACGTTCTTTTCGAGTTTCTTTTCCAGTTTCTTGGCGAGCGCGTCGAACGACATCAGCGTCCGTACCAGACCCTCGAATTCGCGTAACGGCACCATGTTGGGGCCGTCGGACGGCGCATGATCCGGATCTGGATGGGTCTCGATGAACACGCCGGCGACGCCGACGGCCACGGCCGCGCGCGCCAGCACGGCGACGAATTCGCGCTCGCCGCCCGATGATGTCCCCTTGCCGCCGGGCTGCTGCACCGAATGGGTGGCGTCGAAAATCACCGGCGCGCCGGTGGTGCGCGCCAGTATCGGCAGCGCGCGCATGTCCGACACCAGCGTGTTGTAGCCGAACGAGGCGCCGCGCTCGGTGACCAGCACATTGGCGTTGCCTGCGCCGGTGATCTTGGCGACGACGTTGGCCATGTCCCAGGGCGCAAGAAACTGACCTTTCTTGACGTTGATGACCTTGCCGGTCGCGGCCGCCGCCAGCAACAGATCGGTCTGCCGGCACAGGAACGCCGGAATTTGCAGAACGTCGACGGCCTGCGCGACCTCGGCGCATTGCGCGACTTCGTGGATGTCGGTGAGCACGGGCAGGCCGAGCGAGGAACGAATCTCGGCAAAGATCGGCAGCGCCTGGGCCAGTCCGATACCGCGCGGAGCCGATCCGCTGCTACGGTTGGCCTTGTCGAATGAGGTTTTATAGACGACGCCCACGCCGAGGCGGGTTGCGATCTCCTTCAGCGCGGAGGCCACTTCGAGCGCGTGGGCGCGGCTCTCGAGTGCGCAGGGGCCGGCGATGATCGAGATCGGCAAATCATTGCCGAATTGGACCGATCCGGCAGTAACGACCGGCTCGGCTGAAATGTTGGCGTTCAAGGCTTTTTTCCTTCGTTTTCGGATCGGACCATGCCGGGCAGCGGCGACCGGATCAACCCATTTTGAAAGGTTCGAATATCAGGGTTGCGCCATGGGCGATGTCCGGCGCCACGACCAGCCGCCCGACATGGCGCTGCGCCGGGATCGCGTTTTGCCGCAGCAGGGTTTCGACCTTCGCCAGGTCGGCGACCGCAAAGCGTATCGCATTCAGTGTCATCCCCTCCCCGCTTACATCGGGCACGGCGCCGAACTGGTCGCGAAAGGCGACCGGCGACATGATCTCGATGTCGTCGTTCTCGGTGCGCGCGGTGATGCCGAGCGAGCTCGAATGCAGGTCGCTAATGCCGGTGAAGGCTTTCAGAAAGATATGATGATCGGTCGGATTGTCGGCAACCATCACAATGGAAGGGATTCCGATCGCGCCGTTGGCGTGGCGCTGAAAGTCCGGATTCCAGAAGTTTTCCGGGTAATGTTGCTGGCAAACGGCAAAGCCGAGATTGGGCGACGACGGGTCGCGGGCAAAGGCGAGCGAGAACGCGACCTTCACCTTTGATCCGTCGGGCCTTTTGCCCTCACGCGAGAAGTCGAACACGTCAAACCCGGAAATTCCGGAGGCTTCGAACGAGGCCGCATCCTCGATCGCATCCGAGCTCTTCCCGATCAGCATCGAAAGCCCCTCGCGCGACTTGATGTAGTCGCGATTGAAAGCGCCGAACGAAAAGAACCGCCCGTTGTGAGGAGGAATCCTGTCGGGCTCGCCGATCTCCAGCAATTCGACGAACGCCGTTTTGAACTGCACGATCAGATTATGCGTGCCCCAGTCGTGACGGTTGCGCGCCCCGACGGTGAAGCCGAGCCGGCGATAGAACGCGCCGGCCGCATCGAGATTGCGGACGGCGTGCACGATGTGGTCGATGCCGTGAGGCAATGCCGGTCACTTCACCGACGAAAACGAGGTTGGCACCAGCAGTTGATTGACGATGTTGCCGACGATCTGGCCATCCTCCTCGGTTTTCGCCCGCGCCGAGATCCAGTCCGGATCGCTTTGGAAAGCGGCCCATTTCTTCTCGCGATCGGCAAGCGATTCCCAGGCCAGCAGGTAGGTCAGCTCCTGATTGGATTCGCCGACCAGCGTGGTGAAGAACCCGGCTTGCTTGATGCCGTGTTTGTCCCAGAGTTTCAGCGTGGTCGTCTCGAACCGTTTCAGCAGCGCCGGCAGACGTCCCGGCAGGCAGCGGTAGACGCGTGTCTCATAGATCATTTGATGGTCCTCCCTTTTTCTTGCGGAGGGGTTATAGCGGCTGGTTTGGAAGCTGTCTTGGCGCAAATCGCATGGCGGCTGTGCCGTCGCCCGGACCCGGGTTCTTGCGTACCACTACTCCGGGGACGATGTTTCCGCGCCCGGCAGGCCCGCGATCTCCAGAATGCGGCGACCGTGACGCTCCATTTCGTCGATCGACATCTGTACCGCGCGCTGCAGCGTTTCATCGACCGCGGGCTTTGTATCCTTTGCGGCGCCACAATGCGGGCACTGGCGCTCCGCTGAAGACATGTATTCGTCGCAGGATGGGCATAAAATCAGGCGGCCGCGCTTACGTCGCTTGTCGTCGAGACCGATCGAGCGCGGTGCGATCGATCCATCAGCCCGCTCAAGCCTGACCTTGAAGCGGCCGACCGCGAATGGCTCGTCGGGTGCATCCGCGACCTTCACGATCTTCTCCCGTAACCCGCGCCTGGCGAGCGTGGTCGCACGGTAATAGCAGTAGGGGTTGTCCCCGCGCCGGCTCTCCAGCACGTGGGATACCCAGGTGCAGCCGCCCCGGCACGTGTTCCAGTAATAGCACGAGCCGCAAAAGCTGCGGCCGCGATTGCCGTCACGGCGGACGGTACGATGCGACAGGTTGCGCAACGCCTCGTCGATCGAAACCGAGCGGGACTCGCCTCCGGCGTAGTGTGATTTCGGCAGCGACGGACAGCTTTTGATGGTCCCGTCAGCCTCCAGCCCCAGCGTGGTCTCGCCTGCAGTGCATCCTTCCCAGTGCGTGATCTCGCTGCTGAGCGAGCGCCAGTGCGGTTCGTGTCGTCCAAAATATCCGATACTGTTACCCGGCAATACCCGAAATCCGATGTCGCGACCGCGGTGATAGAGTTCTGCAAGATTGTCGACGACATCGATGATTTGATGCGGCTGCAGCAGCATCGCGCTGTTGTCGACGGCATTCCCCATCGCCACCGTCAATTGCACCTGCCAGTATTTCGCGCCGGCCGCGGTGATCTCATCGAAGATCAGCGGCAATTGCGGCATCGATAGCGCATTGATCTGGGTGTTGACCCCCGGCTCGATGCCGACATCGCTGATATCCCGGATGGCGCGGATCGCCTGGTCGTGGCTTCCTGGAACGCCCCGGAGCCGATCGTGCAAATCGCGCAGCCCGTCGACCGAAACACCGATCGCCCGGACGCCGGCGGCATACGCCGCCTCGATGCGCTCACGCGTCAAACCGCGTGCGCCGGTCTGCAATCCGCAATGCATGCCAAGCCGCGCAATCTCGGCCGCAATCTCAAGCCAATCGCGGCGCAGATAGGCCTCGCCCCCGATCAGGGTGATTTCGCGCGTTCCGGCCGCCGCCAATTGGCGAACGACGTCGAGACATTCCAGGGTAGAAAGCTCGTTGGCGCGGCGCTTGCCGGCGCGCGAGCCGCAGTGGCCGCATTTCAGATTGCAGGCGAGCGTGATCTCCCAGACGACGTGAACCGGCACATGCGCATGCCGATCCTCCGCCGTCCGGATACGGGGCGACTTTCCCGCCCGGCTGTTCTTCAAATTGACCGCCTGGTTCACGCTCGCCGACGCGTCATTTCTTCTTTTTCTTCTCGCGAGCCTTGATTTCCTTTTCGAGCTTTTTGAGCGCGCCCTTCAGGTCACCCTGCGCCGCCAGAATGGCGTTCGCGTGATCACGCAATACCTTGAGATCTTCGAGTTTGGTCTTGGCGTTTTTCAACGCTAGATTGATAGCGGTCCCGTAAGCGACAAGCGTCATGGCCGGCTCCAACTTTCAGGTTGCGTTACACGACAATGTTCTCATAAGTTGTCACATATGTCTAGCGAGCCAGTCCCGATCCGCGACATGATCAAGGCGTTTCATGACGGCAACGCGGTCGAGAGTTCGCGCCTGCGGCGTTCAATGAAGTTGACGCCATCGTCCGAAGGCCGAAGCAACGATCTGCCGGCGTTGCTGCATCGTTTTGGCAATCAGAACTTCACCTTCGGCAGGCTGTCATTTCGCGAGCTTCGTGAAATCTTCCGTGCCATCAAGCCGCAGCCGAACGACCTGTTCTGCGATGCCGGCGCTGGTTACGGGCATGCGGTTTTCTACGGCGCCAGCGTCGCAGACTGCCGATTTCGCGCGGTTGAGATCCTCCCGGGACGCTGCAATGCCATGCGAAAAACCGCCAAGCGTCTCGGTCTCGACGTCGAGGTCGTCCAGGGCGACGCGCTGGCGCAAAGCTACGCCGATGTTTCGTACCTGTTCGTCAACAGCCCGTTCTTTCCGGACGCCGCGAAGAGATTTGTCCACGGCCTGAAAAAGGCCCGGACCAGGCCGCTCACGGTGATCGCGGTTCACAATATCGTCGAAGCGTTTCGCGCCGATCGGGATTTCGTCGAGACCGAGGTCGATGCCGACCTCCCGAACTACTGCTTCGGCGTGTTTAGCTGGAAGCGCCGCAAAACGCGGCGCGCGTGAACGCCTTACACCAACCTCGACTGCACCACAGCGGCCTGGATGAACGAGGCAAACAGCGGATGCGGTTCGAACGGCCGCGACTTCAATTCGGGGTGGAATTGCACCCCGATGAACCAGGGATGGTCCTCGTATTCGACGATCTCGGGCAGCACGCCGTCGGGCGAAAGGCCTGAAAATTTCAGGCCGTGCTGCTCGAGCCGGTCCTTGTAGGCGGTGTTGACCTCGTAGCGGTGGCGATGGCGTTCCGAAATCTCGGTGGCGCCGCCGTAAACCTCCGACACCCGGCTGCCCCGCTTGAGCGCGGCGGGATAGGCCCCGAGCCGCATGGTACCGCCGAGATTGCCGGATTTGGTCCGCTTTTCCAGCTCATTGCCGCGCAGCCATTCCGTCATCAACCCGACCAGGGGTTCCGGCGTTGGACCGAACTCGGTGGAATTGGCCTGTTCGATGCCGACCAGATTGCGCGCCGCCTCGATGACGGCCATCTGCATGCCGAAACAGATGCCGAAATAGGGCACGTCGCGCTCCCTGGCGAACTGCGCCGCGCGGATCTTGCCCTCGGCGCCGCGCTGGCCGAAGCCGCCGGGCACCAGGATGCCGTTGACGTGCTCGAGGAACGGCGCGGGATCCTCGTTCTCGAACACCTCGCTTTCGATCCAGTCGAGATTGACCTTCACCTTGTTGGCGATGCCGCCATGCGACAGCGCCTCGATCAGCGATTTGTAGGCGTCCTTCATGCCGGTATATTTGCCGACGATGGCGATGGTGACGTCGCCTTCGGGATTGCGGACGCGCTCGTTGATCACGTTCCAGCTCTGCAGCGCCGGCGGAATCTTGGGCACGATCCCGAACGCCGCCAGCACCTCGCCGTCGAGGCCGGCGGCATGGTAGGCCTCCGGCACCGCGTAGATGTTGTCGACGTCCCGCGCCTCGATCACGGCGCTTTCGCGCACGTTGCAGAACAGCCCGAGCTTGCGCCGCTCTTCCTTCGGGATCGGCCGGTCGGTCCGGCACAGCAGGATATCCGGCTGGATGCCGATCGAGCGCAGTTCCTTGACCGAATGCTGGGTCGGTTTTGTCTTCAACTCGCCGGCGCTCGGGATGAACGGCAATAGCGTCAGATGGATATAGATGGCGTGTTCGCGCGGCAGGTCGTTCTTGATCTGGCGGATCGCCTCGAAGAACGGCAGCCCCTCGATGTCGCCGACGGTGCCGCCGATCTCGCACAGCACGAAATCGAACTCGTCATTGCTGTCGAGGATGAAATCCTTGATCGCGTTGGTGACGTGCGGGATCACCTGGATGGTGGCGCCGAGATAGTCGCCGCGCCGCTCCTTGGTGAGAATGTCCTGGTATATCCGCCCCGTGGTGATGTTGTCGGCCTTGGTGGCGGGCCGCCCGGTGAAGCGCTCGTAATGCCCGAGATCGAGGTCGGTCTCCGCGCCGTCGTCGGTCACGAACACCTCGCCGTGCTGATACGGCGACATCGTTCCGGGGTCGAGATTGAGATAGGGATCGAGCTTGCGAAGCCGGACCTTGTAGCCGCGAGCCTGCAGCAGGGCGCCAAGCGCCGCCGAAGCCAGACCCTTTCCGAGCGAGGAAACCACGCCGCCGGTGATGAAGATATACCGCGCCATGGGACTTAACCTTTAAGGCCACGGCGCCGATTCGCCAAAGCGAATCGAAGGCCGCGGCGAACAATTTGCGGGGCTGTGGGTGAAGTCTAATCTAAAGCGAAATCAGCAGCTTAAGTGGGGCTCCTGATGCAGGACGCCAGATGCCATCCTGCATGGCCCCTCTGCTTTATTGCGAGCGCGGCGCCTGCGGCCCCGAGGGTGCCGGCTGATTCCGCTGTTGCTGCTCGTCGGCCTTCTTCAGCGAATCCAGAATGCCGCCAGAGGTCGGCGGTGCGATCGGCGCCGCTCCGCCGGCCGGCTGCGACTGCGAGGCAGGCGTCGCACCGATGATCGAACTCGGCGCGCGCGTGTAGCTTGCGTACCACGACAGAAACAGGCTGGTGGCAAAGAAGCCCACGGCGAGCACCGCTGTCGTGCGCGTCAAAAGGTTGGCTGTGCCGCGGCTCGACATGAAACCGGCGCCGCCGCCCATGCCGAGGCCGCCGCCTTCCGATTTCTGCAGGAGCACGGTCGCGATCAGCACCGCGACGATCATGAGATGAATGACGATAGCGACAGTCTGCATTTCTACCTTCCGTCACAAACCAGCGGCGGCCGAGGTCCGGCGGCACGGGGGTTTGCGGGGTTCGAAGTGGCGCGGTGTTACACGATCGGACGGGGCATTGTCACCCCTGGGAGCAGCACGGGGTAGATAATCCCTTCGCTGCATATTTGCAGTGGGACGACCGCGACTTCGACCGGACTGGCGTCTTGCCGTTTCGCGTCTATCTACTATAATAGACATATGTCTGCTTTATTAGATGACACGGCGCCCCGCATTGCAGCCCGTTTGCGGCTGGAGCGCGAGAGCCGGGGCTGGTCGCTGGCCGATCTTGCGGAACGCTCAGGCGTCTCAAAGGCAATGATCAGCAAGATCGAGCGCGAAGAGGTCAGCCCGACCGCTGTGATCCTGGTTCGGCTGGCCGGCGCCTTCGACCTCACGCTCGCCGGCTTGCTGTTACGGGCGGAAGGCCAGGGACGGCTGACCCGGGCGGCTGAACAGCCGGTCTGGCGCGACCCCAAGACCGGTTATCGGCGCAAGCAAGTGTTCAGCCGGCCCGACCATCCGCTCGAGATCATCGACGTCGAACTACCGCCGAGGCAGCAGGTCGTGCTCCCCGCTTCGTCCTACGCCCATATCCGTCAGACCGTCTGGGTGCGCACCGGCAACCTCGTCATCATCGAAGCCGGCGAGCGGCACGAACTTGGAGCCGGCGACTGCCTGGGGTTCGGACCGCCATCCGAGGTGACCTTCCGTAACGAAACCATTGCGCCATGCGCCTATGTCGTCGTCCTCGCACGGAGCTAAAGCGATGCCGGAATTCAAGATTGCACCGTTGAATTCACAGCCGATGGTCTGCGCTGCACTGAGCGAAATCCTGATCGAGGCGGTGGCGAGCGGCGGCTCGGTCAGCTTCATGCATCCGCTGGCACAGGGGACGGCAGAAAACTTCTGGCGGCAATCGCTCGCATCAGCCGATCGGAATGAACGTATCGTTCTCGGCGCCTTCGATGGCGAGAACCTGATCGGCACCGTCACGCTGCTGCTGGACCTGCCGCCGAACCAGCCGCACCGTGCCGAAATCGCCAAAATGATGACCCGGATCGATCATCGCGGACGCGGCGTTGCGAGGGCATTGATGCACGAGGCCGAACGCATGGCCGCCGCGCGCGGGCGCTCAATGCTGGTGCTCGACACCGCGGTCGAGGATGGCGCCTCCGGGCTTTACGAAAAGATCGGATTCCAGCTGACCGGGGTCATTCCGGACTACGCCTTGAAGCCGCACGGCGGCCTCACGGGCACCATGATCTACTGGAAGCGGATCGAGGCGCGACCCGCCACGGGGCTCTAGGGACAGCCCGCTGCGATCGCCAGAAAGTCGGCGGCCTTCAGGCTGGCGCCGCCGACCAAGGCGCCGTTGACGTTGGCAACCGCCATCAATTCGCGAGCATTCGAGGGTTTTACCGAGCCGCCATAAAGGATCCGGATTGCCGCGCCTTCCCCGTTAAATCTCGCCATCAGGAGCTCCCGGATAAACCGGTGAATTTGCTCGACATCCCCGAGCGTCGGGGTCAGCCCGGTGCCGATCGCCCAGACCGGCTCATAGGCCACGACCAGATTGTCGGATCGCGCACCATCCGGCAGCGAAAGGTTGAGCTGGCCGCCGCAGATCTCCAGGGTGTGCCCGGCATCGCGCTGGTGCTGGGTCTCTCCGATGCAGACGATCGCGGTGAGACCGGCGCGCCGGGCGGCTTCGGCCTTTTGCCGGACCTCGACATCGGTCTCGCCATGGTCGGCGCGGCGCTCGGAGTGGCCGACGATGACGGCGCTGGCGCCCGCGTCCGCCAGCATTTCCGCCGATATATCGCCGGTATGGGCGCCGGACGGTTTCGGATGGCAGTCCTGTGCACCCACCTTGAGCGTCCTCGAGCCGCGCGCTTTGTCCGCGAAGGCGGCGATCAGGGTTGCCGGCGGGCAGACCAGGAGGTCGGCCTTGCCTGCCACGTCAGGCGCGCCCACAAGCATGGCCTCGAATTCGACCGAGGACGATTTGAGGCCGTTCATCTTCCAATTGCCGGCGATCAGCGGCCGGATGGCGTTGGACATTTGGGTTTCCCCTTGCGGAATAGTCGGTCACGAATGCGCTAGCAGAGCGGCGCGATCAGTTCCAGTTGCCGTATCCGCAGGTGCCCGCAGCGTTAACCGCTTCAATTCGCCGTCGCCACCATGGTTGCGACACCGCCTCTGCCACTTTATGATGCGTTATCGGCCCGGTGACGCCCTTTTGCGGAATTCGAACCCGAATTTCCCTTGGGCGCGACCCGGCTCCCTCCTGCAAATAAGTTGGACCCATGCTTCGAGGAATGCGGAAAGCCTCATCAAACTGGCTCGGCAAGACCATTATGGCCGTGGTGATGGGCGTCCTGATTGTCAGTTTCGGGTTTTGGGGCATCGCCGACATCTTCAGGGGATACGGTCAATCGACGCTCGCCACCATCGGCCACACCGAGATATCGACCAACGAGTTCCGCCAGCTCTATACCGACAAGCTGCAGCAGATCAGCCGTCAATTCGGCCGTCCATTGACCCCCGATCAGGCCCGCGCTTTCGGCCTTGACCGTCAGGTACTGCAGCAGACCATCGCGGAAGCAGCGCTTGACGAGGAAGCGCGGCGGCTCGGGCTCGGACAGTCCGACGCCGAGACCATGCGCACAATCCTGTCCGATCCCAATTTCAAGAGCGTCGGCGGCACATTCGATCCGGCCCGCTTCCAGTCGGTGATCCGGCAGTTCGGCTTCACGGAGCAACGCTATATCGCCGACCAGCGGCGGGTATCGTTGCGGCGGCAGATCGCAGGCGCCATCTCCGCGGGCACCGAACCGCCGAAGACGATGATCGAGGCGCTCAGCCGCTTCCAGAACGAACAGCGCTCCATCGAATACGTCAAACTCGACGCCGCCCAGGCCGGCACCATCGATCCGCCGTCGCGGGAAGCGCTGGCGGGCTATTTCGACGATCACAAGACCCTGTTCCGCGCTCCCGAATATCGCAAGATCGCCTTCGTCGTGGTGACGCCGGAGGAGATCGGCAAATGGTCCGAGGTTTCCGACGAGGACGCCAAGAAGCTGTTCGAACAGCGCCGCGACAAGCTCGGAAAGCCGGAACAGCGCGAGGTTTCGCAGATCGTGTTTCCGAACGCGGACGAGGCCGCCGCGGCGCGCGCGCGGATCGCCTCCGGATTGTCGTTCGACGATCTCGCCAAGGAGCGTGGGCTGAGTGCTTCCGACGTCGACCTCGGCATGGTGGCGAAATCCGCCATCCTCGACCCCGCCGTCGCGGACGCCGCCTTTTCGCTGCCTTCCGGCGAGGTCAGCCAGCCGGTGCAGGGCAAGTTCGGCGTGGCGCTCGTCAAGATCGGCAAGATCGAGCCCGGCGTCGAACCCGCCTATGAGAATTACGCCGCGAGCCTCCGGAAGGAGATCGCCATCGAGCGCGCGCGCAACAAGGTTGCGGAATTGCGCGACAAGATGGAGGACGAACGCGGCGGCGGTGCGAGCGTCATCGAAGCCGCCAGCAAGCTGGGGCTCGCCGCCGTCACCATCGACGCCGTCGACCGCTCCGGCCGTCTGCCGAACGGTCAGCTGGCCAGCAACATTCCCCCCGGCCTCGACGTCGTCTCGCAGGCCTTCAACAGCGACGTCGGCGTCGACAACGACCCGATTTCGTTCAAGGGCGGCTATGTCTGGTACGACGTGCTCGGTATCACCCCGTCGCGCGAGCGCAATCTCGACGAGGTCAAGGACCAGGTCGAGGCGCGCTGGCGCGCCGACCAGATCACGAGCCGGCTAAGGACCAAGGCAACCGAGATGGTCGAAAAGCTCGGTCAGGGCGGCAAGCTTGCGGACGAAGCCGCAGCCGCCGGGTTGAAGGTCGAAACCGCCAGCGGTTTCCGGCGCGACGCCTCGCTGCCCGGCGTACCCTCCGGCGCGATCAGCGCGGCTTTTGCCACCGCCAAGGATGGCGTCGGGCAAACCTCGGGCAGCGGCGCCAATGAATGGGTGGTCTTCCGCGTTACCGACATCACCGATCCCCCCGTCGATTTTGCTTCGGACGATATCCAGAAGCTGAAGGAAACCCTCGTGCGCGGACTGACCGATGAACAGCTCGCGCAATACGTCAACAAGCTTGAATCCGACATCGGCACGACGATCAACCAGGCCGCCTTCGCGCAGGTGACCGGCGTGAATAACTAGTTCGAAGGCACACGATGGACGATCTCAAATCTATCATCGGAAAGGTCGCCACCGGCGCCACATTGTCGCGCGAGGAGGCGGCATCCGCCTTCGACAGCCTGATGTCCGGCGAAGCCACGCCCTCGCAGATGGGCGGGCTGTTGATGGCGCTTCGGGTCCGCGGCGAAACCGTCGAGGAGATCACCGGCGCGGTGTCCGCGATGCGCGCCAAGATGCTGCGCGTCACCGCGCCTGCGAACGCGGTCGACGTGGTCGGTACCGGCGGCGACGGCTCGGGTTCGGTCAACGTTTCGACCTGCGCCTCGTTCATCGTGGCGGGCGCGGGCGTTCCCGTCGCCAAGCACGGCAACCGGGCGCTGTCGTCGCGTTCGGGCGCCGCTGACGTGTTGTCTGCGCTCAGGGTCAAGATCGATATCAAGCCCGAGCAGGTCGGCCGCTGCGTCCATGAAGCCGGTATCGGCTTCATGTTCGCGCCGTCGCACCATCCCGCCATGAAGAACGTCGGCCCGACGCGTGCCGAACTGGCGACCCGCACGATCTTCAATCTTCTGGGGCCGCTGTCCAATCCGGCCGGCGTCACCCGGCAAATGGTCGGGGTGTTTTCGCGGCAATGGGTGCAGCCGCTGGCCCAGGTGCTGAAAAACCTCGGCGCGGAATCCGTCTGGGTGGTGCACGGTTCCGACGGCCTCGACGAAATCACCCTCACCGGCCCGACCTTTGTCGCCGCACTCGAGAACGGCAATATCCGCACCTTCGAGGTGACGCCGGAGGAAGCCGGCCTGTCGCGCGTCGGCGGCGACGCGCTGAAAGGCGGCGATGCCGACGCCAACGCGGTCGCCTTGCAGAGCGTGCTCGACGGGACGCCGAGCCCTTTTCGCGATGTCGCCCTCTTGAACGCGGCCGCCGCGCTGGTCGTGGCCGGCCGCGCCAAAACCCTGAAGGAAGGTGTGGCGCTCGGCACCAAATCGCTCGACACGGGCGCAGCGGCGGCGCGCCTGAAGCATCTGATCGCCGTCTCGAACAGCTGACGCGGGTTGCCTTGCGATGTCCGACATCCTGACCGAGATCGAGACCTACAAGCGCGAGGAGATCGCAGCAGCCAAGCGCGCGCAGCCCTTGGCGAGCCTTGAAGCCCGCGCCAAGGCCGCTTCCCCGCCGCGCGGTTTTGTCAGCGCCATCCGCGAGAAGCTCAGCCGTGGCGACTATGCCCTGATTGCCGAGGTGAAGAAGGCCTCACCGTCGAAGGGGCTGATCCGCGCCGACTTCGATCCGCCGGCGCTGGCCACGGCCTATGAGGCCGGCGGGGCGGCCTGTCTGTCGGTGCTGACCGACACCCCCTCGTTCCAGGGCCATCTCGATTTCATGGTGGCGGCGCGCGAAGCGACCCGATTGCCGGTGCTGCGCAAGGATTTCATCTACGACACCTATCAGGTGGTCGAAGCCCGTGCCTTCGGTGCCGACTGCATCCTGATCATCATGGCCGCACTCGACGACGCCGCGGCAAAGGACATCGAGGATGCCGCGATCGCGCAGGGCATGGACGTGCTGCTCGAGATCCATGAACGCGCGGAGCTCGACCGCGCGCTAAAACTTCGTTCGCCGATGATCGGCGTCAATAACCGCAACTTGCGCACCTTCGAGACAACGCTTGCCACCAGCGAGGCGCTGGCGCCGCTGATCCCCCGGGATCGCCTGATGGTCGGCGAAAGCGGCATCTTCGAGCCCGCCGATCTCGCTCGGCTTGCACGCGTGGGCATGTCGACCTTCCTGGTCGGCGAAAGCCTGATGCGGCAGGCCGATGTCGCCGCCGCCACCCGCGCGCTGCTCGCACGCGGCGATCTGTCCCGCGCCACCGGCACGCGCTGACCCATGGCGCGCAAATCCTCGACTGGCAAACCCGCCCTCACCCATATCGACGCCAGCGGTGAGGCGCGGATGGTCGACGTCTCGGCCAAGCCCGCCACCGAACGCACCGCCGTCGCCGAGGGCCGCGTCGTCATGAGCAAGGCGACCTTGCAGCTGATCGTTTCCGGCAATGCCAGGAAGGGCGATGTACTGGGCACGGCGCGGCTCGCCGGCATCATGGCTGCGAAGCGCACCTCGGAATTGATACCGCTGTGCCATCCGCTGGCGTTGTCGAAAGTGAGTCTCGATATTACAGCGGACAACAAGCTGCCGGGCTGCGTCGTGCGCGCCACCGTGAAGGTCACGGGTCCGACCGGCGTCGAGATGGAAGCGCTGACGGCGGTGTCAGTCGCGTGCCTGACGATCTACGACATGGTCAAGGCGGCGGAGCGCGGCGTGCGCATCGAGGCCATTCATCTCGTTGAAAAAAAGGGCGGCAAGTCCGGGCATTATCGCGCTGGCAACTGAGCCGCGATCTGAACACCATGCTGCCGAATTGGCGCTGGCGAACGATAATCTTCGCTGCAACGTCCTGCGCCGGGTTCCCTTGGGCCCCTTCGGTTCGTCGTGCGCGGGCCAATAGACAGCACTACAACCTTTATGCGAGTGTTACGCCCGGAGGAGTCGGCCATGAGCAGCGCGACCATGCCCAGTTCACGCATCTTCTATGGCTGGTTCGTCGTCGCCGCCGCCTTCGCCGTGACCTTCGTCGGCTTCGGTTGCGCCTTTTCGTTCTCGGCATTCGTCGAGCCGCTGCAGCGCGAATTCGGCGCCTCGCGCGGCTCGGTATCACTGGTGTTTTCGCTGGCGGGCTTTCTCTATTTCGGTCTCGGGGCGGTCAGCGGCCCTCTTGCCGATCGCCTCGGCTCGCGTCGACTCGTGGTTGCCGGCATGGTGCTGACGGGCCTTGGTCTTGCGGCCGCGGGCGCGGCACGCAGTCTCGCGGCAGTCTATGCGGCCTATGGACTGGGTGTCGGTTTCGGGATCGGCTTTGCCTATGTACCGGCGATCGGCGTGGTGCAGCGCTGGTTTTTCCGTCGTCGCGGATTTGCCTCGGGTCTGGCCGTCAGCGGCATCGGCGTCGGTACGCTGGCGATGCCGCCCTTGGCCACACTTCTCATCAGCACGATCGGATGGCGCGGCGCCTATTTCACGCTCGGCGCACTCGTCGCCGTCGTCGGTGGTGGACTGGCGCTTTTGATCGAGAACGATCCGCGCGACCGCGGCCTTGGTCCCGATGGCGATCCGCCACCGTCGGGAGTCCAGCCTGCGCGGCGCGAAGGCGCAACCGTCGGCGAGGCGATCCGGTCGCCACGCTTCATCAGCCTGTATGCGGCCTGCCTGATCGCCTCATTCGGAGGGTTCGTTCCGTTCGTCCATCTGGTGCCTTACGCGCGGGACCACGGCATTGCGCCGGCATCGGCCGTATTGCTGCTGAGCACGATCGGCATCGGCTCTACCGCCGGGCGCTTCACGCTGGGCGGCCTTGCCGACCGGATCGGACGCCAGTCCTCGCTGTTGTTGATGATCTCGGGTATGACGCTCGCACTCGCGATCTGGGTGGTCGCGACGAGCTTCTGGTCGCTGACGGTCTTCGCGCTGGTCTTTGGCTTGTTCTACGGCGGGTGGGTCGCGATCCTACCGGCCGTGGTGATGGATTCATTCGGTAGCCGCAATGTCAGCGGCATCATCGGCATTCTGTATTCCAGTGTGGCGCTCGGCACCCTGATCGGCCCGAGCGCCGCCGGTTTCGCTTTCGACCTCAGCCATACCTATACGCTGCCTATCCTGGCCAGCGCCGGCACCAACATTGTGGCCGCGATCATCCTGGTGGCGATGTCGAGGACCAATCGGGTCACGAACGAAGCAGGCGGTCGGGCCTAGTCCGGTCTGGCTGTCTGCGTTGTCGAGCGCTGCCCGTTAACCCATCGTTAACTCCACTTGCTAACTTCACTTCCATTTCGGCATCGTATCTTTCCGCCGGGCTGGGGCATGACGAAGCTGCCGGCATGCAAGCTTGGCAGCGATCCAGAACGATGACGGCAAACGGCACCGCCTCCCCCAACGCCAAGGCGTCCCTGGGCGACAATCCGATCCGCTGGCTTATCGTCGGCGGGGGGCTGCTGATCGCCGCGATCGTGATCGGCACCACGATCATGGCCGGCAGCTTCCGCGACCGCGCGCTCGACAACAGCAAGCGCGAGCTGGAAAACACCGTGTTGCTGCTGTCGCGTCATTTCGACCAGCAGCTCGAAGACTTCGGCGCGGTGCAGAACGACCTGATCGCCTATATGCGGGCGAGCGCGATCGACAGCCCCGAACACTTCAAACGGCGGATGTCGACCCCCGAAATCCACCTGATGCTCAACTCCAAGCTGAGCGCCATGTCCTATGTCGGCGGCGTCAACGTTTTCGACGCCGACGGGATGCTGATCAACTCCTCCTCGGCCTGGCCGGTTCCGTCGGTCAGTGTCGCGGACCGGTCCTATTTCCAGGCCTTCAAGAATGATCCGCAATCGCCCGGCATGATCGTCGAACCGGTGCACAGCCGGATCACCGGCGTCTGGACCACCGTGATCGCACGCAAGATGACGGGCCCGCACGGGGAATTCCTGGGCGTCATCGGCAGGGGTATCGAGCCGACCAATTTCGAGCAGTTCTTCGAGAGCCTGGCGCTCGGCGACGAGGCGGCGATCTCGATGTTCCATCGCGACGGGACGCTGCTGGCACGTTATCCTCACGCCGACGCGATGATCGGACAGAACTTCGGCGACGGTCCGATGTTCCAGCGCCTGCTCTCCGGGACCAAGAAGAGTGTCACGCTGCGCATGGTCAGTCCGGTCGACGGCGTGGACCGGTTGGGTTCGGCGCGCCTATCGGATGATTTTCCGCTGGTCATCATCGCAACCACGCCGGTATCGGCGGCGCTGGCGGATTGGCGCGCGCAAATCCGCTTCATGATTGCCGTCGCCGGCTTTTCGGCGATGGTGATCGCGGCTTTGCTGTTTCTCGTGGTGCGCAAGCTGTCGCACCAGCACCGGTTGGCGGAGCAACGTTTGCGGCTGGAGAAGCAGCGCCTCGACAGGGCCGTTAACAACATGACGCAGGGCCTGCTGCTGTTCGATTCCTCGCGCCGGCTCGTGGTATGCAACCATCGCTATATCGAGATGTACGGCTTGTCGGCGGACGTCGTGAAGCCGGGTTGCACTTTCCGCGAGATCATCACGCATCGCAAGGCCACCGGATCGTTCGCGGGCGACGTCGACGCCTATTGCGCCCGCATCCTGCGCGACATCGGGCTGCGGCAGGCCATGACCATCACGATCCCGGACGGACGTTCGGTCCAGATCGTCAACGAGCCGCTGACGGATGGCGGATGGGTCGCGACCCACGAGGACATCACCGCGCGCACGCGAGCCGAGGCGCAGATCACCCATCTGGCGCATTACGACGCGTTGACCGACCTGCCGAACCGCGCGCTGTTTCACGAGCGGCTGAAACTGGAGCTGGCACGCATCGCTCCCGGCGAGCAGCTGGCGGTGCACTACATCGACATCGACGAATTCAAGAGCGTCAACGACTCGCTCGGCCATCTGATCGGCGATGAATTGCTGAAGGCGGTGGCGGCGAGCCTGACCCGCTGCATGACCGCTTCCGGCTTCGTCGCACGGCTCGGCGGCGACGAATTCGCCATCGTTCAGACCGCGGTCGGCCATTCCGCCGATGTCACCGATCTCGTGGAACGGGTGTTCGTCGCGATCCGCGAGCCCTTTGAATGTCTCGGTCATCAGCTGACCACCGACGCCAGCATCGGCATTGCGCTGGCGCCCGAGCACGGCACCGATCTCGACCAGATCCTCAAGAACGCGGATCTGGCGATGTACGCCGCCAAGGCGGCGGGACGCCGGACCTGGCGTTTCTTCGAACCCGACATGGACGCGCAGGTCAAGGCGCGCCGCAAGCTCGAGACCGACCTGCGCCAGGCGATCGCCGAGGAGGCATTGGAGGTCTACTATCAGCCCTGCGTCAGCCTCGCCGACGACAAGATCACCGGCTGCGAGGCGCTGTTGCGCTGGCGCCATCCCGAGCGCGGCATGATCTCGCCCGCCGAATTCATCCCGATCGCCGAAGAGACCGGCCTGATCAACGCGCTCGGCGAATGGGTGCTGACGACGGCCTGCACGGAAGCCGCCCTCTGGCCCGACGACATCAGGATCGCGGTCAACGTCTCGCCGGTGCAGTTCAAGAGCGGGACGCTGGCGCTGAAGATCGTGGCGGCGCTGGCGGCCTCAGGCCTGCCGGCGGGACGGCTGGAACTGGAGATCACCGAGGCGGTATTGATCCGCGATGACGAGGCGGCGCTCGCCATCCTGCATCAGCTGCGCCAGATCGGCGTACGGATCGCGCTCGACGATTTCGGCACCGGCTATTCCTCGCTGAGCTACCTGCAGCGCTTTCCGTTCGACAAGATCAAGATCGATCGCTGCTTCGTCAAGGATATCGCCGAGCCCGGCGGCTCCTCCTGCATCGTGCAGGCGGTGGTCAATATCGCCGCCGAGCGCAACATGACGACGACGGCGGAGGGCGTGGAGACCGAGCAGCAGCGGCAATTGCTGGCCGAACTCGGCTGCTCGGAGATGCAAGGCTATTTGTTCAGCCCGCCGAAACCGGCGGCCGCGATCAGGGAGCTGTGCTTCGGGGACCGCGGGCCGTCCCCGAACTACGGCCCGCCGCGAAAACGCCGGCCCCGCAGCGCCAGCGTTTAGTTCGGCACGGCGGCCTTGGGCTGCGACGGCACGTCGGCATTGACGGTAACCCCGCGCAGGAAATTGTAGGCCGCCGCCAGCGCCTTGTCGTCCTTCTCATTCGGCGGAACGTAGGACTGCGAACCGGTCGCCTCCGCGCCCTCGGCCGACAGATGGCCGCGCATCGACGCCTCGCCCTGCAATTCGGGCCGATCCTTCAGCTCGTCGGGCACCGCCTGCAGCACCTCGATATCGGGCTTGATGCCCTGCGCCTGGATCGAATGGCCCGACGGCGTAAAATAGCGCGCGGTGGTCAGCGCCAATGCGCCGTTGCCGGCGCCGAGCGGAATGATGGTCTGCACCGAGCCCTTGCCGAACGAGCGGGTGCCGATCAGGGTGGCACGCTTGTGATCGTGAAGTGCGCCGGCCACGATCTCGGAAGCCGAGGCCGATCCGCCGTTGATCAGCATCACCACCGGCTTGCCCTTGGTGAGATCGCCGCCACGGGCGCTGAAACGCTGGGTTTCCTCGGGCGTGCGGCCGCGTGTCGAGACCACCTCGCCGCGCGGCAGGAACGCGCTCGACACCGACACCGCCTGGTCGAGCAGGCCGCCGGGATTGTTACGGAGGTCGACGACATAGCCGGCGAGCTTGTCCTGCGGGATCTGTTTCGAAATCTCCGCGATCGCCTTCTTCAGGCCATCGGTGGTCTGCTCGTTGAACGAGGCGATCCGGATATAACCGATGTCGCCGCTCTCGGTGCGGAAGGTGACCGGACGCACCCGGATGATCTCGCGGGTGATCGTCACGTCGATCGGCTTGTCGACGTCCTTGCGCATGATCTTGAGGTGGGTCTTGGTGTCGACCGGACCCTTCATCTTGTTCACGGCCTGCTCGAGCGTTAACCCCTGAACCGCGTCGCCATCGATGTCGGTAATCAGGTCGCCCGAGAGGATGCCGGCCTTCGCCGCCGGCGTGTCGTCCATCGGGGAGACCACCTTGACCAGGCCGTTCTCCATGGTGACCTCGATGCCGAGCCCGCCGAACTCGCCCTGGGTCGTCTCCTGCATGTCGCGCCAGGCCTTGTCGTTCATGTAGCGCGAATGCGGGTCGAGCGAGGAGACCATGCCGTTGATCGCGCCTTCGATCAGCTTGCTGTCGTCGGGCTTCTCGACGTAGTCGCTGCGGACCCGCTCGAACACCTCGCCGAACAGATTGAGCGACGAATAGGTATTGGGGCCGCCATCGGCGCGCGCCGCCTGGGTCCATTGCGGGCCATGCGGCGAGGTGACGAGAAGGGTCAGGCACGCACCTGCCGCGGCGCCGAGGAAAAACAGGACATTCTTGCGCATGGGATGGCGGACCTTCTCGCTTTCGATTTTGACCGGCTGCCGGCCTCGCCCGGATAGCATTTATCTGGGCCGGTCCGACAGACTCAACAACACCGTTTTCACATCACCTTTCCGGTATCTTTGAGGCCGTTTTGCCAGGTTGACGGCATTGTGCCGAATCCGCGCTTGGCGCGGGACCCTAACCACCAGCCGAATTGCGGGGGTACGCCGCGGAACGCCCCCTCGATGCCCAGTTTCAGGGCAGCATCCATTGGCCAGTTCGGATTATTGAGGATTTCGCGCCCGACCGCGATCAAATCGGCCTGCCCCGCCTCCAGGATCTGCTCGGCCTGATCGCCGTGGATGATGAGGCCAACCGCCATGGTCATGATATCGGCGTTGCGGCGGACATATTCCGACAGCGGAACCTGGTAGTTATATCTGATCTCCTTGCCCAGGATCGGGGCCGCATCGGTGATGCCGCCGGAGGAGCAGTCGATCACGTCGACCCCTTTGGGTTTGAGGATTTTCCCCAGCCGCGCGCTTTGTTCCGGGCCCCATCCGGCGTTGTCCTGCACCGACAGCCGCACGAACAGCGGCTTGTGCTCGGGCCAATGCGTGCGCACGGCTTCGGTGACCTCGGTGATGAAGCGCATCCGGTTTAGTTCCGAACCGCCATATTCGTCGCTGCGCTGGTTGGAGCGTTCCGACAGGAATTCGTGCACGAGATAGCCGTGCGCGCCATGCAGTTCGAGCACGTCGAAGCCGGCCTCCTGCGCTCGCCGCGCCGCCTGCCCCCAGGCCTGCACCAGGTCCTTCACCTCGGAGCGCTCCAGCGCCCGCGGCACCGGCCATTTCTCGCTATGGGCGATCGCGCTTGGCGCCACCGGCGACCACGCCTCCCAGTCGTCGATCTCCGGCGTCCGTTTCAGCGGCCCGTCGCCTTCCCAGGGACGGTTGGCGCGCGCCTTGCGGCCGGAATGGCCGAGCTGGATGCCGGCGGCCGCGTTCTGCTGCTTGATGAATTTCACGAGGCGAGCGAGCGGCTCGACAAAGGCGTCCTCCCAGATCCCGAGGTCGCCGATGGTGCCGCAGCCGCGCCGCTCGACCTTGGTCGATTCCACCACGACGAGGCCGGCGCCGCCGGCGGCGAATTTGCCGGCGTTCATCAGATGCCAGTCGGTCGGAAACCCTTTGATGGCCGAATACTGGTGCATCGGCGGCACCACGATGCGGTTCTTCAGCTCGACGCCCCGGATCGTCAGCGGCGAAAACAGCTTCATCCCGGACATGCCTGATTTCCCCGTATGGCGGCCGACATCGTCATGCCGGCAGCGCGCCGAGCGGTCTTGTTCGGATGCGGTGACGATATACGGGCTTTGGCACCGCGGCAAAGCCGGAATTTCCGAAGTTCGATGCCGAATAAAGTCGTCGTTGAGGCGACGGATGAGGATTCAAGTTCAGCGGCCAAAGACCGTCATTGCGAGCGTTAGCGAAGCAATCCATCTTTCTTGCTTGTTGCTTCATGGATTGCTTCGCGGAGCCTGTCATCGGGCGCGCATTCGCGCGACCCGTTGGCTCGCAATGACGGAGACATACGTTCGCGATCTCGCCGCATGTGGTTGCGCGAGGTATTCGTTTATTTTCGGCCCTTTCCAAACAAAGGGCGCAGGGAATGCCGGGCGCTCGATGCGCCCGATAGCCACGTGTGCGATGGTAGTGGGTAGAATGCACACGCGTTAACAGGTCACACCGGAATCACCCGGCATTCCCCACGCAATGGTTTACGGATTATAGCGCGCTCTCCCCGGTGCTCCGGGCCTTTTGGCCGCCGTCATCCGCGTCACTTCACGCGAACTTAGCACCAGCGTCGGGGTGCCAGGACCACACGCTTTTTCCATCCGCCTCAAGTGCCCTCGTCAGATGCACCCTCGGCGTCCACCGCATCCCGCCCCGCGTTCGCGACGATCATGATACGCCCCTTTTGGTGGGGCGGGACGGAGGGGAATATAGAGGTGATTTGGGTGGGCCGCAAGCGATACTTCTATAATTCGGAAGTTTATTTCTATGTTACAGCATGCGGCAAATTGGCACGACGGGCAAATTTCGGCCGCGGGCAGTACGTAGCTGCCGTAGCCCGGATGGAGCCCGCGGGTGGAGCGAAGCCCCACCCACGGGCGCAATCCGGGAACGCGACATCGCCCGTGGAGGCCCCGGATTTCGCCATCGGCCGCGCATTCGCGCGACCGGCTGGCTGCATCCGGGCTACAGGCCCCGCATCAGCGGCCGTACAACCCGGTCAGCGTCGCCTTCGCCAGCGTATGGAAATGCAGGTCGAAGCCGACCAGGGCGGCGGAGGCCATGTCGTTCTTGGCGTCGGGCAGCTTGTCGACGTCAACGGCGAATACCGTGATCTGGTAGTGGTGCGGCTTGTCGCCGGCGGGCGGGCACGGGCCGCCATAGCCGTCGGCGCCAAAATCAGTCCGGCTCTGGATCGCACCCTTCGGCATCCCCTTCTTCTTCACGTCGCCCGCGCCCTTCGGCAGCGAGGTCGTGGCGGCGGGAATGTTGAACACCACCCAGTGCCACCAGCCCGAGCCGGTCGGCGCGTCCGGATCGTAGATCGAGACCGCAAAGCTCTTGGTCGCCGCCGGCGCCCCGCTCCAGCTCAAGCTCGGCGACACATTATCGCCGGTGCAGCCAAAGCCCTTGAACACCTGCTCGTTGGCGATGGTGGCGCCTTCCTTGATCTCGGCGCTGGTCACGGTCATGCTCTGCGCGTTGGCGGCGGTTGCCCCGACAAGGCTCAGGCCCAGCACCGCCCATAGTGCCAATTTCGTCATGTTCGTCCCCTCCCTTTGGTCGCCGGGATGTCCTGCTCTGCTCCCGCTGCCGACAGCCATAGCAATTTTCGGGATGGTGCGGAAGCGCAGGACGCGATAGGCGAATAACCAAGGCGAAGCCAACAAGCATTTTCGGGGAGGACACCATGAACGAGGCGCCACGCATTCCGCCGCAGCAAGTCGAACTCGGCGCCAGCGGCGAGGAGTTCCAGAACCTGCACGAGTTCGTGCGCAGAGCCCGCGCCAACCTCAACCAGAATTGCTGGGACTATATCGTCGGCGCCGCCGAGACCGAGACCACGATGCGCCGCAACCGCATGGCGCTCGACGAGATCGCGTTCCGGCCGCGCGTGCTGCGCAATGTCGCCAGGGTCGACGCCTCGGTGGAGGTGTTCGGCCGCCGGCTGCGTATCCCCGTCATGATCGCCCCGGTCGGCGCGCTCGAACTGTTTCGACCCCGGCGCGGGTGCGGCAGTGTCGCGCGGCGCGGGCACCTTCGGCGCGGCGCACATGCTGAGCTCGGTGTCGGAGCCGGGCCTGGAGAAGACTGCCGAAGCCGCGCCCGATGCGTTGCGGATGTACCAGCTCTATGTCCGCGGCGACGACGCCTTCGTCGAGGATCGCGTCGAGCGCGCGATCAAGCATGGCTACGCCGCGTTTTGCCTCACCGTCGACACCGCCCATTACAGCCGCCGGGAGCGCGACATCGCCAAGCGTTACGTGCGCTTAAGCCGCGTGCGCGCCACCGGCGGCGATTTCCAGAAGGGGCTGGAATGGCGCACGGTGAAACTGATCAAGGACAAATATAAAATCCCGCTGGTGATAAAAGGCATCGCCACCGCGGAGGACGCCCAGATCGCGCTCGATCACGGCGTCGACTGGATCTACGTCTCCAACCATGGCGGCCGCCAGCTCGACCACGGCCGCGGCGCCATGCATGTGCTCCCCGAGATCGTCGCCGCCGTAAAAGGCCGCGCGAAAATCATGGTCGACGGCGGCTTCTGCCGCGGCAGTGACATCGTCAAGGGAATAGCGCTCGGCGCCGACCTCGTCGGCATCGGCCGCATGCACTGCTACGCGCTGGCGGCCAAGGGCGAACAGGGCATCGTGCGGATGCTGGAGCTGATGGAAGACGAGGTGATCCGCAGTCTGGGGCTGCTCGGCGTGACGAAATTCGCCGAGCTCGACAAGAGCTATCTGCATCCGGCTCAGCCGACCAACATGCCGCATGCGCTCAGCGCGTTTCCGCTACTGGAGATCGAGCCGTATCGGTATTGAGGAGCACACAAGCCACCAATCGCGAATTCCGTCATGCCCGGCCTTGTGCCGGGCATCCACGTCTCGGCTCCATTAGACTGGAAAGACGTGGATGACCGGGACCAAGCCCGGCCATGACGAGATAGTTAGCTTCCTTGCCGGACGAGGCATGCCCGGTTGTATCGCCGCGAAGAAGGCTAGTATAGGTTTAGGCGCAAGAGCCCGCCCCAAAGCTGCCTGCAATGCCGAAACTGATTTATACTACGCCGCCGCCATCTCTGATGATCGAACTGCGCGAAGTCGCGGCGGACGCGCGTGCCTTAGCAAACGCGCTTGTTAAATTTAAGCAGTCCTTGTCCTCAGATTTTCCTGTGGAACAACTGCAAGAATTGCTCGACGAATTACAATCGCTCCCAGACGGCACCGCCGAGGGCTGCCGCCAGCCGTTGGAATACGTGCGCGTGAGGTTGCCCGCCATTCGGCGGAGATTCATTCAAACCGAAGAGCAATCCCGTCAGCCGCGCGAGAACAAGGATCAGCGGCCGCCACCTACTCGCGGCATGGCCATCGACCAACATATCGGTGTCCTCCTGAGTTCAGTAGCAACCGCACTCGACGAATACCGCGAACTGGCATCCGTCGACGTTCACGATCCCGCTGATGGCGCACCATCGCGCGAAATAGACGCAACCTCACGCGACGCTATCCAGGCTATGGCGGCATCAGAAGGTGCTGAGAAGAGGCTTAGCCTAGGGGTCGAACAGGTCGAAAAAATTGCTGAGGCGACGTCTGCCACGGCGGATAGTCTCAAACGACAAATGCGCGACGCGCGCGGTCTACTGCGGATCGCGAGAATCGAATTGCGCATGCCCGGTTTTGTTCCGCGCTGGTACCGAAACACGATCGACATCGTCAGAGATTATCCCAAGCTCCTGCAAAAAACTGCTCGAGCCATACGAATTGGTGTCGATGTCGCTCGGCCACTGGCGGACGCCTGGAGTCATTTCGAGCATGGCTTCAAACATTTGGTCCTCGATAGCATCGAACATGCAGCGATGGGGCTTGAAGCCGTTGGAAAAAAGTGGGCGGCCGATCGAGACAACGTGAAAGTTCCGCCAGCAAAAGCCGCTGTTGAACTGGATGCGCCGCCACCCGGTTTTAGTATCTCTAAGATCCACCAAATGATTATATCAGGACAAGCGCCTCCGCCCTCGTGGCGGCCATGGATTAAACAGCTCAATTTTTTGGAGCCAGATCTTAGAGGTTTGAAGGACCTCGCGCCCATCGCCGGCCTCACCGCCTTACAGACGCTCTCCCTTACCGGCACGCAAGTGGGCGACCTCGCGCCGATCGCCGGACTCACCGCCTTGCAGGCGCTCTACCTTGACAACACGCAAGTCGGCGACCTCGCGCCCATCTCCGGACTCGGCACCTTGCAGAGGCTAGACCTTGACGGCACACAAGTCGGTGACCTCGCGCCCATCGCCGGCCTTACCGCCTTGCAGACGCTCTACCTTACCGGTACGCGAGTCAGCGACCTCGCGCCCCTCGCAAGGCTCTACGGCTTGCAGAGGCTTTCCATTTCCGGCACGCAAGTCGGCGACATCGCTCCTCTCGCCGGCCTTGCCGCCTTGCGCACGCTTTTTCTTAATAACACTCAAGTTAACGACCTCGCAGCCCTCGCAGGTCTCTCCGCCTTGCAGAGGCTCTATCTTGATCGCATCCGAATCATCGATCTCGCGCCTCTTGCGGACCTTGCCGCCCTGGAGACGCTCTCGCTTGAAGACACCAAAGTCATCGATATTGCGCCTCTTTCGGGCCTTCGCTCACTGCAGACGCTGTATCTATCCCGTACCCAAGTCAGCGACCTCGCGCCCCTCGACCGTCTCAGTGGCTGGCGCTTCGTCGTTACGGTCGAGAGCGAAAAGCGTCGGGAAGCGCTGCAACGGACCTTGCGGCCCGAGGTTGTGCGCGTGAAACCCTAAGAGCCGACTTCAAACCGCTTCAACTATTCGACGTCAAAGGCAAACACGCCTACCGTTACCCTCTTCCGGTTTTCGTACATCCTATCGCCGCGCCCACGAGCTAATCGCATAAATCGGGTGTCAAATAGCGGTACCATTTTGTACCTTGGCTTGAGTCCGCAACTTTCGTCAGACACACTGCATGGCTGCTTCCTTCGGTAGCTTTCGTAGGTCTCCGCCATGACACTCTCCCCCGGCTCGGCCGATGCGCTGTTGTTCGATCTCGGCCGCGTCGTGCTCGATATCGATTTTTCCAGGGCGTTCGCCTGCTGGGGGCGTCATGCGGCTTGCGCGCCGGAACAACTGGTCGGGCGGCTGTCGCTCGGCGAGCTCAACCACCGGCATGAGCGGGGCGAGATCAGCGATGCCGAATATTTTGCCGGCCAGTGCGCGGCGATGGGGATTGCGCTGTCGGACGCCCAGTTCCTGGAGGGGTGGAACGCAATCTTTGCCGGCGAGATGCCGGGCATTGCGCAGGCGCTGGCGCGCGCGGCGAAAAAACTGCCGCTCTATGCCTTCTCCAATACCAACAATGCCCATGTCGCGCATTTCTCGGTGGTGCATGCCGACGTGCTCGGCCATTTCCGCGAAATTTTTCTGTCCTCCTCGATCGGGCTGCGGAAGCCGGATGCGGCGGCCTATGATCACGTGGTCAACGCAATCGGGGTTCCGGCGGAACGCATCGTGTTCTTCGACGATTCCGCTGATAATATTGCGGGGGCGCGGGCGCGGGGGCTGATCGGGGTGCATGTGAGGTCGCCGGATGATGTCGCGCAGGCGCTGGCCGCGCTCGGGATTTAGATTATAACGGCAGCGGCTGTCATTGCGAGCGCAGCGAAGCAATCCAACGGCCGTCATTCCGGGGCGATGCGAAGCATCGAACCCGGAATCTCGAGATTCCGGGTCCGGTCCTTTGGACCATCCCGGAATGACGAAGGAAGAATGGATCGCTTCGCTGCGCTCGCAATGACGGTGGGTGATTGAGACCTGAGCCTTTCGGGAGTTTCGCCGTGGCGCTGATGCCGGTTACCGACGCGCTTGCCGCGATCCTCGCGGGCGCCGTGCCGCTGCCCGAAGAGACGGTCGCGCTGGATGCCGCCTATCATCGCGTGCTGGCGCACGACGTCACCGCGCGGCGCACGCAGCCGCCGCAGGCGATGTCGGCGATGGACGGCTATGCGGTGCGCGCGACGGACGCCGCTGCCATCGGCGCGCGGCTCACGGTGATCGGCGAGGTCGCGGCTGGCCGTCCCTTCGAAAAGGCGATCGCCGCCGGCGAAGCGGTGCGGATTTTCACCGGCGGGGTGATCCCCGCCGGTGCCGACGCCGTCGTCATCCAGGAAGACACCACGGTCAGCGGCAGCACCGTCACCGTCACCGAAGCCGCGCGCGCCGGACGGCACATCCGGCCGGCCGGCATCGATTTCCGCAAAGGCGATGCGCTGCTGGCGGCGGGAAGCCGCCTCACCGACCGCGACCTGTCGCTCGCCGCCGGCATGAACTACCCGGAATTGCCGGTGCGTCGGCGGCCGAAGGTCGCGCTGCTCGCGACCGGCGACGAACTGGTGATGCCCGGGCAAACCCCTGGCCCCGGACAGATCGTCTATTCCAACGGCTACGCGCTGCGGGCGCTGGCCCGCAGCCAGGGTGCGGAGATCATCGATCTCGGCATTGCCGCCGACACGGTCGAAGCCACGACCTCCGGCGTCCGCCGCGCCCGCGACTCTGCCGCCGACATCCTGATCACGACCGGTGGCGCCTCGGTCGGCGACCACGACCTGGTGAAACGGTCGCTGGAGGCCGAGGGCGTCGAAATGGCGTTCTGGAAGATCGCGATGCGGCCGGGCAAGCCGATGATGCACGGCAGACTCGGGGGCATGCGGGTGATCGGCCTGCCCGGCAATCCCGTCTCCTCCTATGTCTGCGGCTTCCTGTTTTTGGTGCCGCTGATTCGCGCGCTGTCGGGGCGCGCGGACGTCCATCATGTCCGCGAGAGCGCGCTGCTCGGGCGCGATGTCGGCGAGAACGACCAGCGCGAAGACTATCTTCGCGCCCGCCTCGAGCGGCGCACCGATGGCGCGCTGATCGCTATCCCAGTCGACCATCAGGATTCCTCGCTGCTTGCAAATCTCGCTGCGGCACGGGCGCTTGTGATCCGCCCGCCCTTCGCAAAAGCCGCCGCCACGGGCTCGGTTTGCGAGATCCTGCGGCTTCCCGTGTGAGCCGGCGATAGCGGTTCCAACAAAGCGGGGCCGCGTTGACGGGAAATTAAGTGGTTGCGGAACACATATGGAACATATAGTGTTCGTTCATGATTTGTTTCGAGTGCTGGTGTCTGTTGAACACCTCGGAATCTGACGGCACGTATCAAACTGGGGATTGGTCGAGATGCTCACGCGCAAACAATATGAACTCCTGCGATTCATCAGCGAGCGCCTGAAGGAAAGCGGCGTTCCGCCCTCCTTTGACGAGATGAAGGACGCGCTCGATCTGCGCTCCAAATCCGGCATCCACCGCCTGATCACTGCGCTGGAAGAGCGCGGCTTCATCCGCCGCCTGCCCAACCGCGCCCGCGCCATCGAGGTCATCAAATTGCCGGAGCTTTCGGGCGGCGGCAACGGACGGCGCGGCTTCACGCCGAGCGTCATCGAAGGCACGCTCGGAAAGGTCCGCTCGGCCAGCGTCTCCGCCGACGACGATGGCAACCGCCCGGTCGCGGTCCCCGTGATGGGCCGGATCGCCGCGGGCACGCCGATCGAGGCGCTGCAGACCCGCAGCCACACCATCAGCGTGCCGCCGGACATGTTAGGCGCCGGCGAACATTACGCCCTCGAAGTGCGCGGCGATTCCATGGTGGATGCCGGCATCCTCGACGGCGACATGGCGCTGATCCAGCGCAACGAAACGGCCGAGACCGGCGATATCGTGGTCGCCCTGATCGACGAGGAAGAGGCGACGCTAAAACGCTTCCGCCGCCGCGGCGCCTCGATCGCCCTGGAACCCGCCAATACCTCCTACGAGGTCCGCATCCTGCCGCCGAACCGGGTCAAGATTCAGGGCAAGCTGATCGGGCTTTACCGGAAGTATTGAATTCGAACGGCGCGGCAGCGGAAGTCCGCTCCCTCGCCCCGCTCTTGCGGGGAGAGGGTTGGGGTGAGGGGCTGTCTCGGCATCGGGACTCGCTGAGAGTCCCCCTCACCCGGCGCTTCGCGCCGACCTCTCCCCGCAAGCGGGGCGAGGTGAGAACGGTCCTGCGCCGATTCCGCCGCGCGCGTCAGGCCACAGTCGCAAATCCAAAAACGAATTTGTGATCGGCCACCTCCACCCGCCGTCGCAGAATTGCCTGCAACCGGGCAGACCTTTGTTTCCTACTGTCCACTCTGATAGAGGCCTGCGCCTCTCGCAGCGGCGCGGGTTCGCTATCTCGAACGAGGAGCAATCCGATGTGTGACTATAGCCTGCATGCCGTCGCGACCCGCCCCGCTGAGGTCGGAGAGACGCTGATCACGACGATGTTCCGCGGCACGGCGACCCGCGGCTTTGCGTCAGAAACCGACCCCACCGTCGCGGTCTGCATGCTTCCGGGTACCGAACTCGCCTTCGCCGAGAATGTCCGCTACGACAATCGTTGGATCTGGACGCGGGAAATCAATTTCCGGGTCGGCAAGTTCGGCGAGATCGACCGGCACATTCCCGATCGCCATCATGACGCGATCGAATTTCCGGACGGTAGCCACGTGCTGGTGACGCTGCTCTGCGAGGGCCAGCGCGCCACCGTGCTGCAATTGCCGGTGAGCCAGCAACCCGCGGAACGGGCACGGCCGGTCAGCGAACAAAGAGCCACCCCGCTCTCCGCCGGCTGACATATCTTTCGCCCTCCCGCCGGCTCCGGCCGGCGGGATCGGCGCGGGCGCCGGGTCGGACGCGATTCTCCTGAAGGGATCGCGGACAGGGTGTGTGTGCCGACGAAATGAATGGGACGGGATTGGCGCGAGGCGGCTGGCGGCGCTTGGTCGTGTGGCCGATCGGACGAAGGAGACGGCACGATTGGGCGTCAATAAGGTCAGCTGGCAGCAAGTCGGACACGTCACCGAACCCGGCCGCTACATGTTCCGGTTCGGCTGGCTCACGGTTGCGCCGGAAGATCTCGCCGTCTGGCAGCAATTCCCGGACGCGATGTTCGCCCTGGTCAAGACCGCGGGGGCCGCAGCGACGGACGCCAATGAAGAGTTTCATCTCGGCGCCTTCGAACTGCGGCAGGCCTCCGTATCGCCGGAGAAATAAGTTGAACGTCGTTCCGGGGCAGCCCATGGGGCTGAACCCGGAACCTCGAGATTCCGGGTTCGTGCTTCGCACGCCCCGGAATGACGGAGAGAAAATCACTCCTCCCCTTGCAGATCGGCCTCCGCCGGCGTCGCATCCACCGCGCGCGCTGGTTTGGTGCGCGATACCAGCGTTGGTTCCGTCTCCGGCTCGTCGCCCGCCGCCGGCGACCACGGCCGGTCGACGCCGCGCGGCTTGTTGGCGCTGAGCCTGAAGGCGGAGGCGTTGCGCCACAGCGCCATTGCGCCATGGCTGGTCCAGAGATCCCGGCCGATCACCGCCGACGCGCATGACGGCGGCGCCTGCCTCGCCGTCACCAACAGCGCCGCGTGCGCGCAATCGTCCGCCAGCGCCTCGGGCTTCAGCGTCAGTGCGACGAGACCGCCCGCTTCCATCTCGGTGACGCAGCCCTCGCCATCGCAGGAGACGCCGTCGGTGAGCGTGGGATCAGTGGGCAACCTCGGATCGGCGTCGGCGGCGAGCCACTCTTTCAGCAGAAACGCATCCTTCGCCGTGCGCATCAGATGCAGCCGGCCATCCCTGCCGCGGACGCCGACATTGTGGCCGTCGGCGGAGATCAGGATATCCGGCTGCGGCACCATCAGCGCCCACACCACCGAAAGCGCCAGCACCGCCGCGCCCGACCAGCGCAACGGCGTCCGCAACAGTCCCAACAGCACGATCCCGATCGAGGCCGCGATCAGCGGCCCGATGCCGAATGCCGCCATCCGCCCGATCGCGCCGGGGAGTGCTGCGACCCATCGCGTCACCGCGATCATCCAGTCGATGCCGATCCCCATCAGCCACCAGAACACGCCGTCGAAGCCGAACGGCATCGCGGCCAGGCCCAGCAAGCCGGCCGGCATCACCAACGCCGACACCACCGGCATCGCCGCCAGGTTGGCGAGCACGCCATAGGGCGTGATGCGATGGAAATGGAAGGCGGCGTAGGGCGTGGTCGCAAGCCCCGCCACCAGCGAGGCCAGCGTCAGCGTCATCAGCTCGCGCCCACCCCACAGCGCGACCTTCGCGGTCGCCGAATGATCGGGCGAAGCAAACAGGCGGGGCATGCCGATCTGCACCAGCGCCACGAGACCGAGAGTGGCCGCAAACGACATCTGAAAACTCGGATGCACCAGCGCTTCCGGCGCCATCAAAAGCACGATCATCGCGGACACCGCGAGCGTTCGGAAGGTGATGGCGCGGCGGTCGACCATGATTGCGATCAGCACCACCGCCGTCATGAAGAACGACCGTTGGGTGGCGACTTCAGCGCCCGACAGCAGCAGATAAAACAGCGCCGCGGCGAGCGCTGCGGCCGCCGACCATTTCTTGATCGGAAAGCCGGTGGCAAGCTGCGGGATCAGCGCCAGCAGCGCGCGCACCGCAAAAAACACCACGCCGGCGACGACAGCCATGTGATAGCCCGAGATCGACAGCACATGGCCGAGGCCGGAGATGAACATGGCATCGTTGACCGGGGTGGTGATGGCGTCGCGGCGGCCGGTCAGAAGGGCAGTTGCGATCGCGCGCCTGTCGCCGTCGAGCGTGGTGCGGATCCGCGCGTCGATGGAGTCGCGCAAGCTTTGCATCAGGGCGGCGTAGCGCAGCGAGAGCCCGCCGCTGACCGGCGCCTGCACGGTCTTGATCGAACCGGTAACGAAACCGGAGGCGCCGATGCCCTGAAAGAACATGTCGCGGCCGAAATCGTAGGAGCCGGGACGCATCGGGGCAAGCGGCGGCTGCAGCCGCGCCTTCAATTCGACAAAGCTGCCGACGTCGGGCGCGGTGCCCTTGCGCACCGACAACCGCACCCGCTCCAGTTTTATCGCCGCGCGCGGACTATCCATCGCGACCACGTGCAGCACGAAGCGGTCGGTGCGCTCGCGGATGTCGCGGGTCTCGACAAAGCCCGACAGCGTGACGCCATAGAGGGGACGTGCCAGCACGCCATGGCCGATCCACGCGGTCCTGAGGGTTGCCGTGGCAAAGCCCGCCGCAATGGCCGCGACCATCACCGCGACCGGGAAGGCCTTCTGCCGGCGCAGCAGGAACGCGGCGAGGCAAAACACCGTCGCCGTAACGGCTGCGACCGATGCGACCGGCTCATGATCGGCGGCGAAATAGAACGCGATGCCGGTGCCGAAGGCGATCGGCACCCAGGGCAGCAGCCGGCCGGCGCCGGCCTCGGCCAGAATCCATTCGCGCAGTTTGGCGGCGAGCTGCGGCCATGTGTCGAAACTGGAAGGCGCGATGGGGCCTGCCGCCTCGCGCGGCGGCCATGTGCCGGCGACCCCCTGCGTCCGGATCCTGCGCCCCTGCGCCATCCAGGCCTCACCCCACGCAACCTGCTCAGGGTTCAAATGCTACCGTAGGCTGTCGGCGCCGGGCTAGTGGAACGGATGTGGAATATCGGGGAAAGCGCTACCCACGCAGGGGGCGCGGAGTTCCGCCGTTTACCATGTCGCCGAACGCTCCCTTAAGGGAATTCGGCCTACCAAGAAGGCGGGGTATGGAGCCTTGGCCGACGGTATTTTGCCTTGAAGCCGATGCTCCCGTTGCATGCTTGGGGAGTTTTGCATGACAAATTCAAAACCGGTGCTTTCAGCCGCCGCGGCGATCGGCGTCATCATCAGCGTCAGCGCGGCATCCGCGGCCGATCTCGGCGCCGTGCCCTACGCCAAGGCGCCGCCGCTGGTGGCGATCGATCCCGTGATCAGCTGGGCGGGCTTTTACGCCGGCCTGAACGCGGGCGGTGTGTGGGCCCATTCCGATATCACCGACATCAACGGCTACGCCGCGGCGGCGCTCCCGGCAACGGTGACCTCCATCAACACCAATGGTTTCCTCGCCGGCGGTCAGGCCGGCTATAACTGGCAGGCCAGCAACTTTCTGTTCGGCCTCGAAGCCGACGGCGGCTACATGGATCTGGGCGGCACCACCCCGCTGACGGGTACCGCATCCGGAACCCGCGTCGGCCTGCGGAGCGGCGCCTATATCGATTTCACCGGCCGGCTCGGCATCACCTATGATCGCGCGCTGTTTTACGTCAAGGGCGGCTACGCCCTGCTGGATGACGCATCGAGCTTCAGCACCGTCACCGGTTCCTTCTCGTCGCTGACCCGGCACTCGACCGATTCCGGATACACGATCGGCGCCGGCGCCGAATACAAGTTTGCGCCGAACTGGAGCGCCAAGGTCGAGTATCTGCACTACGACTTCGGCAATGTGCTCGGCTACACCGTCTTCTCCGCGGGCGGGGCGCCGTTCCTGTTCAATCAGAACCTGCGCATCGACACCGTCAAGGCCGGGTTGAACTATTCGTTCGGCAGCCCGATCCTCGCACGCTATTGATCGCTGCTCGCGGCGGCGGAACGAATTCCGCCGCCGCGGCTTCTACAAGGTCCATGACCGACAATCCCACACCATTCGTCCAATTCAGCCTCGAGAAAGCCATCGCGCTACGCTGGACGCTTCGCGACATCAAGGCCAACCGGCTGAAACTCTCGCCGGTCAGCGCGAGCGACCTTGCCACGCTGACCGAACTCGGCCTGATCGAAATGCGCGACGATGTGCCGGTATTGACACAGGCCGGCCACGACGCCCTCGATTGACGACAGCCAATCAAACGCCAAGGTTTGAAGGCGGATATCAAACCCTTTTCTGAGACAGGTTCATCGCCGGGTCCGTGCCCGTTAACCATTACTAACAGCCTCGCGACTAGGATTCCCGAATCAACCGGGGATCAGGCCATGCCGCGCAGGATCGTGCTGTCTGTTTTTGCAACCTTGCTCACCGCAATGACCGCTGCCGCCGCCGATCTGCCGACCCAGAGCCGGCTCGGCGCGATTTTCGCCGACGAGCCGCCCGCGGTCCGCCTCGAGGCGCGGCGAACGCGCGAGACCGTCGCGCCGATCATCCCCTACAACCTCTTGCCGAACCCGCTGTGGAACCGCGGCAACTATAACTACGGCTCGTCGTGGGACTTCTACTATCCCGGCGCGTATTACGGCGGACCCTATGTTTCCTACGCCGTCCGCCTGCCCTATGTCTGCGGGCTCTACGGCTACTGCCCGTAGCTGCATCAGGCTACTGCTCGATGAGCGGGGTCGTCGACGAGACGTGATGGCTGGCTATCTTCCAGATGCCGTCCTCGCGAACGATGACCCAGGTAATCTTGACCAATAGCGGCGGCGTCCCTTCCTCGACGACAAAAGACGCCGTGGCCGCGGAATTGATCAGGTCGGGATTGACCAGCGTCGCTGCTCGATCGGTGAAGCGAACGGTGGGCGATGCCCACCTCGGCAAGCCGTTGAAATAGGCCTTGACGCCGTCCCTGCCGCGATAGAGCCGCGGGTTCGACCCGAAGAAGAATGCATGCTTCGAGTAAAACGAGGAAAGCGCATCCGCGTCGAGCCTGCGGAACGCAGTCGACCATTTCTCGATGATCGCTGACACCGTGTCGTCGGCCACGTCTCGCATCGGATCGCTCATGCCTTGCCGCCGACTTCCTTCGCAAAGGTATCGCGCAGGCCGATGGTGCGGTTGAATACGAGCCGGTCCGGCGCCGAGTCCCTGTCGCGGGCGAAATAGCCCTGGCGCTCGAACTGCATCACCTCGTTCGAATTGGCCTGCGCGACCGCGGGCTCGATGCGGGCGTCGGGCAAAACCTCCAGCGACTGCGGGTTGAGGTCGGCGGCGAAATTGGCGGCATCCGGCGAAGGCTTTGCAAACAACTGGCTGTAGATTCGGATTTCCGCCGGCACCGACTGCCTGGCCGGCAGCCAGTGCATGGTGGCCTTGACCTTGCGGCCGTCGGGCGCGTTGCCGCCGCGGGTTGTGGGATCGTAGGTGCAGCGCAGCTCGATCACCTCGCCGGCATCGTTCTTGATGACGCCGGTGCATTTGATGAAATAAGCGTAGCGCAGCCGCACCTCGGTGCCAGGCGAGAGCCGGAAAAACTTCTTCGGCGGATTCTCCATGAAGTCGTCGCGCTCGATATAGAGCTCGCGGCCGAAGGCGATGCGGCGGGTGCCGGCCGTGGGATCGTCGGGATGGTTGATCGCCTCGATCTCCTCGGTTTCGCCTTCCGGATAATTCTCGATCACGACCTTCAGCGGCCGCAGCACCGCCATGCGGCGCAGGGACGTCCGGTTCAGCTCCTCGCGAATGCAAAACTCCAGCATGCCGACATCGACCACGCTGTTGGCTTTCGCAACCCCGATCCGCTTGATGAATTCGCGGATCGCGGCCGGCGGCACGCCGCGCCGCTTCAATCCCGCAATCGTCGGCATCCGCGGATCGTCCCAGTCCGAGACATGGCCGTCGCGCACGAGCTGGGTCAGCACACGCTTCGACAGCAGCGTATAGCTCAGATTGAGGCGGGCGAATTCGTACTGATGCGGTTTTGACGGCACCGGCAGCTTGTCCAGGAACCAGTCATAGAGCGGCCGGTGGTCCTCGAATTCCAGCGTGCAGATCGAATGCGTGATGCCCTCGATCGCGTCCGACTGGCCATGGGCGTAGTCGTAGCTGGGATAGATCGACCATTTGTCGCCGGTGCGCGGATGGGTGGCGTGCAGGATGCGATAGAGCACGGGATCGCGCAGGTTGATGTTGCCCGCGGCCATGTCGATCTTCGCGCGCAACACCCGCGCGCCGTTGGGAAACTCGCCGGCCTTCATGCGACGAAACAGATCGAGGTTTTCCGCAACCGTCCGCTCGCGGAACGGGCTGTTCCTGCCCGGCTCGGTCAGGGTGCCGCGGGCGTGGCGGATGTCCGCCTGCGACTGGTCGTCGACATAGGCGAGACCTGCGCGGATCAGGTCCTCCGCCCATTGGTAGAGACGATCGAAATAGTCCGAGGCATAGAACAGGTACTTGCCCCAGTCGTAGCCGAGCCAGTGCACGTCGGCCTGGATCGAATCGATATATTCCTGCTCTTCCCGGGTCGGATTGGTGTCGTCGAAGCGCAGGTGGCAGCGTCCTCCAAATTCCTCGGCGATGCCGAAATTGAGGGCGATCGATTTGGCGTGGCCGATATGCAGATAGCCGTTCGGCTCCGGCGGGAACCGGGTCACGATCAGCCTGTGTTTGTCGAGGTCGGCCTGGACGATGTCGCGAATGAAATCGCGCCCTGCCTCCGCGGCCACCGGTTCTGCTGCTGTCATTGCTGTTTCCTGTTCGGGAATCAACGGAGGTTCTGCCAAATCCGCTCGCCCCAAGGAAGGCTTTAGTTATGCACCGTTCCTGCTATACACCAGCGCGCTTTCCGCATGCCCACCTTGTTTCCGGCCCGCTCCTGGTATGACTGACTCCTCCATCGTCACGCGCTTTGCGCCCTCCCCGACCGGCTTCCTCCATATCGGCGGCGCCCGCACCGCGCTGTTCAATTGGCTCTATGCGCGCAAGCACGGCGGCAGGATGTTGCTGCGAATCGAGGACACCGATCGCGAGCGCTCGACCGAGCCGGCCATCGCGGCCATCCTCGACGGGCTGAAATGGCTCGAGCTCGATTGGGACGGCGACGTCGTCTACCAGTTCACCCGGGCCGCGCGGCACCGCGAGGTCGCCGAGCAGCTGTTGGCCGAAGGCCATGCCTATCGCTGCTACGCCACGCCTGAAGAGCTCGCCGAGATGCGCGCCAAGGCCCGCGCCGAGGGCCGCACCCGCCTCTATGACGGGCTATGGCGCGATCGCGACCCCTCGCAAGCACGCAACGACATCAAGCCGACGATCCGGCTCAGATCGCCCTTGACCGGCGAGACCGTGATCGAGGATCAGGTGCAGGGCCGCGTGGTCTGGCAGAACGAGAACCTCGACGACCTCGTGCTGCTGCGCGGCGACGGCAACCCGACCTACATGCTGGCGGTGGTGGTCGACGACCACGACATGGGCGTCACCCACATCATCCGCGGCGACGATCACCTCATCAACGCCGCGCGCCAGAAGCAGATCTACGATGCGCTGGCGTGGGGCGTCCCCTCGATGTCGCACATCCCCCTGATCCATGGCCCCGACGGCTCGAAACTGTCAAAACGCCATGGCGCGCTGGGGATCGATGCCTACCGCGCCATGGGATACCTGCCGGCGGCGCTGCGCAATTACCTGGTCCGGCTCGGCTGGAGCCACGGCGACCAGGAAATCTTCTCCACCGAGGAGATGATTAGGGCATTCGACTTGTCCGGTATCGGCCGCTCAGCCGCCCGCTTCGACTTCGCCAAGCTGGAGAACCTGAACGGCCACTATATCCGCCACTCCGACGATCGATCCCTCGTGACCCAATTCGAGCGCGTGCTGGACTATGTGCCTGATGGCACCGAGCTGAAGGCCAAGCTCAACGATGCCACGCGCGCGCAACTGCTGGCGGCGATGCCGAGCCTGAAGGAGCGCGCCAAGACGCTGATCGAGCTGATCGACGCCTCGTATTTCATCTTCGCCGACCGGCCGCTCGAGATCGAACCCAGGGCCGAAGCCCTGCTGACGCCGGAAACGCGCGAGCTGATCGGCCGGCTGCGCGCCGCGCTGGCGGCGGTCGACCCGTGGACCGCGGAAACCACCGAAGCCGCAATGCGGGCGTTCGCCGAAGCCAACAACCTCAAGCTCGGCGCGGTGGCCCAGCCGCTCCGCGTGGCGCTGACCGGGAAAACCACCTCGCCCGGCATCTTCGAGGTGCTTTCGGTACTTGGAAAACAGGAATGCCTAGCCCGGCTCGGCGATCAAGCCCCGTCATAAGATGGTAGCGCAGGCCAGCCGTGCCCATCTTGCAGTGCAAACAGCAATAAGATACCCATCTAATAAGTGCTTCCGGAATAGCCGGCTTCCTGTCGCCATCGCTTCGGCATGGCGCCCGCGGCCGCCGCCTTCTGCAACGATCTCATCGGGGACTTCACGATGGACGCAACATCCAACACCAAAACCGCAACACTGACGGTCGGCAACAAGACTTACGATTTCCCGATCCTGAGCGGCACCGTCGGGCCCGATGTCGTCGACATCGCCAAACTCTACGCCCAGTCCGGGATGTTCACCTACGATCCCGGATTTACCTCCACCGCCAGCTGCCAGTCCAAGATCACCTATATCGACGGCGACGCCGGCATCCTGGAATACCGCGGCTATCCGATCGAGCAGCTCGCCGAACACGGCGACTTCCTCGAGACCTGCTACCTCCTGCTTTACGGTGAGCTTCCGACCCCTGCGCAGAAGAAGGACTTCGACAACCGCGTGATCCACCACACCATGGTTCACGAACAGATGGCCCGCTTCTACCAGGGTTTTCGCCGCGACGCCCATCCGATGGCGATCATGGTGGCCGCGGTCGGCGCGCTGGCGGCGTTCTATCACGACTCCACCGACATCAATGACCCGCAGCAGCGCATGATCGCCTCGATGCGCATGATCGCGAAGATCCCGACCCTGGCCGCGATGGCGTTCAAATACACCATCGGCCAGCCCTTCATGTATCCGAAGAACTCGCTCTCCTTCGCCGAGAACTTCCTGCATATGTGCTTTGCGGTGCCGTGCGAGGAATACAAGATCAATCCGGTGCTGGCGGACGCGCTCGACAAGATCTTCATCCTGCACGCCGACCACGAGCAGAACGCCTCGACCTCGACGGTGCGCATCGCCGGCTCTTCCGGCGCCAATCCGTTCGCCTGTATCGCCGCCGGCATTGCCTGCCTGTGGGGCCCGGCGCATGGCGGCGCCAACGAGGCGGCGCTGGCGATGCTGTCCGGCATCGGCACGGTCGACAAGATTCCAGACTTCATCAAGCGGGTGAAGGACAAGAACAGCGAAGTCCGCCTGATGGGCTTTGGCCACCGGGTCTACAAGAACTACGATCCACGCGCCAAGATCATGCAGAAGATGACCCACGCAGTGCTGGCGGAAACCGGCCACGGCGACGATCCGATGCTCAAGGTCGCGCTGGAACTGGAAAAGATCGCGCTCAACGATCCCTATTTCATCGACCGCAAGCTCTATCCGAACGTCGACTTCTATTCGGGCATCACGCTAAAGGCGATGGGTTTTCCGACCTCGATGTTCACCGTGCTGTTCGCGGTCGCGCGCACCGTCGGCTGGATCAGCCAGTGGAGCGAGATGATCGAGGACCCGCAGCAGAAGATCGGCCGCCCGCGTCAGCTTTACACCGGCGTCACCCGGCGCGACTACGTGGATATCGGCAAGCGGAAGTAGGAAAGATTTCCGAACTCGCAGGGTGGGCAAAGGCGCGCTTGCGCCGTGCCCACCATCTTTGCCAGAGCATCTCCAATGGTGGGCACGCTACGCTTTGCCCACCCTACGCGATTGGGTTATCCGTCTCCTGAGGCGCTCGCGCAGCGAGCCTCGAAGGATGAACGGCCACGGTGGCCGTTGTCCTTCGAGACGCCATGCTGCGCATGGCTCCTCAGGATGACGGACAACTAAACCGGCCGTCTCGCCTTTCGCATTGTCGCCAGCACGATGTCGGCGGCACGTGCGCTCGGCGATTGGTTGCCGGTGGCCATGATGCCGTCGATCCCTGCGAAAGCCGCGAGTTGTCGTTGGCGCATCGGTGAATCCGTCAGCACGTCGCGCAGCGCGGGCAAGAGCTTTTCCGCCGTGCAATCGTGCTGGATGAATTCCGGAATCACGTTCTCACCCAGGACGAGGTTGGCCAGGATGACCGAATTCACCCGGATCATCTTGAGCATGATCCAGGCCTCGGCGGCGCCCACCCGGTAGGCCGTGACCATCGGCACCGCCGATATCGCAAGCTCGAGCGTCACGGTGCCGGATTTCGCGAGCGCCGCCCGCGCGATCCGGAACGCCGCCCGCCTCTCCGGTTCGCCGAGCACGATCCTGGGCGCGACCTTCCAGGCCTTGGCGGCATCAGTGACCGCTTGCTGCAGATGCGGCATGGTCGGCAGGAGCAGTTCGAACGCCACGCCCTCGTCCGCGAGCCGCGCCAGCGTTTCGCCGAACACCGCCATATGGTGCCTGATCTCGCCGCGCCGGCTCCCCGGTAGCACCAGCAGCACCGGTGGGGCGGCCTCGCGGCGCTTCTGTTCGGCTGTGTCCGGCCGGAGCGAGCCGAGCTGCTCGGCCAGGGGATGGCCGACATAGCTGCAGGGCGGCCCGCGCAGCCGGCGGTAGGCCTCCGGCTCGAACGGCAGCAGCGCCAGCACGTGATCGACATAGGAGACCATGGCGCGTGCCCGGCCCGGCCGCCAGGCCCATACCGAGGGTGAGACGTAATCGATGATCGGGATCGAGGGATCGCGCGCCCGCACGCGCCGTGCCACCCGATGGGTGAAATCCGGACTGTCGATGATCACGAGGATGTCGGGTGCGCTCTCGGTGACGGCTTCGGCGGTTTGCCGGATCAGCCGCAGCAGCTTCGGCAGCTGCTTGACGACCGCCGCCAATCCCATGATCGACAGCTGCTCGATCGGGAAGCGCGAGATCAGCCCCTCGCGCGCCATCTGTTGCCCGCCGACGCCATCGAACCGGACGGCGTCGCCGAGACGCTGGCGCAGCACCTTCATCAGATTGGCGCCGAGCCGGTCGCCGGATTCTTCCGTCGCGATCAAAAAGATTTTTCGCGCGACGCTGGTGGCTGGTCGCGCCGCCATCACGCGGCAAGGCCGGTCACGAACAGCGCGGCCGCGTCGGCCTTTTCGATCATCGCCTGCGGCTCGACCACGAGCGTGTTGCCGGCCACGATCGCCACCCCTGCAAGCTTCGCCGCAGCCGCACCTTCGACGGTTTGCGGTCCGATCGTCGGCAGGTCGAAACGCAGATCCTGGCCGCTTTTCGGCGCCTTCACCAGGACCCCGTGGCCGGCTTCGGCGCGAATTCGTCGCTCGCCGCGCAGCCGCGCCACCCGCGCCAGCAGGCCGTCGGTGCCTTCGATATCTTCCACCGCCACCACATGACCGTCGATGACGACCGCGGCCTGCCCGATATCGAAGGGACTGAGGGCAGCCAGCACCTCGCGGCCCCTGGCGATGTCGGCCTGGGCATTGGCATCGGGCGCCGACCGGGTCAGGCATCCCTGCGGCATCAGCAGGTCCGGGGCGACGTCCCTGATGCCCACCATGCGAAAGCCGTCCTGCTCGAGGATGCGGCCGATGCTGGACAACAGATGGTCGTCGCCGCCCCGGAATGCCGCCCATACCCGCCCGAGGATACGAAGCGTGGTCCAGTCCAGCGGGATTTCCGACAACGCCGGCCGCACCAGCGTGCCGATAAAGACCAGATCCCGGCAGTTTTCGGCGCGAAACAGTTTGACGGCCCGGCCGACCTGGCCGACCGAAATCCAGTAATGGCGGTAGCGCTCGACCGCCACCGGATCGCAAGCGCCCTTCAACGCGAACAGCACCGGCGGAAGGCCGCGCGCAACCATCGAATCGGCAACCGCGAACGGCATGACGCCGCCGCCGGCGATCAACCCGACCGGAGAAGAGATTTCCAGCGCCGCTGTTGTCATGGCTCTGATGTCATCAATGCCGCTTGCCGTCGTCGGACGGCAGGCACAAGGCACGATGCTTGTTGTCGCGGATGAAGGCCAGGATTTCGGCGATCGCGGGGTCCTCGGCCGCCATCGGCTGCACCGCGTCCAGCCGTTCGGCGAAGATGCCGGGCCCGTGGAACAGTTTTTGATAAAACGTCCGCACGGTCGCGAGCCGCGCGCGGGTGAACTTGCGCCTGCGCATGCCGACGATGTTGAGCCCTTCCAGAGTGGCGTATTGGCCGTTGACTAGGCCGAACGGGATCACGTCGCTGCGGACGCCGCAGACGCCGCCGACCATCACCTGCGGCCCGATCCGCGTGAACTGGTGCACCGCCGACAGGCCGCCGATGAAGACAAAATCGCCGATCTCGCAATGGCCGCCGAGGGTGGCCGAGGTCGCGAAGATGACGTCGTTGCCGACCCGGCAGTCGTGACCGACATGGCTGCAATTCATGAAATAACCGCGCTCGCCGACGCGGGTGACGCCGCCGCCGCCGACGGTGCCGGCGTTCATCGTGACCTGCTCGCGGATGGTGCAGCCCTGGCCGATCTCAAGCCGGGTCAGCTCGCCGCGCCAGCTCAGCGATTGTGGCGGGGTGCCGAGCGAGACGAAGGGATAGATCGTGCAGTTGTCGCCGATCGTGGTCTGCGCCGTGATGTGGACATGCGCCAGCAGCTTGCAATCGACGCCGATCGTGACGTTCGGACCGATGACGCAATAGGGGCCGATGGTGGTGCCCTCGCCGATGACGGCGCCGTCTTCAATCCGCGCGGTGGGATCGATGGTATTCCTGGTCAGGTTATGCGCCAAAATCGCCGTGCAAAAGTCGCCGTGGATGTGCCTGAGTTTGCTGGTGGTTAGCGCGACATGCCGGGACTGTCCAGTGACGTCCGGTTACGCCGTGTTTCACTTCCGAGCCCCGATCCGGCCGTGTCGCAGCCTCCATTCAGGAGTGCCGGCGTGCTCGCTCCCTCAATCCGTCAGCATCGCGCCGATGTCGGCTTCGGCCACCGTCGTGCCGTTGACCCTGGCGTCGCCGTGAAACCACCACATGGTCTTGCGGCGACCGATCGAGCGCATGTGATATTCGATGGTGTCGCCGGGCATCACCGGCTTGCGGAATTTGCATTTGTCGATGGTGAGAAAATACACCGCGCGCGGCCGCTCGGTGCCCTCGACCGATTTGATGCCGATCACGCCCGCGGTCTGCGCCATCGCCTCGATCATCATCACGCCGGGATAGACCGGCCGATCCGGGAAATGCCCCTGGAACGGCGGCTCGTTGAAGGTGACGTTCTTGACCCCGACGCCGCTGTAATCGGTGCGGATATTGATCACGCGGTCGATCAGCAGCATCGGATAGCGATGCGGCAGCGTCATGAGGATCTCGTTGATGTCCACGAGCGCAAATCTGACCGCGGCGTCCTCCATCACTCCCCCTCGCCCTTCGGATCGGCCGCGCTGTCGCGCACCAGACGCTCCACCGCCAGGATTTCCCGGAACCACTGCCTGGTCGGCTTGGCAAAGTGGCCGCCCCAGCGCCCGCCCGCCGGAATGTCGTCCTTGACCGCGCTCATCGCCGTGACCTGGGCGCCGTCGCCGATGTGAAGATGGTTGTTGATGCCGACCTTGGCCCCCAGCGCCACATTGTCCCCGATCGTCAGGCTGCCGGCGAGCCCGATCTGGGCCGCCAGCAGGCAGTGCCTGCCGATGGTCACATTGTGACCGATCTGGACCTGATTGTCGATTTTGGTGCCCTCGCCGATCACGGTGTCGCGCAGGCTGCCGCGATCGATGGTGGTGCCGGCCCCGATTTCCACGTCGTTCTGGATCAGGACCCGGCCGGTCTGCGGCACCTTCAGATGGCCGTCCGGCCCGAAGAAGACAAAGCCGTAGCCGTCCTGCCCGATGCTGCAGCCGGGGTGGATCAGGACATTGTTGCCGATCAGCGCGAACTGGATGGCGGTGCGCGCGCCGACATTGCAATCCCGCCCGATCCGGACATTGGCGCCGATCACGGCGCCGGCCCCGACAATGGTGCCGCTGCCGATTTCGACGTTGGGGCCGATCACGGCCAGCGGATCGACGATCACGCCGTCTTCCAGATGCGCGCTTTCGTCGATGACGGCGGAGGGCGCAATCCCGGCATTGCCGAACCAGGATTGCGGACGCAGCGCGTCACGGTGAAATTCGCGCGCCACCTTGACGAAGTCGCGGAACGGCTGGGCGGCGCGCAATACCGCGACGTGGGCGGGCACCTCGGCCTCGAAACGCGCGTGCACCAGGCACGCGCCGGCCCTGGTGGAAGCGAGTTGGCCCTTGTATTTGAGATTGTCGAAAAACGTCAGATGCATCGGGCCGGCTTCGTCGAGCGAAGCCAGCCCCCGTACCTGTTGGCCGCCCCGGGACGAATCGACCAAGCGCGCCTTGGTCAACGCGGCGATTTCAGCCAGCGTCGACGCAGGTGGTTGCTCGAAAAATGTCGGCTGCGCCATTCCCCTCGTCGCGGTCCGGCCGGTGATCGAACTCAGAACGATGTCCCGCCGCCAAACTTGAATTGCTGCACAATGTCGTACTTGCCCTTGGTCAACGGGATCGCATAATCGAAGCGCAGCGGTCCGAACGGCGACGCCCAGATCAGGCCTACGCCGACGGAGCTGCGAACCGTATTGCCGCTGTCATACTGCAATCCCAGACAGGTTCCGGACGCGGGCGCCTTGGTTGGACTGTTGGTCGGAGGAATACAGCCGGGCACGTTGACCTCGCCGGTGGCCGCCCAGTTGGTCGGCCCCTGGTAGTCGTACAGGCCGCCGGCGTCGGCATAGAGCGCGCCCTTCAAGCCCACTTCCTTCGGCAGGAACCAGAACGGCATCTGCAGCTCGTAGGAGGCGCCCCAATATTTGGTGCCGCCGATCGCGTCCATCGTGCCGAAGGGGTTGATGTCGCGCGGACCGATGCCGTTGGGGGCGAAGCCGCGGACCAGGTTCGGGCCCATCTGGAACTGATCGAGCATCCGCAGCTCGTTGCTACCGACATGGTTGAGAATGCCGGCCTGGATGTGGGCCAGTCCGACGATATCGGCGACCAGCGGCGAGTAGTATTTGCCGTCGATCGCGCTCTTCAGATAGGCCACGTCGCCCCCGACGCCGGCGAAGTCCTGCTTCCAGTCGATCAAGAGACCGTCGGTCGGGTTCTTGTTGTTATCAAGCGTATTGTAATCCAGCGAGTAGCCGACCGAGGACGTCAGCGCGGCGCCACCCGCCAGTTCCTTGCGGATCGGCAACGAGGCCTCGCCGTCGCTGTAGCACCACAGGCCCATGCCTGATGCATCGGTTGCCCCCGTTGTATCGCCGCCCCCAGCAACGAAAGCCGGCGACGGGTTGAAGGCCAGCAACGGATTGTTCGTGGTGTTGTTACAATTGTCGAGATAATACGGCAGCGAAACCGTCTGCTGATAGAGCGAATACCGAACCTGCAGCGAAAGGTCTTCACGCAACTGGAATCCGAGCCGCGGACTGAAGCCGATGGTCTTGGTGCCGTATGCAATATAGCTGTTCGGCAGCTGCTCGCGGTAGAAGACGTCGATGCCCATCGCGACGCGGTAGTCGAGCAGATAGGGATCGACATACGACAGCGAGAGGCCGCGGGCGTACTGGCCGTAGGTCACCGAAGCCTTGGCGAACAGGCCTCGCCCGAGGAAGTTGCGCTCGGAAACGCTGACCTCGGCGAGCGCGCCGTCGGTGGTCGAGTAGCCGCCCGACACCGAGAAGTCGCCGGTGGATTTCTCTTCGAGATCGACCAACAGAATCACGCGATCGCTGGAGGACCCGGGCTCGGCGGTGATCTTCACGCTCTTGAAGTAATCGAGGTTCTTCAGGCGGCGCTCGGCGCGGTCGACCAGCGCGCGGTTGTAGGCGTCGCCCTCCGAGATATCGAATTCGCGGCGTAGCACGTAGTCGCGGGTGCGGGTGTTGCCGCGAATATTGATTCGCTCGATGTAGGTCCGCGGTCCCTCGTCGATCGCATAGGTGATGGAGACGGTATGGGCGTCGAAATTGCGGTCGCCGCGCGGGCGCACGATCGCAAAGGCATAGCCGCGCCGCGAGGCCTCGATCTGCATTTCCTCGACGGATTTCTCCAGCGCCTCGGCATTGTAGAGCGAGCCGACATAGACGCGCGAGAAACTCTTCAGCGAATTTCCGTCAAGCGTTGCGATGCTGGACTCGAAATTGACCGCCGCCACCCGATATTGCTGGCCCTCTTCGATCTTGAAGCTGACCAGAAAACCCTTGCGCTCCGGATCGTACTCGGTCAGCGCCGCCACCACCTGCACGTCGGCATAGCCATTTTTCAGATAGAAGCGGCGAATCAGGTCGCGATCCGCCTCGACCCGGTCCGGATCGTAGACGTCGCCACCGCCCAAGAAGCTCAGCAGGTTGGATTCGTGCGTCTTGATGATGTCCTTGAGACGGTAGGACGAATAAGCCCTGTTGCCGATGAATTCGACTTCCTTGACGCCGGTCTTCTGGCCCTCGACGATCGTGAAGATCAGATCGACGCGGTTGTTCGGCTGCTCGATGATTTCGGGTGTGACGCGAATATCGTAGCGGCCGGAGTGGCGATAGATATCGGCGATGCGCTGGGCGTCGGATTGCACCATCGGGCGCGACAGCGTGCCGCGCGGCTTGGACTGGACTTCGGCCGAAAGCTGCTCGTCCTTGATCTTCTTGTTGCCCTCGAAGGCGACTTTGCCGATCACCGGGTTTTCGATCACGCTCACCACCAGATGGCCGCCGACCGTGTTGATCCTGACGTCCTGGAACAGGCCGGTCTCGATCAGCGCCTTCAGACCGTCGTCCATCGCGGCCTGATCCAGCTTTCCCCCGGGGCCCGGCTTGAAGTAGGAGCGGATGGTCTCGATCTCGACGCGACGGTTACCCTGGACCTCGATCGTATTGACGTTCTGGGCAGCGGCCGGCGAGGACACGAGCAAACCTGCCAGCGTGGCGGCGGCCGGCATGGCGAACATAATCAGGGCGGCCAACAAGCCCCCCCGGACTCGCATTCCAACATTCATGCGCAACGCGCCCTTGTCATTCCAGTGCTGGCCCGCACCCCTACGCGCCCGCAGATTCCCATTCGTTGCCCTGCTTGTAGCCAACTTTGCCGGGGCGGCAAACGTCCTATCGCAGGGCAATTCCATTTTCATTCCAAGACGTTGCCTATTGGTCACGTCACAAAAAAGCCGTTTCACGATGCAGCCAGATGCAGGATGTCGTTATAGGTGGCAAACACCATCAACATCAGCACCAAACCGAGCCCGATCCTAAATCCCATCTCCTGGGCGCGGTCCGACAGCGGGCGTCCGCGCGCAGCCTCGACCGAATAGAACAAAAGATGACCGCCATCGAGCAGCGGCACCGGAAACAGGTTCAACAGCCCGATCGACACCGAAAGCGCCGCGCAAAGCTGCAGCACGAACTGGAAGCCGAGGCTGGCTGCCTGGCCCGAAAGCTGGGCTATCCGCAGAGGTCCGCCGACATCGCCTGAGCTGCCGGCGCCCACGAACAACGACCCCACGAACTTGAACGTGCCTGAAATGATGAACCAGACCTGGTCGACACCTATTTTCAGCGATTCCAGGTAGCCGACCGGCGCACTCTTGGGATCGCTGGGCTGGGCGTTGTATTGGATGCCGAGCACGCCGATCCTGTGGTTATTGCCAAACAGATCTTTCACTTCCTTCAGCGCAGGCGTTGCTTTCAGAGTGACCAAAGCGCCGTCGCGCTTCACACGAAAAACCAGCTCGGAACCTGCGTTGGTCGAAACGATGCGCTGCATGTCGGCGAAGCTCTCGATGGAAGAGCCGTCGATCGAAACCACCACATCGCCTTCCTTGAATCCGGCGGAGGCGGCAACGCTGTCCGGCTGAACGACATCGACGCGCGGGATCGAACTCGGCTTGCCGTAGTACAGCGACATGCCGGCGAAGATCACGATCGCCAGCAGGAAATTGGCGATCGGACCGGCGGCCACGATCGCTGCGCGCGGCCCGACTTTCTTGTGATGGAAAGAACCCTCACGTTCTTCTTCGCTCATGCGGGCGAGCGCTTCGGTCGACGGCGTAGAGGCCTCGGTATCGTCGCCGAAAAACTTGACATAGCCGCCGAGCGGGACCGCGGAAACCTTCCAGCGCGTGCCGTGGCGGTCGTTGAAACCGAACAGTTCCGGTCCAAAGCCGAGCGAGAACGTTAACACTTTCACGCCGGCCCAGCGGGCCACCAGGAAATGGCCGAGCTCGTGGAAGAAAACCACGATCGTCAACACGAACAAAAAGGGAATGATGTAGCCGATCAGACCATGGCTCAAGGTATTGAAACCATGCAGAAAAAACTCGGACATCCAACTTCCCCTTCAGCAGAGCCGGAAGCCCTGTCCCCAACCTACTAGGATGCCTTTAAGGCAATTTGAGGCAAGAGGGTGGCAGCTTTATTTCGCGCGTTATGGTCAACGGCGATGGCATCGTCGGCAGAGGTCAGGGGGGCCAGGTTCCCGGACCGGATCCAGTCCTCGATCGTCGCCTCGACCAGGCGTGCGATCGCACCGAATCTGATCTTGCCGGCGATGAAGGCGGCCACCGCAACCTCATTGGCGGCATTGTATACCGTAGTTGCGCCGCGTCCGGTTCTTAACGATTCGTAAGCCAGCCGCAGCGCCGGGAAGCGATCGAAATCCGGCGCCTCGAAGGTCAATTGTCCGATCTTCGCAAGATCGAGTTTCGCCGCCGGGCCGACGATCCGATCGGGCCATCCCAGGCAATGGGCGATCGGCGTGCGCATGTCGGGAGCGCCCAATTGAGCGACCACCGAACGGTCGGAAAATTCGACCATGCCGTGGACGATCGACTGCGGATGCACGAGCACGTCGATCTCGTCGGGCGTCAGCGCAAACAGATAGGAGGCTTCGATCACCTCGAGCCCCTTGTTCATCATCGAGGCGGAATCGATGGTGATCTTCTGGCCCATGGTCCAGTTCGGATGTTTCAGCGCCTGCGCCAGCGTCGCCTGCTCGATATCGGCGCTGGCCCAGGTCCGGAACGGCCCGCCCGAGGCGGTGATGATGACGCGGACCAGTTCTTCCCGGTTTCCCGACCCCAATGCCTGGAACAGGGCATTGTGCTCGGAATCGGCGGGCAGGATGCAGGCGCCCGCCCGCGCCGCGCGCTGCATGAAGAAATCGCCGGCACAGACCAGGCATTCCTTGTTGGCGAGGGCAACCGTGGCGCCACGATCCACGGCCGCAAGCGCAGGCTTCAGGCCGGCCGCGCCGCTGACGGCCGCCATCACCCAGTCCGCCGGCCGGGCGGCGGCTTCGATCACAGCACTTTCGCCGGCGCCGCATTCGGTCCGGGTGCCGGCCAGCGCATCTTTCAGGTCGGCCAGACGAGAAGGGTCGGCAATGGCCGCAAAGCGCGCGCCGAATTCTTTCGCGAGCTTTGCCAGCGCCGGCACGTTGCTGTTGGCGGTCAGCGCCTCGACCCGGTAGCGGTCGCGCGAGGCGCGCAGCAAATCCATGGTGCTGTCGCCAATCGAACCGGTGGCGCCCAGCACCGTCACGGTGCGCACGGCGGATGCCGCAGCCTTGTTGTTACGCAACGGAACAGCGCTCATATGCTCACCAAATCATAAGACCGCGGCCGACGCCATCCATGCCGCCCCGCAAAAGCCCGAGAATCGCGGCAAATACTACCGCCGCCACGAAGCCATCGAGGCGGTCCATCAGCCCGCCATGGCCGGGAATGAGGTGGCTCGAATCCTTGACGCCGAAACGCCGCTTTACCGCGGACTCCAGGAGATCGCCAAGCTGGGACGCGATCGAGAGCGCCGCGCCGAGCAGCAATATGGGGCCTGTTTTGGCAAGGCCAAGCGCCGCAAATCCAGCCGATACGGCCAGGCTCACGAGAAAACCGCCGGCAGCGCCCGCCCAGGTCTTCTTTGGACTTACCCGCGGCCAGAGTTTCGGCCCGCCGAAGGTGCGTCCGGCGAAGAAGCCGCCGATATCGGTCGCCCAAACCACGAGCAGGATCAGCACCAACGCGACGAAGCCATAGGTCTGATCGAGGCGCACCAGGATCGATGCGATCTCCGCCACTACCGCGTACAGGAATCCGGCCGCGCTCCAGCGGCGCGGTGGCGGCGAAAGCAGCGCCACGGCCGCAAGGCCGATCGCCGATACGATAAGCGCGGCATCGATCCGTTCAGAAGCGAGACACAGCCCCGACAGCGCCAGCGCGACCCCTCCCGTTGCGACGACGGGTTTCTCGCGCACCGCACCGACGACCATCAGCCATTCGACATAGAGGCCGATCGAAGCCAGCATGACCAGCCCCGCCCACAGCCATCCGCCGGCATCGGCGAGCGCAATCGCCGACGGCGCGAGCACCAGCGCTGCGAAGACGCGCAGCATCAGATTGCGCGAACCCTGCTCGGCCGCCGCCGACGCGGCATCGCCCTCGGTCACGATCCGGTTTTCGCGGCCAGACCGCCGAACCGGCGTTCCCGCCTGGCATATTCGGCGATCGCATCCTCAAGGGCTGCCTTGTCGAAATCGGGCCAGTGGATCGGCACGAACACCAGCTCGCTGTAAGCCGCCTGCCACATCAGAAAGTTCGACAGCCGCTGTTCCCCGCTGGTGCGAATGATCAGATCGGGATCGGGAATATCGGGCGCATCGAGATATCGGCCGAGCGTGTCGGCATCGATCGAGGCGGGATCGCGCTTGCCGGAGGCGACCTCGCGCGCCAGCCGCTGCGCGGCGCCGGCGATTTCCTGCCGCGAGCCGTAGTTGAAGGCGACCACAAGCGTGAGTTTCGTATTGTCTTTGGTCAGTTCTTCGGCCTCGTTCAACAGCGCGCAGATGTCCGGCTCCAGTCCGTCGCGTTGGCCGATCACGCGCACCCGCACGCCGTCGCGATGCAGGGTCGCGAGGTCGTTGCGGATGAACCGCCGGAGCAGGCCGAACAGGTCGCCGATTTCGGTCGCGGGCCGCGACCAGTTTTCCGAGCTGAACGAAAAAATCGTCAAATAGCGGATGCCGAGTTCGTGGGTCGCGCGAACCACGCGACGCAATGCCTCCACGCCGCGCCTGTGGCCTTCGGCGCGCGGCAAACCACGCGCCGCCGCCCAACGTCCGTTGCCGTCCATGATGATGGCCACATGCAACGGCGCATCGGATCGATCCGTTCCGTCAGTCGCGGGAGCAGCGGCGTTCGACATCGGTCGATCCCTAAACCGTGAGGATTTCTTTTTCCTTGGCCGCCAGCAGCTGATCGATCTCCGAAATCGTTCCGTCGGTCGCCTTCTGCACGTCGGCGGCGAGGCGTTTCTGATCGTCCTCGGAAATCTCGTGGTTCTTCTCGAGGTTCTTCACCGTATCGAGGCCATCGCGGCGGACGTGCCGGACCGCGACCTTCGCGGCTTCCGCGTATTTGTGCGCGACTTTCACCAGCTCCTTGCGGCGGTCTTCGTTGAGCTCGGGAATTCGCAGGCGCAGCACCTGGCCTTCGGTGGCGGGACTTAAGCCCAGGTTGGAATCGATGATCGCCTTTTCCACGGCCTTGACCATCGACCGGTCCCAGACCTGCACCGAGAGCAGCCGCGGCTCGGGCACGCTCACGGTCGCCAACTGGTTGAGCGGCATGTGGGTGCCGTAGGCGTCGACCTGCACCGGCTCCAGCATCGAGGCCGCGGCGCGGCCGGTTCGCAGGCCCCCGAGTTCGTGCTTGAGTGCCTGGGTTGCGCCTTGCATGCGGCGTTTCAATTCGTTGATGTCGAACTTACCGGTGGGCATAACGCTCTCCCCTCCTTGGATATCCTTGCCGAGGCCACAAGGCTGGCTTGCGGTCCGCGGCCATCAGCCTGCGACGATCGTGCCGCGGCCGGTGCCGCGCAGGATCGCGCCGATCGACCCCGGCTCGGCGATCGAAAACACGATGATAGGCAGCGACGTCTCGCGGGCAAGCGCGAAAGCGGTCGCGTCCATCACCTTGTAGCCGCCTTCAATCGCCTGTGAATGGGTCAGCCGGTCGAACCGCTTGGCGGAGGCGTCCTTTTTGGGGTCGGCGCTGTAGATGCCGTCGACATTGGTGGCCTTGAGCACCGCTTGCGCGCCGATTTCGGCCGCCCGCAATACCGCCGTGGTGTCGGTGGTGAAGAAGGGATTGCCGGTTCCACCGCCGAGCAGCACGATGCGGCCCTCGGCGAGATATTTGTGCGTTGCACCCCGGGTGTACAATTCGCAGACCTGCGGCATCACGAAGGCCGAAAGCGCCCGCGCCGGCGCGCCCCGCCGTTCGATCGCCGCCTCCAGTGCCAGGCAGTTCATCACGGTGGCGAGCATGCCCATGGTGTCGCCGGTCGTCCGCGAGACGCCGCGCGAGGAAACTTCGACGCCCCGAATCAGATTGCCGCCGCCGACGACCACGGCGATTTCGACCCCGATCTGTTGGGCAGCGATCAGATCGCCGGCCAGGCGATCGATCGTCGGCTGATCGAATCCGGTGGAGTGCGCGCCGGCGAAATATTCGCCGGAGAGTTTTATCACCACGCGACGATAGACCGGCTCAGCCATGGCTAAACGCTTTCCTTCCCGCGCGGGCCGCTTCCGGCTCAGGATGTCGTTGCAGCATCTCCCGGCGGCTTCTTCTGGCCGCTGGCGGCTGCGACTTCGGCCGCGAAATCGGTTTCCTGCCGGTCGATTCCCTCGCCGAGAGCATAGCGCACAAATCCGGTAATCTTCACAGGCGCGCCGATCTTGCCCTCGGCTTCCTTGAGCACCTGCGAGATCGCCTTGCCGTTGTGCTCCCCGTGCACCGAAGCCTGCTCCAGCAGGCAGACCTCCTTGTAGAAGGTCTTCAGGCCCGACTCGACGATCTTCTCGATCACATTCTCCGGTTTGCCCTGCTGGCGGTATTTGTCGGCCAGCACGTCCTTTTCGCGCTTCACCACCGCGGGATCGAGCCCTGACGGATCAAGCGCCTGCGGATTGGCGGCCGCGACATGCATCGCCAGCTGCTTGCCGAGGACTGCAAGTTCGTCGGTTTTCCCAGTGGATTCCAGCGCCACGATGACGCCCATCTTGCCGGCACCCTCGATCACGGCGTTATGCACGTAGCTCGATACGATGCCCTTGCTCACTTCGAGCAAGGCCGCGCGACGCAGCGTCATGTTCTCGCCGATGGTCGCAATCGCGTCCGCAATCGCGGTCGCGACCGTCACGGCACCCACCTTGGCGGCCAGGATCTTCTCCAGATCGGCGCCGACATCGAGCGCGACTTGCGCGATCATCTTCACGAGACCCTGGAACTGCCCATTGCGCGCCACGAAATCGGTCTCAGAATTGACTTCGACGACGACGCCCTTGCGACCCGACGTGACGGCGCCGATCAGACCTTCCGCCGCGACGCGGCCGGCCTTTTTCGCGGCCTTCGAAAGTCCCTTCTTGCGCAGCCAGTCGATCGCCGCCTGCATCTCGCCGCTGTTCTCGGTGAGCGCCTGCTTGCAATCCATCATGCCGGCGCCGGTGGTCTCGCGCAGGTCCTTGACCATCGCTGCTGTGATAGTCGTCATCGTTGCAATCCTTTGCCTGTCAGGGCGACGGCGGCGCGGCTGAAGCGCCTCGCCGCCGTCGAACATCAGGAATGACGGAGATTGAGAAGGCGTGGCCGAAGAAAATCCGGCCAGCGCTTTTTCGTTATTCGGCTTCCGCGGTCATCGCCTTGGCCTGGGCCACCCAGCCATCGGCCCGCGACGGCAGGCCGACTTCTTCGCCGATCTGATGGGCGGTATCGTGATCGAGCTCGGCCAGCTGCCAATAGTGGAAGATGCCGAGATCGTTGAACTTCTTCTCGATCGCACCCGACACGCCGGTGAGCTTCTTGAGATCGTCGGGCGCGCCGCGCGGCCCGGCCAGGCCCTGGAAGCCCGAGGCCTGCGGCGCGGCCGGAACTTCCTCCCGCATCGGGTGGGCGGAGGCGCCGACATCGATACCGGAATCGCCTTGCGCCCGCGAGATGCCGTCGATGACGGCACGCGCGACCAGATCGCAATACAGCGAGATCGCGCGGCCGGCGTCGTCGTTGCCGGGAATCACATAGGTGATGCCCTTGGGATCGGAATTGGTGTCGACGATGGCGGCGACCGGAATGTTCAGGCGCTGCGCCTCCTGGATCGCGATGTCTTCCTTGTTGGTGTCGATCACGAAGATCATGTCCGGCAGGCCGCCCATTTCCTTGATGCCGCCGAGCGAACGGTCGAGCTTGTCGCGCTCGCGCTGCAAGGTCAGCCGCTCCTTCTTGGTGTAGGCGTTGGCATCGCCGGAATTGAGCACTTCGTCGAGGTGCCGCAGCCGCTTGATCGAACCGGAGATCGTCTTCCAGTTGGTCAGCGTGCCGCCGAGCCAGCGGGAATTGACGAAATACTGCGCCGAGCGCTTGGCTGCCTCGGCGACCCCGTCCTGCGCCTGCCGCTTGGTGCCGACGAACAGGATCCGGCCGCCCTTGGCAACCGTATCCGAGACCGCCTGCAGCGCGCGGTGCAACAGCGGCACGGTCTGGGCGAGGTCGATGATGTGAATGTTGTTGCGGGCACCGAAAATGTAATCCGCCATTTTCGGATTCCAGCGGTGCGATTGATGGCCAAAGTGCACGCCAGCTTCCAATAGCTGACGCATAGAGAAATCGGGTACCGACATCGTATATGTTCTCCGGTTGGTTCCTCCGGAAACGTGTGAGCAGACGAGCCTTATGGCCCGGCTGCCACCGGACGGCCTTTTGAGCCATGTTTCCGTGTGAGATGGGCCGCTATATAGCGGTATTTTGGCGAGAAGCAAGGAAATTGGGCTATTCCTCGCGAGGGGGAAAGCCCGCCAATCCGGGGGCCACGAGCCGAAAAAGGCAAGCCGAAACCGCAACAAACGCCTGCGCAGCCTCCGTAAGCCACAATATCGGCTTCGTGTCGGCGAGGTCCGGGTATTCTACGAGGTAGCTGACGCGACCGTCGAGGTTTTGGCGATCGTCGCTAAACTGGAGGCCGACGCATGACTCGCACAATTCGCAAAGCCGGCATGAAGGAAGTTCCGCTATCGGAGATCAAGGACGACCTGTCCCGATATCTTCGTGAGGCCGAGACGCAGGAGATCGTCATCACGCGTCACGGCAAGCCGGCCGGACTCCTGATCGGATTCGAATCGGAGGACGATTGGTTCGATTATCGACTCGAAAATGATCCGCGATTTTTGCATCGGATCGAGCAAGCCCGCGACAGCCTGGAAGCAAAGCGCGGGGTCCGCCTGGAAGACGTCGAAACGGATTAGCGGCCCGCGCGGAACGCTGCTGTCGACAGCGATCAGCCGGCCGCGCGCCCCTTCCGGTACCGGGCAAGGCCACCGCGCCAGCGGTATTTGCCGAAGGCAACGCCAACTTCCTGCTGCCGCCGCAACCTGATCATCAAACAAAGCGCCGCTTCTACGGTCTGCTTCTTGGTTGCGTGTCCGGAAGCCTTTTGCGCTTCCGCCATCAGCGTATCGTCGATTTCGATGGTTGTGCGCACGGTCGACCCTACGTGTACGAAACAATCCTAACACACTCTACCGCCCAGCCTCGTCCGGCCTGGCCTGGCGGCGATCGGCGTCGAGTTTCGCCTTGAGGTTTTCGATTTCACCAAAGAAGGCGTTCTCGTCGCGCAACGGGACCAGGCGGAACTCGGGCGGCAGCAGCCGGCGCGCGGTGAATTGGCGGCCGGAGTCGGAAAATGCCTCCGATCGCTGCAGCGTCTGCACCGCGATCGCGGTCGCGAGCAGTGTCGCCACGACGACACCCTTGAGCACCAGCCGCCTCTGCCCGACTTGGCGCAGATGGAAGAAGCAGACGCCTGCGAGGATCGACCACAGCGCGACATATTCGTAGCTTGCGGCCAAAGGCCAGGTCCAGGCGAAGCCCGCGAACCGCCCGAATTCGTTGTAGAGCGAGAACGCCAGAACGCCCGCCAGCGCGATCAGGAGATTGCGCAGGAAGTGCGAGCGACCGGACAGGATGCGACACAATAGCGCCCATCCGCCCACCCATACCAGCACGATGAGGCCGACCCCCAACAGCGGTGTCAGATACAGGGAAATCCGGGGTTCTGCGGTCTGGCCGAGCCATACGTCGAGTTCTTCCACTATCACGATCGTCAGGCCGAGCACGAGAGCCAGCAGGATCGGCACCATCGGCCGCTCCGGCGTTGCGACACGCTCGCGCTCGACCGCATGGCCGGTCTCGCGGACGCGCAAGAAGGTTTGGCCGATGCGGATCGGTTGCTTGCCGTCGATGACGACACGCGCAAGCCGGCTCTTGTCGCCATCGAGGAACATGCCGTTGGCGCTGCCGAGATCTTCGGCGACCAGTTGCCCGGTCTCGTCGCGAAACACGCGCAGGTGCTGGGCGGCGACGTAGGGATCATCGAGGATGACGTCGTTGTCGTAGCCGCGGCCGATGCGGGCTTCCGGACCGGGGATGCGAAAACGGGCGGCGATGTCGCGATGGCGCGACAGGATCTCGATCCAGATCATTTGCCTGCCTTCACCGCCTCGAGAAAGCGCTTGCCGAGCGCGATCGCGTCGTCATAGCCGACGGCCTGCAGGCTCATTCGCGACACCAGCGCCTCGCTGCCGTGATCCTGGGTGACGGCGATCAGGGCGACATCATAAAGCCCCTCGAATTCCCGATAGGCCTGCGCGCACCAGATCACCCGCAGCGGCGGATGGTCTGCCGCGAGCGCGGTGCTGACGAAATCCTCGTTGCAGCGTTCCGGCGTGTACCATTTGCGGAACGGGCCGCCGCCGACCAGCCGCGGCTGGCTCAGTTGCGTCAACAGGGTCGCGAACTGGAATTGATTGAGGTCGATCGATTTGACGTAGGAATGGTTGACCTGAATGGTGCCGGTGTTCAGGTCGGCGGCGACGAACAGGCTGGTATCGCTCGAGCAGGTGGTCGTATTGACGCTGGCGCGCGGTTTTGGCGTCGCGCTGGCATTCGTTTGCGCCCAGCAATCGAACCACGGCGAGACCGTCTCGGGCGCCTGATACGGCCCCATCGCGGCCGCGCGGAAACCGTCGTCGCCAAACGACTTGTAGAGTCCGGAGCGCCAGGCGGCGAGCTGCCGGGCGATCTCGGCGTGCAGGTCTTGCCCCACCTCGTGCTCGCGCACCCGCTGCAGCAGATCGGCGGCAAAACGCGCCGGCACCAGGAAGCTGATGAGCTGGCCGCCGCGGCGCGTGGCAACGTTGATGCCGACGACCAGGCCGTCGGCGGTGACGGTCGGGCCACCGCTCATGCCGGGGTTGAGCGCCCCGGTGAAATGGATGCGGTCATTGTAGCTATGCGCCGCCAGGCCGTTATAGGTGCCTTCGATGATGGTGAAGCCGAGGTCGAGCGGATTGCCCATGGAATACAGGCGTTCACCCTTGGGAATGGAGCCGTCCATGGCCGCCTTGTCGAAGGCGAAGAATGGCGCATCATGCTTGTCGAGGCGGACGATCGCGAGATCGTTGGGCAGGTCCACCCCCAACAGGGTGACTTCGCCATGGCTGCCGTCGGCCGCCGCATATTCGAGCCGATAGGTCTTCGGCTCCAGCGCCACCTGCGACACCACGTGATAATTGGTGATCGCGAGCCCATCGGCGGAAACCAGAAATCCCGAGCCGATCGAGGTCTGCCGTCCGGCGTCGGCGACCAGGGTGCGAATCTGCAGCAGTCGCGGCGGCGCCGAGGCGTAGATGCCCTCCGCGGCCGAGGGCACGTCGGGCGCCGCCCGCGCGGCGCCATCGATCGCAGCGATCGCGACCAACAATCCGAGCGCGCCTGCGATTCTGGCAGCCGAAACGGTCAAGGAATCCTCCAGCTCAACGCGCGCAAGAGGCGTGACCGGCGAGGTCAGCCCCGGTTCGAAGTCTCACATTTCCAGATTGCCGTCCAGCCGAAGGCTATTTTGCCGCAGGTTGTCCGCCCGATCCTCAGGCGACCATATCGACCTTGCCATCCTTCAGCCGATAGATCCCGCCGACCACCCTGAGTTCGCGCGCCTCGACCGCCGCATTCAGAATCGGGGTTGCAGAGTTCAATTTGGCGACGTTGTCGATCACGTTCTGCCTGATCGCGTTGCCCAGCACGTCCCCAGCCTGCCCCGATACCGCCTTGACCGATGGTGCGATGGCATCGACCAGCGAGGGCATGTGTCCCGGCAGCGGCTTGTCGTCCTTCAGCGATTTTATCGTTGCATCGATCGCGCCGCAGCTGTCGTGCCCAAGCACTAAAATCAGCGGCACACCGAGCACCGCGACGGCATATTCCAGACTCGCGACCGTGTCGGTGTTGGCGAAATTTCCGGCGACACGGCAGACGAAGAGATCGCCGCGGCCGCTGTCGAAGGCGTATTCGGGCGCGATGCGCGAATCGGCGCAGCTCAGGATCGCGGCGTAGGGATTCTGGCCTCCTGCCAACGCCTCCCGCTCATGCTTGAAATCGTGACGCAGTGACACGCCCTCGACATAGCGGGAATTTCCCTGTCGCAAACGCTCGAGCGCTGCATCCGGCGCCAACACGTTCTGCGGCTTGGGTGGCTTCTTTTTCTTTTCCTTGGCATCAGCCGCACCGGCCAGCAGAACCCCGACCGACGAGGCCCCGAATAAAAGGATGGAGCGCCGTGATGGCCCCAGCGAACGATGAGAATTTTGGCGGCACATTTCACACATGGTATCTGCCCTCCAATGACGGGGTTAAAGCGTCTGCACGTCCACCACGCCGGAAACCGCCTTGATCGCGCCCGCGATCTGCGGCGAGACCTTGAAGCGGCCCGGCAGCTTCATTTCAACCTCGGTTTCGAGGTCGAGCAGCATGACCAGCGAAACGTCGCCGTCGGTGCCACCAGCCGAAGCGCCAGCCGGTTTTGGCTGGGATGCACGGGCGCCCTGCCCGGCTTCCGGCATCTGCAGCCGCTTGGCGATGGATTCGAGCGGCCTGGTATCGCGCACAAAAATCCGCAGGCCCCTTTGCGTCTTGGCGGCGGCATCATCGAGCGGCTCGGCATGCAGCACGCGGGCGCGAACGTCTTCGCCCTGCAATTCGGCGCCGAGCTGCAGCAGCACGGCGGCGCCGGGTTCCAGCACGTCGCGATATTGCGCGAGTCCTTCCGAAAACAGCACGGCCTCGAAATGCCCGGTCGGGTCTGACAGCCCCATGATGCCCATCTTGTTGCCGGTCTTGGTGCGCCGTTCCATCCGCGACACCACGGTGGCCGCGACCTTGCCGGCGGTGGCCCCGGTTTTGACCGCGCGGGAAAATTCCGCCCAAGACTGCACCCGCAGGCGTTTCAGCACGGCGGCATAATCGTCGAGCGGATGGCCGGACAGGAAGAAGCCGATCGCGTCGTATTCGCGCCGCAGCCGTTCGGCCGGCAGCCACGGCTCGACCTGCGGCAGCATGATGGTCGGCGCGTCGGCGGCGCCGCCGAACATGTCGTTCTGCCCGATGCTCGCGGCTTCGTGGCTGCGCTGGCAGGCCGCCAGAATCGTTTCCGCGCCGGCAAACACCCGGGCGCGGTTGGAATCCAGCGTATCGAAGGCGCCGGCGGCCGCCAGACTCTCGATCACCCGCTTGTTGATGGCCCGCGGATTGACGCGGCCGGCGAAATCGGCAAGCGAGGTGAACGCGCCGACTTTGCGCGCTTCCACGATCAGTTCGACCGCCTGCGCGCCCACCCCCTTCAACGCGGCGAGCGCGTAATAGATGGTGCCGTCGGCAACCTCGAAGGTGGCGCCGGAACGGTTGACCGAGGGCGCCTCGACCTTGATGCCGACCCGCTGCGCCTCGGCGCGAAACTCCGAGAGCTTGTCGGTATTGTTGAGGTCGAGCGTCATCGACGCCGCGAGGAATTCGACCGGGTAATGCGCCTTCATGTAGGCGGTCTGGTAGGACAACAGCGCGTAGGCCGCCGCATGGCTCTTGTTGAAGCCGTAGTCGGCGAATTTGGCCAGCAGCTCGAAAATGGTGTCGGCCTGCCCGCGCGCGATGCCGCGTGCGACCGCGCCGGAGACGAAGCGCTCGCGCTGCTGCTCCATCTCTTTCCGGATCTTCTTGCCCATCGCGCGGCGCAACAGGTCAGCTTCGCCGAGCGAATAGCCGGCCATCACCTGCGCGATCTGCATCACCTGTTCCTGGTAGATGATGACGCCGAAGGTTTCTTTCAGGATCGGCTCCAGCATCGGATGCAGATATTCCGGCTCCTCGTCGCCATGCTTGCGCGCGCAATAGGTCGGGATGTTCGCCATCGGGCCCGGCCGATACAGCGCCACCAGCGCGATGATGTCCTCGAAGCGGTCGGGCCGCATGTCGACCAGCGCGCGCCGCATGCCCTGGCTTTCCACCTGGAACACGCCAACCACATCGCCCTTGGCCAGCATCGCGTAACTCGGCGCATCGTCGAGCGGCAGCCGCGCCAGATCGAGTTCGACGCCGCGCCGCTTCAACAGTTTGGCCGCGAGATCGAGCACGGTCAGTGTCTTCAGGCCGAGGAAGTCGAATTTGACGAGGCCCGCCGGCTCGACCCATTTCATGTTGAATTGGGTGACCGGCATGTCCGACTTGGGATCGCGATAGAGCGGTACCAACTCGCTCAAGGGCCGGTCGCCGATCACGATACCTGCGGCGTGGGTTGAAGCGTGACGGGTAAGCCCCTCCAGACGCTGCGCAATATCAAAGGCGCGGGCGACCACCGGATCCTCGTCGCGGAACGCCTGCAGTTTCGGTTCGCTGGCGATCGCAGCCGCAAGCGTCACGGGGGCAGCGGGATTCTGCGGCACCAGTTTTGTCAATTTGTCGACCTGGCCATAGGGCATCTGCAGCACGCGGCCGACGTCGCGCAACACGCCGCGCGCCTGCAAGGTACCGAAGGTGATGATCTGGGCGACCTGGTCGCGGCCGTAGCGCGCCTGCACATAGCGGATCACCTGGTCGCGGCCGTCCTGGCAGAAGTCGATGTCGAAGTCCGGCATCGAGACGCGCTCCGGATTGAGGAAGCGCTCGAACAGCAGGCCAAATTGGATCGGATCGAGATCGGTGATGGTCAGCGCGTAGGCGACCAGCGAGCCCGCGCCGGAGCCGCGGCCGGGGCCGACCGGAATGCCCTCGGCCTTCGCCCATTTGATGAAGTCGGCGACGATCAGGAAATAGCCCGCATAATTCATGCGGGTGATGACATCGAGCTCGAATGCAAGGCGGGCGCGATAGTCCTCCTCGGAGGTGCCCTGCGACAGGCCGTGAACCCTGATGCGGTTACTGAGACCCTCTTCGGCCTGACGGCGCAATTCGGCCGTCTCGTCGCTGGCCGCGTCGGCAGCATTGGTCCCGGCGCCGACCGTGAAACGCGGCAGGATCGGCTTGCGGGTGACGGGCCGGAACGAACAGCGCTCGGCGATCTCGACGGTGGAAGCCAGGGCCTCCGGCACGTCCGCGAACAGCACGGCCATTTCGGCGCGGGTCTTGAAGCGGTGATCCGGCGTCAGCTGCTCGCGGTCGGTCTCGGCGATCAGCCGGCCGCCGGCGATACACAGCAGCGCGTCATGGGCTTCGTAATCGTCAGCTGTGGCAAAATAAGGCTCGTTGGTCGCAACCAGCGGCAGGCCCTTGGTGTAAGCGAGATCGATCAGGGCTGCCTCGACACGGCGCTCCTTCTCGATGCCGTGGCGCTGCAATTCGATGTAGAGGCGGTCGCCGAACCGGCTTGCCAGCCGGTCGCAGCGGGCCGCCGCCAGCGCCGCCTGATCGCCGGCAAGCGCGAGCGAGATCGGGCCGTCGGGGCCGCCGGTCAGCGCAATCAAATCCTCGGCGTCGCCTTCCAGCCATTCGAATTTGATGTGCGGAGATTGATGCACCGGCGTCTCCAGGAACGCGCGGGAATTCAGCCGCATCAGGCTGCGATAGCCGCGCTCGCGCGAGGCCAGCAGCACGATCCGCGATGGCGCCGCGGCCAGCGCATTGCGCGCATTGGGGTCCTGGTCGCCGAAATCGACCGCGAGCTCGCAGCCGATGATCGGCTGGATGCCGTAAGAGGCCATCTTGTCGGAGAATTCCAGCGCCCCGAACATGTTGTCGGTGTCGGTCAGCGCCAGCGCCGGCTGGCGGTCGGCTTTTGCCAATTCGCCGAGCTGCGCGATCTTGATCGAGCCCTTCAGCAGCGAATAGGCCGAATGGACGTGCAGATGGATAAATCCGCCATTGAACGCGGCTGCCGAAGGTCTGGGGTTCATGGCGTCGATGATCGCGGCTGGAGGGCACGCAGGTCGCCCTTGAGGGGCCGACTCGCCCCTCAATGGTGAAGCCTCGGCCGGCATGTGTCCACGCGGAAGGCGCCATTCCAGCCCGCCGTCCGGCTTTTCCCCAAGGTGTCCGCGATCTCCCCGAACGCCTCAGAACTGGGGGATCAGCTGCGCCCAGACCGCGACCATCCCGATAAACAGCGAAATCGATGCCAATGCGGCTGCTTCTTCCACGAAAATCTTCAACATGACCCGCCTCCTCGCCATGGAACATAAGAAGAACATTGTTCCTATTTTGTTCCTAGGTGTCAAGGGGGCGTTGATGACGGCGATATCGGGAAAACCCGCCGTGGTTAATTCCTGGCCGGCCCAGGGTTGGAAGCATGCGCCCGGCCGGTCCCATACGCGATCACAGTGTGCGCTGCGATCGATGCTGCTCTCATCATCTTCCACTGTTCAATCGTGAGCGGCTCGGATCGACAGCCCACCTGCATTGAGCACACCTATTTCAGCTATGGCGAATCGCTCCGCGCCACCGCCACGCCGACACCGCGCAAACCGATTTATTCCTCTCGCCAATCGCGCGGAATCGCCGCAACACAAACGCGCGAACGTGATTTGACGCGACCAAAGCGCTGCGGTCTTCTGATGATAGAATGCGTCTGTCGAGGTCAATCGAACTGGGACGAGGGACACGATGCGAACGACGATTTGGGCACTGGCCTTGGGCTGCGCAACCATGATGATCGGCGTGCATCCTGCCGCGGCGCGGGACTACCCGTTCTGCATCAGCGGCTGCACTTTCGGCTCCGGGCTTGGCGATTGCAGTTTTAGCAGCTACCAGCAATGCGAGGCGACGGCATCCGGCCTGACCGCTACCTGTGCTCCTAATCCCTACTACAATGCCAACGCGTCAATGCGGGCCACGCCGGCTCGGATGTCGAAAAGGAAGCTGTGATGCGCGTTCCGGTATTGGTCATTCTGGCGATCGCCATGGCCTCGGCTGCCGCCCCGGCCCGGGCGCAGACCTATAGTCCGAATTTCCCGGTGTGCCTGCGCGTCTTTGGACCGGCCAACTATTTTGAATGCCGTTATTCGTCGCTGGCTCAATGCGCCGCCTCGGCATCGGGGCGCGGGGCCCAGTGCGTGGTCAATCCGTACTTCGCGAACGCGTATCAGGAGCCTATGGGACGGCCCCATCGGCGTCATCGCCACGCGTATTAGCTCAATTCAATTCGACGACCTGACCGTCCACCAGCGACACGCGCCTCGCGCGCTTTATTGCCGCCAAGGTTGATGGTTGCCTCGACTGGTCCTTGAACATTTGGGGAGCGTGCGCGACCGTTTCGGCTCGGCGCACCGGATCATTGCAATCTGGTGCGCCCATTTAGCGTCGAAGTCCGGCCAAGCATGCTGCTGGCGGCAACTTCCGTTCAATCCGCTCCCACTCCCTCGTTCCGCTCAGACGGTGATCGACACCGTCTCTTTGTAGAAGACACCAACCGGAGCCGGGCCGGAGGGGAAGGGAGGCAGGGCGGGGCCACCCGTGAGGGTGACGATGCAAGCCCCCGGACCGCCCCAGTTGATTCCAACGACGGTCAGGTCGTAGGTCCCCGGAGCCAGAATCGAGCTTGGGGTGAAGGAATAGTTCACCGGATTGAAATATCCGGACTTGAGGTGACAGAGCTCGGAACTGCCGGCGGGAGTCGATGCGATAATGTAGATTTCATTGTCGGTAGCGGTGACGTGAATCTGCGTGGTTTTGGCCATGACTATTCTCCTGGTTTCAAATTACTTCAAATAACAACTCAATAAATATACACCTTAAGATTGTATGATGCAATACAAGATGCAAGAGCGCCCGGCGCGGCAACGCCGATCATTTCCGAATGGACCTTTCAATGAAGGGAATGGCAGCAAGACTGTCGTAAGCCGGCCAGCCGCTAGATGTGGAGCCTCAGGAGGTTGTCCTCGGTTAGACCGAGTCTGCTGATGGGCGTTTGAGATCTTATCCCACCGTGGGGCCGATGCCAGTTGTATTGATGTAGCCAGATCGGCAATTCTTCTGCGCGCCGATCTGACGTGGGATAGGCTTGAGCGTAAGCCCATTCCCTGAGCGCGGTCTGGATGAAGCGTTCGGCCTTGCCGTTGGTCTTGGGCGTATATGGCT